>Ga0187894_10000581_pt1 | contig 49231 bp, 46 predicted proteins | sample GBC1701081metaG_FD_136650 | JGI IMG/M metagenome (GOLD analysis project Ga0187894, IMG submission 136650) | White microbial mat communities from a lava cave in the Kipuka Kanohina Cave System on the Island of Hawaii, USA - GBC170108-1 metaG ... | reverse complement strand
CGGGCCTTGCGGCCCTGGCTGCGGTTCTACAATCGCGCACGCCTGCACGCCAGTCTGGCCTATCAGACCCCGTGGTCACGGTTGAAGAGTGCCGCCTGATGAACAACGTGTTTGACTACAACAGCTAGCTGAATCACGGCCTCTGCAGATCCACGCCGGATCCACTGTCAACGCCCTCGACCCGGTGGCCCCCGATCGATCGCGGCGGGGGCCACTCGGATTCACCGACGTCTACCCGCAGATCGGAGCGTCGATCGTGCAAATTCCGGAACTCACCGCGTTGCTGCGAGACCACGTCCATCGCTACGTGCAGGTGCGCTATCAAGCGCCGAACAGCGCACTCATCGTGTCGTTCACCGGCTACATCTTGGCCGTGGCCACACCCATCGCCATCGGCGATCCCAGACAGGTGCCACCCACAGTGATGACCATTCCCGTGTTCGTTGACGATGGTCGCATCTATTTCGTCACGCCGGTCAACTGCTCCATCACCGTCGTCACACCACCACACCCGCTCTCCGACGCGGAACTGCATTCCCTGACGCGTGCCTGGCTCGCCTTACTCAAACACTTGCCGCCCCGCTGACCACCGCACGCCGGGTCGGCGACGCCGGGCGGCGCGTGCTGCCGTGTCGCATCGCGGCAGCCGCGGTCTGCTCACCAGCCGCGCCCGAACGCAGTGTCTCGCCAGACGCATCGCACGGCCATCTCTCGGGACTAATCTCCGTCCTGCCGCCCGGTCCCGCAGTCGCGTTGAGGGACCGGGCGACCTGCCGTCGCATCGGCTCCCACCAACGGAGGCCTGCGATGACGATTCAGACACTCACGAACATTCTCACGGAGCACCTGCGATGCTGCGTCGAGGTCCGCTATCGGCTGCCGCACCAGACAACGCTGAACACCTTCACCGGCTATCTGCTCGGCATCGACGTCCCCATCCTCCTGAATGCCGACAGCCACGAGCAACGACCACTCACACTTGCCGTCCCTGTGCACGTCGACTACGGCTACGTGTATCACGTCACACCGCTGGACTTCTCGATCACGCGGTGTACGCCGGCTACCGTCCTTACGGACGCCCAACTCGACGCGCTCATCACCGCCCGTCGCGGGAGCAACGAATGAGCACCTCACGCACCTGGACCTTTACCGTCGCGCTGCAACAACGCGCCGCGGCCGAGGGCTGGAACCTCTCGTCCTACTTTTTCACGCTCAACGTTCGCGTGCAGCCGACGGATAGCGGCGGGCCCTTCTCGCCGAGCCCGGAGGTCGCGATCGCGCGGGCGCGCGCGGCCGGTGTGCCGTGCCTTGTTGACGGCACCTTCCCCCGCGACCTGTGGATCGACGTCGAGCCGCCTCCGCCACCCTCCCTCGACGCGCCAGAGGCGCTGACTCCTCCCTTCGACCGCACGGTCTGCGACTGCGCTGCGGATCGCGTCAACTGCCGAACGCAACCGGGCTACCTCCTGCCCCGCGATCTCACGCGCATCGCGGCCTTTCTCAACCTCTCGCTTGAGGAACTGGGACGGCGGTATCTTTGCGCCTCGCTTGGCGCGGTCGTAGGCGATACACAGGGTTTCCTCTTCCGCATCCCCACCATCACGCCGCGCGTCGAAACGAACCGCGCATCTTCCTGCGCCAGGGCCGCTGCACCGTTCACGCCGTGTCACCGTTCGGCTGCAGCCACCTTGATGTGCACATGACGAAGCTCGTGGCGGGCCGCCGATCACTGTGGGGACTCCGGGTCATTGCGGCCGACGAGCGCTATCAGCGCACGCGGGTGCGGCTCAGGCCCGCGACGTCTTGGCGTCCCGCATAGCGTATGCCGACAGACCTCTACGGAGGCATGCCCGGCCTTTCAGCAGGTGCTCATCGTTGTTGCCCCGAACGCTGGTCGTTTCGATTCAACGGCCCTGGTGGGGCACGTTCGACGCGGATCGCCTTCATGCTTCATGCTTCATTCTTTGAGGATGCGGAGCATGTCCGCGAGGCGTGTCTGTACCGATGGCTCGAGCTCCAGGCCGCTGCGGACCCGCTCGTCTCCAGTGCCCTCGCGCGTCATTGGCTGGACGCGGGCTATCGTCGTCCCGAAGTCGCTCGTGAACCGCCCAATCGCGCGCGTCGTCGAGCTGCTGCCGCCCGCGCCGGTCAACGACGGGTCTTTGGCCGAACAACGCCCGTCTGAATAAGGAGACCGCGCGCCACGGCTTCTCCCTACCGCTCGCCCTTCCGAAGTTAGGCGAAACGTACGCCCCAACTCCAGAGGAAGCGGTGTTAGGTCAGCGCTATCTCGCGGAGAAGCGTCGCTATCAAGCCCTTCTCAACGAAGGTTGTCGAATCGCGTTCGCCCTCTTCGAGCATGACGAGGAGGATCCCAGCGAGTAGCGACGCATACCGCAATCGCCGCAGGTCGCCCTTCACGCCAATACGACATCTGCGGGCCTCTCCCGCTGAGTACACCTCGCCACGTCGCGTGGATGGTCCCTGCCTGCAGCGCGGCCATCGACGGACGCGCACCATCTCGTTTCACCGCACGCCGACAGGCGCCGTCGGTGACTGCCAGGGCCGCATTACAGGCTCAGACGTCCACCCATCGTTCCGAAGCTGCGCATAACCGACGCCCGTGCCGAAACCGATCGTCGGATACGCATCATGATGCAGCGTCAACGCCATGTGGCCAGGCTGTGGCGATCCAAGCTGAAGGCGTGCGCCATCCCGCTCGACCATCCAGAGGCCGTCGAAGGCGGTCCCTCGCGTCTCGGACTGGGCGAGCGCTCTCCCAACGCCAAGAAGAGTTCGGGTACGCGACCGTTGGAGGATCGGTAGAACCCCAGGCTCGGTTTGCCCTCGACAGCCATCAACGCCATTCGCATGGTGCCCTTCTCATCGACGATCTGGACTTCGTTGACCAGAAGAACTCGAGCGTGAATCTGATCCATCACGGACACGGCAGGAACCGTGTCCTCTCCACCCTGCGTCAGTCGGTGCTGCCAGCCAACCAGCGCACCGACACCGATCACCGCCATCAACCAAAAGCACCGCTCAATCCACAGTCGACGCCGCAGTCTCCGACGAGGCATGCTGTCAGCCCTTCCTAATTCCGCCCTGCACGCGAACGGTCACCGTTGAAATCGCCTGAAACGAAAATTCATATGTCTGACCAACAACGCTTGCCGTCCGGCTTCTCGTCACCGCGATGCAACCGGCGTCGATCTCACAAGTGCGACACTGGACGTCACCACTCATCGCGGCAGATAGTCGTCAAGGATTGCGTAGGAGAACGCGAACTGTTCCCCGTCGACCGTTTCGGCGAGCGCGCGAACACCACAGATGGCGACCGTGATCGTGCCTCCGGCTTCGACGAGTACGGCTGCGGCAGCCTGAAGGTGACCCCCACTGGTGAGCACGTCGTCGAGCAACACCATCGGGAGTTCGGGCACATCATCGATGACCCGCAAAAAGGCGTACAGGTCGCGGGGTTCACGGGACCCACCGGCGGCGCTCGCAGACTTCATCGGCCGATCCCATCGCAAGATGTCCTCGACCGCCACCTCGCCAGGCCGAATCATCGCCATGCGCTCCGCGACGGCGATCATCCGCGGCGGTGCGTCGCTGTGCACATCACAGGAGGCATGGGGGATCGGCACGACCGCGAAGGGCCCTCCGACGCCCGCCAGACGAATCGCGTCGAGCGCACGGCGCGCCACCCACGTCATCGCAACGTCGGTCGATTCCTGGTTGAATCGCGCCGACGCCCCAGTCGGCAGCGGCAGTTCTCCATACCCGTTGACGGGACGCGCCTTGAGCGCATCCACGAGCTTTTTCGCGTTGTAGTCGTCTTGTCCCCAGATGCGCTTGGCTGTTGGATAGGCGCAACAGCAGATGACCCGCAGCGGCATGAAGGGGTTATCGGGACGGCAGGACCGCCAGCACGTCTCGCGTATCGGTCAAGGCGCGAACCTTGGGGAGGTCGCGGAAACGCAACGGCCACGACAGCGCGCCGTTGGTGAGGATGGACTGCGCGATCAGCAACCATCTACCCAGCCGATCACATTCCACGGCCTGATGGAGGGTTCCTGATGTATCTCCGGCTTCGACGATGACTGTCGCGTCGCTCAACGCCGCCATCAAACGATTCCGCGCTGGAAAATTCCCGCGGAAGACGCGCGCGCCTTCTGCGTATGGCGACAGGAGCAGATGGTCACGATAGATACGCTCCTGCAGCGCCGCATTCTCGGCCGGATACGCTCGATCCAACGGCGTCCCGATGACCGCAATGACGCGGCCGCCCGCGTCGATCGCAGCCGTCAAGGCTTCGGTGTCGACACCCTTCGCCAAGCCAGACACGATCACGACGCCGGCGCCGACCAGTTCCCGCGCCAGACGGCGCGCGCGAGCCGCCCCCTCCCGCGACACCGCCCGGCTCCCCACGATCGCGACACACGGCGCCTGCAACAGGTCCTGGCACCCCGCCGTCCAGACGAGGCGTTCCGCGTCCGCCGCGAAGGGCAGCCGCATGGGCAACGGCGGTCTTCCTGCCGAACGGAGCAGCTCCTCCAGCGGCATCGTCGCGACGAGCCCGCGCGGCGGCGGCGCGTACCGATGCGGAGGCCGATCGGCAGGCTGTTCAAGCGAGCGTGCAGCGGTAGCCATCAATGCATCCCCAAAGCAGACGTTGCCCCAGGAGTCTCCTCGGCGATGAGGAGGTGCGAAACCCCATGCCGTCAATATTATAGATCCGCTCATCACGTTTGGTTGGCTAGGCCGTCGAATCAGGCTCCGACTCCAACCAGTGACGGCTGAACGCTTTTCCTGACCGATCACACCAGTCGAACGCCGTTGCCGAACGTCGAACCAGACACCGTGCAGACCTGGTACGCGTGAGGGACACCGGTCCCTCTTCCCATCCGACACTCACGACGAAGCGCGCCCTGTGGCCGGCGGCCGTTGCTCTTCTCCTCACCTATTCCTTCGGATCGAACAACCACTTCGGCGGGGTCACCCGCGGAAGAATCTGCCGAGAGACGCAGGCGCGCTCGGATGTCAGCCACTCAATGCCCCCAGCAGTAATCCGGACCGCATCGTACTGCAGTCCTATCCCCGGCGTCGACGCCGCTTGAATCGCGAACAGCCGCTGAAGCAACAGCATCTGGTCTGCTACCGAGGCGTCGTACGCCAGACGTGACACACGGCCGGACTTGAGCGCGTCAACCATCGCCTCGGTTTGGCCGAACGCTGAAATCCACGAGTGCGGGATTTCCTCAAGCTGCGCCTCGACGTTCCAGGTCTCATCCGCGCCGTCAGCCAGCAGACGCAAAGACCACGCGGTCGGTTCCCCCTGTTCTCCTGCGCGCGGCACGACAACCAGGAACACCGCCACGTTCGGTGCAAGTCCCGAATAGTTTCGAAGGGTTCCTGCCTTGAGGCTCTCACCAAACGTCTGCTTCAACGCCTCTTGCACACGAGCCAACGCGCGGCGGACTGGAACGCTCGCATCGTACGTCCGGCGGATGACCCGTCGAGCGTCGAACGATGTGTCTGGAATCTCCGAGAAGCCCGCGATCGCGAAGACCGCGTCGTCGATCTGATCCAGCTTGCAGTAGGGCTGCCGGAGTTCCCGGCGTGACGGCAGAAAGTAGGTCGCGGCATCATCAGCCGCAAGGATCAGCCCCCCTGGCGTCCGAATGAGGAGAAGCGCTGACGCCCGCAGTGACGTCATACCGCTCACGACCAGCAGAATCGTCACGATCGGAACCAACGTTCGCATAGTCAGCCTTTTCGGCCCGTGTGCGCGTTCATGGCACACGACCATCTTTCGACGGCACCGCGCCTACGACGTGCCGGCAATCGGCCGATCATTCCACATGATCGGGACCGTTGCCAGTCCGGATCGGCCGGACCTCTCCATCCAGAGCGTCGACATCCCTTTCTCTCTCGGCTGTGGTTCAAGCCGCGCTCGGCGTTGCACGGACTCTCTCCGGATCTATTTTCGAGCTGCGCTGAAAACGGGCCGCCGGCGCGTTTATGAGATAGACGCTTTCCAGTGCCGCAGTTCGCTCCGCATGCCGGCCGCCAACCGGCCGCCGCCGCGGCCTCTCATCGGTCTCGACCGTGGTGGCGACGCGTCGACGACACAGCCCATGCGGTCCGCGCAGCGGCAGCAGCCCGACTCGCGCACTCCACAACTCCTGAACCAAGCTGGAAAAACGAAGCGGAGGAGCCTATCACGGACCTGGACGACGACACCGAATGGATCGAGCTGAAGGCGCGCGCAGAAGACTACACGCGCTGGCTTCGCGCGACGTTGCCGCCGGCCACGCGTGCGCCGCGTACTGCCGCCGAGCAGCACGCCGCGGTTATGGCTCGCATCCACGCGATAGATCGGCGGCAGCGATGGCAAGCCGTGGTGCGTTGGATCACACGCACGTGGACCAGCCTAGTGACATCCTTGCCTTTCAAGCGAGTGACTGTTAACCGATCGAGCGGTACCGCGTTGTACCAGTTGTCGGCGGCGCCTAGAGGCATATGCTTGGTCGGGGTCAATCACGAGAATCGGTAGGCCTTCCGGCAGGCGCAGGCGTCGACGGACGCGCGGTCAACCGCGAGAGGAAGAGCTGAGAAGGACGATCGGGATGCGCTGGCAGGGTTTCATGATTCGCCTGTTTCGGGACATCCGGTACGCGCAGCGTCATCTGCGGAAGAACCCTGGATTTACCGCCTTCGCGGTGGTGATTCTTGCTCTTGGTATCGGCGCGAACACCGCCGTCTTCAGCGTCGTCAATGCCATCCTCTTCAAGCCGCTTCCCTATCAGGAGCCGGACCGCATCGTCTCGCTGACGTCATCGTGGCCCAAGAAAGGCACGCACCTGCCGCTCGTCTCGCTGCCGGACGTTGTCGAATGGCGAGCGGGCAGCCGGGCGTTCGCCTCGATGGCCTACTATCGCCGCTCACAGCGACCGGTGGCCCTGGGGACGTCGGCCACGTACGCCCAGGTCGCGCGCGTCTCGCCGCAGTTCTTCCGCGTGTTCGGCGTCACGCCCGTGACGGGCCGGCTGTTCGCGGAGAGCGAGCGCTGGACGGCCCACACCGTCGTCATTAGCCATGACTTCTGGCAGCAGCGGCTGGGCGGCGGCGACGTCTTGAACAGGACGCTCCGCGTCGACAACCGCACGCTGTCGGTCATCGGCGTTCTGCCGCCAGGGTTTTCGTATCCCGCCGAGACCGCGATCTGGCAGATCGCCAACGTTATCGATCGGGAGGCGGCCGAGCCGAGATCCAGTTTGAGCTGGAATGTGGTGGCGCGATTGACCGAGGACGCCAGCCCCGAACAGGCGCAGGCGCAGCTGGCCGTCATCGCCCAAGGACTGTCCCGGCGCTATCCCCAGTCGAACGAAGGTCGCAGCGTCGCCGTCGCTCGCTTGCGCGATGACATGACCGGCGGCGTCCGCCTGACGCTCTTCATCTTGCTGGGGGCGGTCGGCATCGTTCTGTTGATTGCCTGCGCAAATGTCGCGACGGTGCTGCTCGCGAAGTCAAGGACGCGTACACGCGAGGTGGCGATCCGCACGGCGCTCGGCGCCGGCCCTGGACAGATCGTGCGCCAGCTCCTCACCGAGAACCTGCTGCTGGCGATGCTCGCCGGCTGTCTCGGTGCGGCGATCGGCTATGTCGGATCGCAGGCCCTCCTGTTGGTGGCTCCGCCCGACATCCCGCGACTGGCGGAAGTCGGCATGGATAGACGAGTGCTGGCGTTCACGCTTGCGGTGTCGGTGTTCACCACGCTCGTCTTTGGTTTGGCGCCGGCGGTGCAGGCATCGCGCGTGGACGTGCAGGACACCCTGAAGCGCGGCGGGGCCAGGACCGGATTCTCCGGCGGCCTCGGCCGGCTGCCGCGCGTGCTCGTGATCACCGAGATCGCGCTGTCGGTCGTCCTGCTGACGGTTGCCGGCCTGCTGCTGCGGAGCCTGGTGGCGCTGAACAGCGTTGAGCTCGGCTTCGACCCTGAGCGGGTGCTGACGATGGACGTCAGCGTGCCGACTAAGGACGCGGCGGCCCCGCAGGTCTATCAGGAGTTGCTCGCGTCGATCTCGAGCCTGCCCGGCGTGACGGCGGCCGGCGCCAGTCTAGGCGTGCCGGGGCTGGTGGAATCGGCGGGCTCGTATTGGGTCGATCATCTGCCGACAGAGGCCAAGGTCAACCCGTTTGACGCTGTCTATTCGATCGTGACGCCTGGAGCGCTGGCGGCCCTGGGCATTGCTGTCAGGCGCGGTCGGGACTTCGACGCGCGCGACACGGCCCAAGGGCCGATGACCGTCCTCATCAATGAAGCCCTGGCCGAGAAGGAGTTCAAAGGACACGATCCGATTGGCCGGACGATGTTCGCGGGATTCGACTCGCAGGCGCCCATGACCATCGTGGGCATCGTGGGGAACGTCAGGCAATGGGGGCCTGCCAGCCCACCGACGCCAGAAATCTTCATGCCCTACGCGCAGCACGCGGGCGGCGCGGGTGGGGCGCTGCGCATCCTGGTCAAGACGGCGGGACCGCCGGCGGCTGTGGAGAGTCAGGTGCGGGCGGCAGTGCGCCAGCGGTCGGCCGACATCCCGATGCGATTCACCACGATGGAGCGGCTGCTCAACGAGTCTGTCGCAGCGCCCCGCTTTCGGACGCTGCTCGTCACGACCTTCGGACTCATCGCCTTGTGCTTGGCGATCGCGGGCGTCTACGGCGTGCAGGCGTATACCGTCGGCCAGCGGACGGGCGAAATCGGATTGCGCATGGCGCTGGGCGCGAGCGCTCGCCGTGTCCTGTGGATGGTGCTTCGCGATGGCGCGATCCTCATGATCGGCGGGATGGTAGTTGGCGTGCTCGCGTCCATGGCGGTGTCGCGTCTGCTGACGAGCCTGTTGTTCGAGGTCAAGCCGTACGATCCGCTCGCCTATCTAGGGGGGCTTGCAGTGCTGAGCGTCGTGACGTTCATCGCCTGCTACATCCCGGCGTCACGCGCGGCGGCGGTTGATCCACTCAACGCGCTGCGCGCGGAATGACCGACGCCAGGGCCCGCGTCACATCCCGGCCTTCTCCGCTTCTCCCCCTCTCTCGTGTGAGCCTCCGGCCGGGTCCACTCACCGGCCGGAGCGATCGCGGCCGCGCCCGTCTCGGCGGCCCGTTGACGCGTCTTCTGAGGAGTCGCTCATGGACCAGACGCATGACACGCCCAAGAGGCGTCTCGGTGCGATTCGGCGGAAGCCTCGCGATCGTCCTGGCCGAGCAGGAGCAGGAGATCTACGGGGCCGCGGGCGGGCTCGGCGTGCGCCCTGGCGACATCGTCATCGACGGTGGGGCGCATGTGGGGCTGTTCACGCGCACGGCGCTGGCGGCGGGCGCGAGCCTGGTTGTCACCTTCGAGGTCACCCCAAAATCGAACCAGGCGCTCCGCCGCAACTTCGCGAAGGAGATCGCAGACGGCAGGGTCATCGTCATGGAGAAAGGCGTGTGGCGAGAGGAAGGCTCGCTCCCGCTGGTGATCGTCGAGCGTTGTTCGGTGTGCAACTGCGTGTCGCATCCCTGGATGCCGGCGACGATTGACGTGCCGCTGACCACCATCGATCATGCGGTCACCGAACTGAAGCTGCCGCGTGTCGATTACATCAAGCTCGATATCGAGAACGCCGAAGCAAACGCGCTGCGGGGCGCGACGAGGGTCCTGGCACGGTATCATCCCCGTCTCGCCGTGGCCCTCGAGAACTCAACGACCCGCGTGGCGTACCGCCACGAGGTGCTGGGCGTGGTGCAAGAGGCATTCGCCGGATGTCGGTATGCCTGCGGCGCTGTGACCCCGCGCGACCAGCGTCATCGCATCCTCCCAGAGATCCTCCATTTCTATACGCGCTGAGCCGGGGTGGAAACGGCCGAGCGTGGGCGACCGCTACGGCCTCGGCCGGTGCACGTGACCGCGCTGAGGAGCTGCGATGCTCGGTGACCGTCGTTCCGGCGTCGCAGCGGTTGAGCCCAGCGCGTTGGGCAAGTGTTCGTGATCCAGACCTCCGCCGGACCCCGACCGGGCGCATCAGGCGTCCATACGTAGGAATCCCTGGCCTGGAGATCGGATCGAGGTCGAAACCGGCGTGCGCCGGAGACGGGTTCCCGCTACGCGCGACAGCGGCGGGCAATGCGGTTGACGTTGGTCCCGAAACAAGACAGCCGACGCTAGAAAAATCGCGGCTTGAACGGTCGGTTGATCCTGACGTCGCTGCGCGTACTCGTTCGGCGTCAGGCGACCGAGCGAGCCGTGTGGCCGGTGCTGATTGTAATCGACCCGCCACGCTTCGATCTTGGCCCGCGCATCCTCGATCGACGTGAACTGATGCACATTCAGGCACTCGTCGCGAAGGCGGCCGTTAAAGGATTCGATGAACGCATTATCCACGGGTTTGCCGGGACGCGTGAAATCGAGCTGGACCCCACGCTGAAAGGCCCAGCCTTCCAGCGCCCGGGCCGTGAACTCGGTGCCATGATCGAGTGTCACGGAGCGCAGCGTAGTCCCGGCGGGCAGCACGCGATCCAGCGCTTGGCCGACGGTCGCGCCGGACAGGCTGGACGCCACTTCTAAGATCGGGCTCTGGCGACTCCACTGATCGACCACCGTCAGCACGCGAAAGGGCCGTTTCTGCCGCGCATGCTCGTCCTTGAGCGACCGCAGCTGACGGAGCTCGGCGACGCCCAGGTGCGCATCCTTCTTCTTCCAGATGTCGAACGTCGCTTCGCTGACCCCCATCTGCAGACAGACATCGGCGACGGGGCTCCCGCCCTCGACTTGGCGCAGCACGTAGGCGATCTGCTCCTCGCTAAACTTCGACTTCTTCATGGCCCTCGTCTCCTCCTGGCGAGCCGTCGAAGCCGCGATTATCTTCTAGGCCGTTATCGTCCCGCCCGCGTCCCCTGGCCCCGCTGACGCGTTCCTCGCCGGTGCCGCGCGACTGGCGGAATGGGACACAGAGATCGCGAACTGTGGGATGATTCCATGTCAGGCTCCGGACTAGGCGCTGAAAAGACATGATGACAATTCGGACCACAACCCTCGCTGTCTGCACCGTCCTGTGTCATGTCGGAGTCCTGACAGCTCAGGGACAAACACGCTTCATACGCTTCCTCGACGGGGATGCACCGACGCGACTCAATGTACTGAACGAGCTGAAACGCGCCGGGCCCGCGACGCTAGATCTGAACGATCTCAAATTAACGCTGCAGGCCAGTCTGAAAGACTCGGCCGCCGAGGTCCGGCGACACGGGTGCTATGTCGTCTACGGACGCGCACTCCGGGTCAGCAGCGACACGGCGCTGCAGCGTGGGGCTGTGCCTGCTTCGTTCGGGGCTGAACAGCAGATGCTCGTGTCGCTCTCGTCGGATGTCGAGGCAGGGCTGGCCGACGAGGTCACAGCCGTCCGCGAAGCGTGCGTCAGCGCGATCAGCGCGCTCGGCATGGAGGGGCCGTACGGACCGCAGCGGCATTTGGGAACGGCCACCGCAAAGATCCTGGTCCACCGGTACGACGTTGAACCCGATGGGGCCATTCGCGGTGCCCTGATCCACGGCTTGGCCCGCGGGCGCGTCGATGATGTCGCCCTTGTGCGAAGCGCCCTTCTTCGTGCCCTGCAGGACGCCAACGGCTATGCTCGGCAGATGGCGCGGATCGGCGTAGGCGAATATCGGCTCACTGAGGCCATCCCGAATCTCATTGCGGGACTTGACGATGCGCTCGCGTCGACACGACTCGACTCGGCGCGGGCACTCGCGCAGATCGGATCAGCAGCGCGCGCACACGTCGATGTCGTGAAACAGCGACTGCGCGACGAACGTGATCCCGTTGTTCGCACGGAGCTCCAGCGCGCAGTCGTCGCCCTGAGCGCCAACGCTCGCTAAGATTCTTCGATCCGAACGTCTCTCAACAGACAAGCTCGAGGCTCTCCGCTTTTCTCTCTTTCGGGCTCCCCACATCGCGCGATCTCACCGCGCCTCGGCGACCGTCTTCACACGCACCGACTCGTCGACGCCAACCGGTTCTGTTCCGCCGCATTCCCCAAACTGCTGGAATTCCGCTTCCGATTCGAAACGCACGGTCAGGCCGATGCGTCCGTCGCTGATTGAGATCGAAAACTGTCCACACTCGCCGGCGACACACTCGCCGCGTTGCATCACCGCACGAGGGACTGCCGGCACGCGTCGATCCGTCCACACATAGACCGTCATCGTCCTGCCCGCTGCCCTTCCCGCCGCTGACGCAACAGCTTTTCGCGCTCCTCAGGATTTCGCCGCCGCGACTTCCGAGCTTGATCCAAGATCGCGCCGAAGAGCTGCTCCACGAAATCCAGTTTTCCAAGCGTCAGGCCGTCGAGCCACGCCTCCTCCTCGCACGTGAAGCATTTCACGCGCGCGCGCCGGTTGTCCCAACGCACGATGTCCACGCGGTCCGAGCCGCACTGGCAAAACACGATCATCGCCACGAAATCGAGCCTAACTCCATTGGCGAACAAAAAGCAAATAGCAACGCTATTGCTCAGAAAAATATCGCATCGGATCCGGTAGATGGCGGCCCGTCCCACGGCGCGCTCAGCTCCCGATCGGGAGCGCCAACCACAAACGTCTTCAGCGATAATGTGCCACGCCAACCGCCAAAAACGTTTCGTGCGCTCACGCTCCCTTCGCGAACATCAACGCAACGATCTCGACGGCCCATGTTGAGCATCCGGTGCCCGGACTGCTTGCGGCCGTGAGCGAGCCGATTCGTCTGTATATCGAGAGAGCCCTACTCGTGTTCACTACCTGCTGTCTCGCAATCGTCGCAGATCACTGATCAGCGTCGCGGCAGACTGTCCCGCGAGACTTTTGGCCAGCGGCGCGTGGCCTTGCGGAACGACCTTCTCGTCCCGGATGCCCAAGACGGCAGCCGGGCCAAAATGGGGGCGGAACTCAAACGTCGCCACCATCGATCCGGCCTTCAGGAACAGAACGTACCGTCCGCCAACCGTCATTGTCGTGTCCAGGCTTCTGACGATCGCATCGGCCGTTTCAAAGGTACCCGCGTGGTCGCGCACACCGATGATCGATCCTGGCCACAGGTCGCCTTTGAAGACTTCCGACACCTGAATCGAACTCAACGTCGTGACGTCCTTCGCAGGAACGCGCTGCCAGCCCGTTGGCGGCGCAGGCGTGTCAGCACGCAGAACTGTTCCCAAGATCACCACGTCCGCGAGCTCCCAGCTTGCTGCCAGTGTCTTCGGCGGGAGGGCATAGAAGGGATGCCACGTGATCACCCCTCTGTCGAGCCTCGACGGAGGACCGGATTGAGCCCATGCGGACGGACTCATCAACAGAATGATCAGACAGACGAACTTGGTCATCGTTATCCTCCGGCCCCTCCCGTAGAGATTCTATCGTCCCGCCGATCTCACGCTAACCGTTGCACTCCGCGCGCAGGCCGCATGAGCCGAACCGCGCGACAGGCTCACCACACGCCGTGGCCCACGCTCTTCTCGTTGCTCGCGTCCGTCGCGACGCGGCCGCAAGATCTCCTCCTCGACGCGTCCGGCACGCCTTCCCTGTAACACCCAGACCGGTCCGGGGCTTTCCGCACGAAGCCCCGGACCGGCCGGGTGCTGTTCGCAGGAAGGCGTTCCTATGTCCACAGTCATCGCGCGCACACGTCGCTCGCTCGCGCAGCCGACGCTCCCGTTCCATGTCCTCGACGACGAACCGCAGTCGTTAATGGCGCCGCCGCCACGCGCCGCGCCGGCGCTGCCAGCGGACACCCTCACCGCCTGGCCCCTGCTCGACGAGACGTCCACACCGGTGCGCCTCGAACCCGAGCCGCCGCCGGCGTACACCGGACCGCCACGACACGATTTCACGATCGCCGACACCCACGACATCGCCGTCGCCGGCACCCGCGCGAAGATTGACGCCAACATCGCCGCCATCCGCCTTCTCAAACAGATCCAGGCTGACACCCGGCTCGCGTCACCCGATGAACAACGCACCCTCGCGCGATACGTCGGGTGGGGCGCCACCGACCTCGCGCGCATCGTCGGGGCCGCCGAACCGGATGACACCCGCGATCGCAGCGCGCGAGCGGAGCTCCAGGCCCTGCTCCCGGACACCGAGTTCCGTGGCGTCCAGGCCTCCATCCTGAACGCCCACTACAGCTATGTCGATGTCCCGCGCGCGATGTGGCGAGCCGTCGAGCATCTCGGCTTCCGTGGCGGCCGCATCCTCGAGCCATCCGTTGGCGTCGGGCACTTTTTCGGCACGATGCCGGCACACCTCCGCGATACCTCAGAACTGCATGGCATCGAGATCGAGCCCATCACTGCAGGAATGGCCCAACAGCTCTACCAAACGGCGCACATTCAAGCGGTCGGTTTCGAAACCGCGAAACTGGCGCCCGCCTATTTCGATTTGGCCATCGGCAATATCCCCTTTGGATCCTATGGCGTCGCCGATCCCGCGTTTTACGCGTCTGCTCGCGCGCCGCTTGCACGCGCGATCCATAACTACTTCTTCGCGCGTGCACTCGATCTTGTGCGACCAGGTGGCCTAGTCGTCTTCCTCTCCTCTCGCTACACGATGGACGCGGCACGAGACACCGTTCGTCGCTACCTCGCAGACCACGCGGACTTCTTAGGTGCGATTCGCCTCCCTTGCACCGCCTTCGCCACTGCCGGGACGGACGTCGTGGCGGACATCGTGGTCCTCCGCCGCCGCGCGCCGCACACGACGCCGGCGCACCATGGCGAGTGGGTCGACACCGGCCAACACGAGCTCTCACCGCGAGCCCGTCCGCACGTCCGTGTTTCGTTCAGGATCAACAAGTATTTTCTCGCGCATCCCGAACAGGTGATCGGCACGCCATCGGCGGACGGACACCAGCATGGCCACGACACCTACACCGTGACGCTGTCAGACAGTGGTGCATTCATCCCAGCACTGCAGGCCGCCTGCGACGCCCTGCCCGCAGTGGTGTACGAACCGCCCGCGTCACCGACTGTCGTTCCGACGCCGACCATGCTCGCACCGGTCACTGCCAAGAACGGTGAGTTTCACATCGAGGGCACGCGAGTCTTCACCACCGTCAACGGCACGCTGGAGCCGCTCGTCGTCACGGGAACCGCGAAAGCCCGCATCCAGCGGTTCATCCACTTACGCGACGCCTATCGAGGCGTCCTGGCGGCCATGCTCGAGCGTCAAGGGCCCGCGCGCATCGCGGAGACGCAAGCCTCGCTCCGACGCGCGTACGACACCTTCGTCCGTCATCACGGCGTCGTCAACGCCAGTGCGAATCGCCGGGCCTTGGTCGACGATCCCGAGTCCGCTCGCATCTTCGCGTTGGAAGAGATCGCGTGGGTGGAACCACGCAAAGGAGCGCCGCGCAAACCCGTGGTGAAAGCCCTCGCGGACATCTTCACCACCCAAACGATCTCAGCACCTGAACCCCCGCGCGTTGCGCGTTCCGCGCCCGATGCCCTCGTCTACAGCTTGGCATGGCGTGGCGACGTGGACCTGCCGTACATGGCACGGCTCCTCGGCACGAGCGAACTCGCGGTCGTGCGCCAACTAAGCGGCACTGAGCTGTTCCGCGATCCCATCACGGAACACTGGACGACACGGGACGCGTTTCTGAGCGGTGACGTCGTCAGTAAACTCGAATCGGCCGAAGCGAAAGCGCTCGCCGACCAGGAGTGGCGACCCGCCGTTGACGCGCTCCGCGCCGTACAACCAACGCGTATTCCACCTGACGACATCGACATCAGGCTCGGCTCCGCGTGGGTCCCCTCGGAGATTTACCAAGCGTTCGCAGCACATCAGCTGCAGGTCTCTCCCGACGACATCCTGGTGCGTTTCATCAACACGGCCTCCCTGTCCACCTGGACGTTCGCGGCCACGACCGACGTCGCACGGCGTCGCGCCCTGACGCACGACCTGAACGTCGCCGAACGGACCTTCTTCGACCTGATGACGGAGGCAGCAAACGTCGGTCGACCGGAAGTGCGGAAATGGGTCGGTCCCGACTCTGACGATACGATTCCTGATACGGAATCGACTAACGCACTTCGCGAATCCATCCGTCAGGTCGATGAACGATTTCGTCAATGGTGGCGTGAAGACACCATACGCGCCGAGCGCCTCGCCGATCTCTACAACCGGACGTTCAACCGCATCGTCCTGCGCACCTACGATGGGGGCCATCTGACGCTGCCGGCGTCCAATCCGCAGATCGAACTCCGTCCCCACCAACGGGCCGTCATCTGGCGAATTCTGCAAACCGGCAACACCCTCATCGCGCACACAATGGGCGCTGGCAAAACCTTTGCGCTGATTGGCGCGGCGATGGAGCGACGACGCCTCGGTCTCGCGCGCAAACCGCTCATTGCCGTCCCCAATCACATGCTGGATCAGTGGCGGGGCGACATTCTCCACCTGTATCCAGCCGCGAAGGTACTCGTACCGTCACCAACGGATCTCTCCAGCAGGGCGGCCCGTCAGCGTTTCTTCGCACGCATCGCGTCGGGTGACTGGGACGTCGTCCTCCTCACCCACAGTGCGTTCGAACGCATCCCCGTCCACGAGGCGACCTTCCGTCAATTCGTGGACGAAGAGATCGGGCAGCTCCGAGGCTATCTGCTCGAGACCTCGACCGATGCCGACAGGAAATCGGCGAAACAGATCGAGCGCGCGATCAAGCGTCTTGAGAACAAGCTCGTCAAACGATCCAAACAGTCGACGAAAGACCAGGTCCTCACGTTCGAAGAACTCGGCATCGACATGCTCGCCGTCGATGAGGCGCACCAATTCAAAAACCTCTTCTTCGCGACGAAACTGACTCGCGTCGCAGGCCTCAATCAGAGCGAGTCCGATCGGGCGCTCGACATGTATCTCAAGGTCCGGTATCTCAACCGCCAGACCAATTCACGGGGTGTGGTCTTTGCCACCGGGACCCCCATCTGCAACGCGGTCTCGGAACTGTTCACCATGATGCGCTATCTGGCGATGGAACAACTTGAAACCCTCGGCATCGCGAACTTCGACAGCTGGAAACAGCAGTTTGCGGATGTCGTCGCGCTCGCCGAACCCGCGCCCGAAGGGGGCTACCGCGAGCGCGCGAGACTCAGGACCTTCACCAACGTCGGTGAGCTCATCATGCTCTTCCGCAGCTTTGCCGACGTCCTGACCGCGGAGGACCTACAACTGCCCGTTCCGCGCGTCCACGGTGGCCGGCCCACACTCGTCACGACCGAACCGCCGCCTGGATTCGAGGCGTTCCTGACACAGCTCCGAGACCGCGTTGCCCTCGTCCGCACCCGCGAAGTCGAGCCTCACGTCGACAACATGCTGAAGATCACGAGCGAGGCTGCCGCCGCCGCCGTGGACCTCCGTCTCATCGATCCGACCGTACCAGACCATCCAGAGGGCCGACTCACCAAGGCCGCTGAGCACATCGCATCCGTCTATCACGCATACGACGGCCAGCAAGGGACGCAACTGGTCTTTCTCGATATCGGCATTCCTCGTTCGCACGAACTGCCGCCGCTGAATCTCGACGACATCCCCCTGATCCTCGAGTCCGACATTGACGACGGCGCGCCAGCTGAAGTACCGGACGACGAGACGGCCACCATCGCGACCCAGGAGACCTTCATCGGCCGCAATCTCTACGAAGATCTCCGTCAGAAACTCATCCGCCGCGATGTGCATCCCACCCACATCGCATTCATTCATCAGGCTCATACCGATCACGACAAGCTGCGCCTGTATCAAGCCGTCAACAGCGGCCGTATTCGCATCCTGATCGCGAGCTCCAGCAAAGGCGGCGTCGGCATGAACGTGCAGCGCCGGCTCGTCGCCCTTCATCACCTCGACGTGCCGTGGCGCCCCGCGGATCTCGAGCAGCGAGAAGGACGCATCCTGCGGCAAGGGAACATCTTCTACGAACAGAACCCTTTGACCTTCACCGTCAAGATCTTCCGGTACGTCACCTTGCGGTCGTTCGATGCCTTCCGGTGGGGGCTTCTCTCTGTGAAGCAAGCATTCATTTCCCAGCTGCTACGCGGGAAACTCGGCGTTCGCACATTCGATGATGTCGACACGTCACAACTCTCCTTCGACGAGGCGGCCGCCGCGGCGTCGGGAGACCCGCGCACGATCGAACTGCTAGACACGCGCCAGCGGCTCGCACGCCTGGAAGCCCAACACGCGCTCCACGTGAAACGAACAAGCAGCGCGAAGTCGATGTTGATGCACTACCGCACCGCCGCCCGAGCCTCCGACGCAGTGGCGACGCGACTCCCTGTGTTCGCAGCGGCGTGGGAAGCCTGGGATCGCTGCGTGACTGTCGGCACGCGGCACTTCTCGATCGATGACACCGCGGCCCGCGCCGCGCTCAAAGATGCATTACTGGCAGCGGCTGAACGCGTCACTGCAACCGCGGCGAACTGGCAACGCGTCGCAGGCACGGTCGGACTGGTCGGCTCCCTGTACGACATCACACTGAGCCTCTCGACTCCGACTCAGGACGGCAACACCGGTGCGTGGCAACGCGAGGCGACGCTCGTACTCGCCCCACAACCTGAGTGGACAGATGTAACGGACGTCCTCAGCTACGCGACGCCTTCGTGGATGACCACCGGCGACGACAATCGGCCCCCAGATGTCGTACGGTCCTTCGACTCCCGTTGGAAAACCAATGACTGGATCACGCGCTTGGCGGACCAGTACACGCAACGCGCGCGGGAAGCCGCCGATGCCCACGCCCGTGAAAAGGAACTCGCGACACGCGTATTCGCCGCCCAGGCGCAACTCGATGACACCCGCCGACGGGTCCGCGAGCTCGAACAGGCCTTACAGGCTGAAGCCGTCTCTGCGACGGCCGATCCCGGCTCGATTCCCGTTCCCCCGTAGGCAGAATCGCGTGCTCACAGCAGATGACTATCGGGACATCGCGATAGCATTTGGGCGGCTCCCGACGCGACGAGAGTGGGCGTCTGCCGGCTACGGTACGGAAGATGAGGCATACATAGCCCAGGACTAAGGGGGAACCTGCCGCACGCGGACGTTTCATGAGGTGTGCGCGCCGCTCGCGTCCCTCCCTTTCCCCGCGGGAACCGGTCACCCGTCCAGCGCTCCGCGGGGGCTCTTCCGCCGTTGACGCGCGGAAGCCGCTGATGTAGGCTCCCAGTCATTCCTCCTCCGACACTCGGAGATCACGGCACGACAGGTGCCGCCTGCTCCACCGCACACGCGGTGCCACCATTGCGAAAATATACGTCACTGGCGTATATTTTTGTATGGCTTCATCATCGGCATTACCGTGGACGAGTGACCGCATCCTGCGACTGCGGCTCACGATGAAACTGAACCGCTCCGCGTTCGGTACCTTGGTAGGCGTCACCGGCCGTGCGGTCGAAAACTGGGAACAAGGGCTGCGCCACCCCAGCCGATCATCTCGTATGCTGCTGTCGACGCTGGAGCGCACCGCGAAGCCGGACGATACCGCTCAGCCACTGCGTGCCGGCAGGCCCCGAAAGGCCTAGTGATTCGCTATTATTTTGGTTGAACAATTATCCCCCATTGACGTATAATATAAATATGGACGTCGCGATAGGGCGACGACGCCGGCCGTCACCCTGACGGCAGAGAGTAGATGACGCCACATGTCAGACCTGTATCGCGTGACCGCCACTGGCCCCGTCAGCCTCGTGCCACACATCGCCTTTTCTTGGTCGGGCGACCAGACACAAGTGCGCTGTCGTCGATGCGGCGCAATGATGTGCCAAATTTTTCCGGGCTCGATGCCTGACGTGGAAGACTGGATGCGCGACCACCTGCATGCAGAAGCGGAGCGACCCGACACACGGGAGGCCACGTCCTGACCACACGCCGACGTTGATGATGGCGACTCTGATGGAGAGAGACATCGTGCATCCAGATATTTTCCGCGCGCTCGATGGGATGATCGTATTTGGCCGGACGTATCCGAAGGCACTCCCGCCCGACCTCGTCGAGTGGTACGTCTACGTGAAGGACTGCGGCCATTCCATCGCGTGTCTCCTGGAGACGACCATGCCGCTGGACGGCCCTCGCCACGGGCATCTCGTGCCCATCCCCGTCCTGACCGTGCTGCGACACTACCGCGTCGACGGGGGGTATATCGTCGTCGATGTGCCCTACACGAGCTCCGGCGCGAAGGTCGATCACGCCGACGAAGAGTGGTAAGGGAGACGATCACCATGAGACGCTACGACATGCTCGCCCTGTCCGATCCTGAGACCTATGCACAGGACACCGAGCTGGCGACCCTCGCGCGGCACATCGCCGACGCGCGGTTCACGGACCTCGCGGCTGGCACGATGTCCCGAGGCGATTTCAAAAGGCACGTCCTCGCGGGGGCGTATCCGGAGCTGGTGATGGAGGGGGTGCGTGCGCTGGCAGCAGAGGCTGACGCCCATGACGCGGCCGTGGCGGCCGCCACCACGATCATCCAGGGTCTCGTCATGCCGACGGGGTGGTCGGCGACGATGAGTGACGGGCGCGTCGCCCTCACGGGACCGTACGATGACGATCTGCGGGGGCGTCTCGCCCGCGTCGGCACCTGGGATCGCGACCGCCGACAGTGGCTCGTGCCGGCGGAAAAGGCCAAAGGGCTGGCGCGGATCTTCGCAAATGCGGCCAACGCCGGCGCGGCCGCCGCGGCGTCAGCCGCCGCGACGACCGCGCATCGCGCGCTTGAGCGGTGGCTGTCGTACGTTGAGGACCACGCGGCGCGTGGCCTCCTCTACAAGAAGGGCATCGCGACCTGTCGTGAGCTGGGCATCGACAAGGCCCCCGACCTCCAGCAGCGGATGGACGCCGCGATGACAACGGCGGCCGCGCGCGCGGCCGCCCTCACCCAGGAGCGCCAGGCCAGCAGGCTCCGCACCTACATCGGCTATGTCGAGGACGCCGCCGAGCAGGGCCGCATCTACGACAAGGGGATCAGCGAATGCCACGCACTGGGCGTCGACCACGACCCCAGCCTCAAAGCCCGGCTCGACGCCGCCATCACCCGCGCGGCTGAGCGACGCGCGGCGCGCGACGCGGATCGCCCATTGAGCGTACTGGTCCCTCTCAATGATGCGCCGCCCCTCCACGCCCCCGTGCCCCTGTTCGGCCGCCTCGTCGTCTTCACCGGTCTCGGATCGAAGAGGCGTATCGACGAAGACGATCCCTCCCAGTGGGGGAGCCATCTCTTAGGCCACGAGGGAGAGTGGGGGGCGCACGCGACCTACCGGATGGCCACGTCCGAGGAAACGGCCCAGCATGACCAGCAGGTACATGACCGGCGTACGCAGGCGACGGTGCAGGCCGAGCGCCGCGCGACGCTACGCCGCTGGCGAGACCATATCCAACGGCACGGCGAGCGCCCGCCCGATGCCGACGTACCGCGAGAGAAGCGCCTCGTGCTGGCTCACCTCGGGTGGGATCGCGACTCCATTGTGATCACCGCCGCCGCCATCTGGTACGTCCAATACAATGGCGCTGATGGTGACGACTGGAGCCAAAACAACTGCGCAGGGGCCATCGCCACCTGCATCCCCTACGACGCGGCCATCGCGCACGACATCACCGCCGCCGCCGACGCTGGATGACGCCATGACACGCCACCGAACCTGAAGGGTACCACAGGCCCACACGACACCTGACGAGCCTGACGCGCGACCACGTGTAGGTCAGCGTCTCCAGTTTGGCGCATCTTGCCGATCCCCGATGCGGAGGACTCGTTGCTGTCGACTGGGGGGAAGGATCAGGACGCGGGACGTCTAAAGGTGTCCGAGGGGACGCGACGTCCGAGGCCTCGCCACATGCCCACGGGGCCCGAGAAGGTGCCTCAGCGACGACGCGTCTCCATCCGCGCCTGGCGCGTCGTCAAGCAGTCCGGGAATCGCCATGCGGCCTATTTGGCGGCTTTCCGTCGCGCCGCCCAATACTTCTTCATCCGCTCCGACACCGCCTTCCGCTGCGCCGCGGACATGTTGTAGCCGCGGCGGGGCTTCGTTGACGTCGTCGCCGATGTCCCGTTCGTCTTGGGAGGCCGCCCGCGGCGCGTGCCCGGCTTTCCGAGTTCGGGGAATGCTCGGAGAAGCTGAGCCTCCTCGGTGCCCAGCGCAGCGAGCCGAGATTGCGCGCCCAGTTTCGCCAATCGCCGCATCTCCCTCTGATCCAATGTCATCTTTCCGACCCTCCCATGACAGCGGATCTTAGCATGTTCGTTTTTAGGCGGCCATTCAAACCGCCGCACACACGTCTAAGCAAATATCAGACGGGCCCACGTGGCGTGATCGCTACTGGGATCGAGTGAGAGGCGATTGGGGACGCTGCGAGTCCCGACAGCGGTGGGCGTGCTTCACCGCTGCCTGCGCGGCGGGCGCGACCTCCTGCCGTGTTGGGGGACCGTGGACGATCAAATGTGTTCTCGGCCGATGCGCTGGCGCGAGCGTGAGATGCACCATCGCACAGATGTGGCGGTACTATTCGGAGTGCGGCATCATCTGGTAGGAGGAACGTTGACCATCACTCGATCGGATGTTGCAGAGTTCGTGTTGACGGCCCTGATCCTCACCGCGGCATTGATTGTGCTGGACGGTCGTTGGTACGTGTGGCTCGTGTACGCCACGGTGCTGGCGATCGTCTTGTATCCCTGGCTTCGCCGGCGGGCTCCGTTCTGGCGTCAGCTGCTCGCCGGCATCGCGGGCGGGGCCGTCGCGACGGTGATCTATCAGGCGTGGATGCGGCTCTGACAAGATCCTCCCTGATCGCCGAACGACGCACGTCAGCCGACGATCACCCCGCCGCGTCCAGTGCGCGCGGCGCGCGTGCGGCGAACGAACCCGTGTCTGGTCGCATTCCGCCGGACATGTCGCCCGCGGAGGCGTCGTTCACCGCGCTGCTGCTGATCCAGCAGAAGTTGACGAATCCTGAGTATCAGGTGGCGCCAGAGGTATGGACAGCGACCGTGGAAGCACGTATCGCGAATCAACGGATGGCTTCTGCCGACACGCCCGCCGCACGAACGGAACTTCGGGTCGGGCCCTCGCCTGCAGAAGACGTGGTCAATGTGCGGATCGCGATTGATCGCGAGGCGCACATCGAGACCAGTGCGTTGGTTCGGGCCGCCCACAGGCTCCTGGACGGACTTGGCGTCCAGCAATAAACGGTGGCTCGCGCAAGGAGCGCCTGGATCGCCGCCCGGACAGCATTAGCGCGCCACGAGAGGACTCGCCTGAGCTATCGACCCAACCTAAAACACTGTGTGCGTCCTGTCATGCCGCACACCCCCGCTGCAGCGACGCCCGCTATGCTTCCAGACTGCGGCCGTTCGACTGTAAATCTTGGCATCGCCAGAACGAGAGACAAAAACGAGCCGGCATCGGGCGACTCGCAACGTGAACAGGTCTGACGATCGGAGCCGGGCGTCGCACCTTCCGCCCGAGGGACCGCCAAGCTCCGACATGCCCGAGCACTACACCGCGTCGACCGGTCTCTCGCCTCGCCAGATCATCCCTGCGCTCAACGAGTCTAGAGCGACACCTGACGCATGATGCTCCCGTCTCGCCACCACGCTGATTCGCTCGACACGCGACCATCGCAACTCTGACACATAGCGGCGCATCGCGCCCTCTGGTGACACATCGGCGAGGCCCGGATCGATCGGTGACCGGGCCTCGCCGGTCCACTCACCAAGGAGTCGCTCGATGCAACTTCAGTTCTTTCTCTTCACCGATGCCCTGCAGACGCGCGCCACACAGGAAGGCTGGCAACTCACGCTGTGGTCCACCGGCTTCAGAATCACGCGGCCGTCCGATTCGATCCTCCCAGATGACGCCGCCGCCGTCGCCCTGGCTCGTGCCGCAGGCGTACCGTGCGAAGACGACGGCACGTTCCCGACAAACACCCTCATCGTCCCTGCGCACACGTCTGCCGAAGACCAGCACGACCTTTCTCCCGCCTTCGCTCCGTTACGCCCGTCGCCCGACCCGGTGGACCCACCATTTGAACGCACGACCTGCGCCTGCGACGCCGATCTGCTCAACTGTTACAAACAGCCCGGTCCCCTCATCCCGCGAGACATCGCCAGGATCGCAGCGCACCTCCAGATGTCCCCAGCAGAACTCGGACAGCAGTATCTCTGGGCCTCTCCTGGCGCGATCCTGGTCGACACGATTGCGAGGAAGGAGTTCCGGGTTCCCACCATCACCCCACGCCGCAGCGCCGGCGGTTGCGTCTTCCTCCGCGACCAACGCTGCACGATCCATCCTGTCGCGCCGTTTGGCTGCTCGCATTTCGACGTGCACATGACACACGCCGAAGGTCAACGGCGTTCCGTCTGGGCGCATGCCGCAATCGATCGCGATGCGGACTATGCGCGCTTCCGCGATACCTTACCAGAGGCCACGTCCTGGGAGCCCAAATGGCAGGCCTGACAATTCGCGACCGGCGCACCAACGCAGACTCCCGCTATTTCTGTCCACGTCACTCCTCGAACTGCTAGAGGCTGACGACGCATCGGCCCGTCGATTCGGTGACGGGCCGGTGTCAATCGTCAGCCCGTCGATCAACATAAAGGAGCCCTCGTGAACATGCATACACCGCTCGACACCCTTCACGCGCCTGCCGTCGCTCTGCCCACCAGCCATATCGGCGATGCCGTTCGATGCGCGCTCAACCCGTTCAATCCTGGCGACTGCCCTGACGATGTCATCATCGCGATCTGTTTCTGTTGGGGCAGCCTCCTCGGCCTCCTCTCGGCCACACACGACCGCCCATCCGCGCCGGAGCGCCCTGGTCCCGTCTGGGTCAAAGCATTGCTGGACTTCACCTCGAGCATGCAGTTCCTCCGCGGCGGTCTCCTCCTCGCGCAGTACCACGATCTCGTCGCCGCTCCGGTCGTGACACTCATCCTCGGACTTGCCCTACCTATTGTCGCGTTCATGCTGATTCAACGCGAGCGACGATACGCCAAGGCATCCCCACACCGACCGACGTCCTAACGACTCGGGTACTCACCAGCACTGTGCGGAAAGGGCGTCCACCGTCACTCTTCCATTCCTGGAGAATCAACCTGGAGAATTGGTGCCTCGACCACAACGGCCGACGACAGCTCGTTCTCGCTGTGTACGGCGCTCAAGACATCGATGGCTGCGAGTGCTTCGCGATTGACCTGCCCCCGCGCTCGTGACAATCTTCCTCCACCGCATCTATCGATTGCGTGCCGCCACAGTCGTCGACCCTGACCTCCACTCGTCTTCGTACTGGAGCCATCACAGCGACTACTACGGACGCGAGGAGCAGCGCCCTGTTCTAGCTCCCACCGAATCCGAAGACCTCATCCTACGATGGCACTGCGTTGACGCTGACGCCAACACGGACATGCATGCACTCTCAACGACCGAGGACGGGATCCAACTGGACCGCGCAGCGCAAACATGCAGACCGCCCCGTTGTGCTCAGCACGGCAACGCTGCAGGCCGTCGACCTTCAGCTTTTCGTCGCCGGTCTGGACCGTGGACCACAGCCCTGACGCTCGCAACAAAGCCACTCGCCGATCCCGCGGGCGCTGACACGACCGACCTTCCTCTCACGACAGAGGACAACTGAGTGTGGGCGGCGTGGGCGACGCGCAACCGTCCATCCTCGCTGGTCTGACCGTCGCGATTGCCGACGGACGACGCTCCTGCGGAACCTGGAGGTAACGAATCTGGTAGAAGGAAACGTCTTCGTCTGAACAGGCAGTCGCACACGTGGCCCTTTGGCCCCGCTCAAGGGTGACGGGGCCAAGACGCCCCAACAACACCCTGGAGGTGCGTTATGGTTCGTGTGATTCGCGTGCTTTCTCCCCACGATCAAGTCGAGCTCCTGCTGGCCGCGCGCGCTATCGTGCACGCCGCACCGCTGTTCCGCCCGACGTTGCCAAGCGGCACGCCGTTCCAATATCGCATGACGAACTGCGGCGACCTTGGCTGGACTGCGGATCGGCACGGTTACCGCTACGTCTCCGTGCATCCGGTCACCGGCGCTCCGTGGCCGACCCTGCCTCCGCTACTCCAGCGGATCGCTGCTGAGGTCGGGGGACCGCGGTTCTCTCCGCAAAGCTGTCTGTTGAACGTCTATCGGGTCGGCGAAAGTCTCGGGTGGCATCAAGATCGGACCGAGGAGCGGTTCGATCGACCGATCATCAGCATCTCGCTCGGCGCGAGCGGCCTCTTTGAGGTGGCGGGACTGACGCGGCCGACCGCGCGTACGAAGGCCGAACAGTGGACACTCGGGTCGGGCGACATTCTTGTCATGAGCGATGACGATCGCCTGCGCTTTCATCGCGCGGTGGACGTCATCGACTCTGCCCATCCCCTCATCCCGAGCGGCGTCCGTCTCAACTTCACGATCCGCCAAGTACGGTAACCCATCTCTTCTCGTGGTGTTCGCCGCCGCTGTAGACGCGATACATGGCCGGTCCAGCTCCTGACGCAAGTCGCGCGTTTTCGTGTTCGGCACCACGCCAATCACCGGACGCTTCGGACGCACCCGTTCGCCAATCGGCGATGGCTCACCAACAGGGCCCTCGCCGCCGCGTCCTTCAGGATGACCGGTGGAAGGTGGAGAAGATCGAGCAACGGAGCGATCCAGCGAGGCACACCAGCCATCCCGGTGGCCGTCGCCCCGCCCTTGCCGCCGTGGTGCTGACCGTGGCAGTATGCACCATCGTCCCCCGCAAGCGCTGACCTGGGCTCCATATGCGAACCATCGCGCTGATCGGCCTTCTGCTGTTGAGCCTCTCGGCGGCGCTCCAGGCCACGATCCTCATCGTCATTCAAACGGGACAAGACGTCCTGCTCGCGGCAGACACGGCAGAAACGCGGACCTGGCCAGGTGGCGCGCGGACCCGTGCTCAAACGTGCAAGATCGACCAGCTTGGGGACATGGTATTCGCATGGGCAGGAATTACGGGCTTCGCCCAGACAGACTTCGATGTCAGAACCGCAGTTCGGGTCACGTTCGATCGGACGGTCCCAATGGACATCGCCGTCCCGCGTCTTGGTGAGACGTTGCGTCCGCTCTTTGAACGCACTCTGGTGGCCATGTTGGCAGCAGGCATGTCCCTGGAATCGGACAACCTCTGGTTCGCAGTCCACCTGGTTCGGCCATCACACCCCACGAAATCGCCAGTAGCCTGGACGTTGCGGTTGCGTGCGACTCTCGATCAGCATGGAGTACCGCACGCCACAGTTCGGGCCCAGGAAGCGCCGCGCGACGAGTTTTTCGGCACACTGGGCACACGCGACGAGCTCGTCCGCGCCGTGAAGGATGGCACGGTTCAGATCCCCTGGGACGGAAATCTTCCAGACCGTCTGACCGCGGTCCAAAAGATGATCGCCGTTCAAGCATCGGCAACCCCCGACCGAGTGGGGCTCCCGATGGACGCCGTCCTTGTGACCAGTACCGGTGTGAAGTGGATGACACCAAGGTTCGAGTGCATCATCCGCTACGACTTGTGATTGCAGTCCGCCTGTGCCGCGCCACCCCGTCCATGATGACGGGGAATCAGGGCTTCCGACGATGCTTCATCTTCACCTTCGCACGGCGTGTGAACAGCGGCAGCGACGCGTCTGCACTGGCTGTGGTCACGACTGGCCGGCCAAGACGACGCAAACGACACTACCGGCGCACGGATGGCTCGTCGAGCGTAACGCAACTCGACGCGCGCTGACGTGGTGCCCGGCTTGTCGTCTGGACCCGATCGGTGCCCATCACCGGCCGGCGGACATCGAAGAATAACGAACGTAGCGGTACTCAACCTGACCGCGAGGAGTGCGGACAGCGCGTGCGTGCAGCGCGGACGCGCCGCGTCATCTGATAAGAGAAGGCCCATGACTATCACTCGATCGGATCTGTGGCAGCGAGCGGTGAAAGTAGTAAGGAAGACCCTGGGGGGCTCAGTGACTGAATACGAACGGCCCGATCATCCATCGACCGACGACTTTCTGCGGGCGATGCGCGATCAGGCGTCGCGTGAGGAGCAGCAATGCATCGCGGATCACGTTCGCACGTGTGCGGTGTGTCAGGACAAGGCGACCGTTCTCGCGATGCAGGAGCCGACGAGTCCGGAAGACGCTCGTCAAAACGAAGCACTGAAGGAAACATTACTTGCGCGGTTTCGTGGTGAGGTCACGGCTTCAGCCACGTTGTCGACGCCGGCTGTAGAACGATCGGAATAGGTTCCCGGATGCGATCGAAAAGTGGGCCACCATCCGGCTGGCGGATCACAGGAGGACACCCGTGGACGATCAGCGGAAAATGGCACCGGCGGAGGTGCCGATGGTGGAGTTGGAGATCGTGCGACAGCTACATGCCCTGCGTCGCCAGGGCTGGGGGACGCGCGGGCGAGGCGTGGGTGTTGGGCCTGTCGCGGACGACGGTCTCCCGGTCTCTCGCGGAGCCGACGCGGGGGCACCGCCCGCAGGTGCGGCCGCGGGCGCCAGTTGGGACGCCGCAGCGCGGGCCGACGCATTGCGGTATTCGAGGGCGCCGCGCACCAGAATGCGGTTGTGGTCGTGCAGCTGCTGCGCGAGCAAGGCGTCGCGGCGAGGGTGCGCGTGGTGCAGCAAGTGGTCGCCGGCCGGCGCCACGTACGAACTGAGCTTCCTAATTCGCCTTCTCCGCGAAGAAGCGTAACACTCACGCGTTCCTCGCGCGCGGCGCGCGTCATCTCGCGTCCTGACGTCCCGCTTGGCGACGTCAGGCACGTCCCGGTCGCTAGGTCCCGGCTCGGCCCGACATCCACAGATTCTGCACAACCCGACTGTCCGCACACGACTGAACGATCCACTCACCACCCTAACAACATCAGACCGTTCGCCACGTACTCCCTCCGTTCCATCAGCGATCGGAGCTTCGGCAGCGGCCCCCGAGACTCTGACCTTGGTGGGCCTTCAACCGCGATCTCGTGCCGCACCTGACCCATCGCTCATCGGTTAGACCTGGCCACCAACCAACCGCGCAGATCCTTCAGCACGCGCACGCCCCTCGACACACCGGGCGCGAGGGCCCGCCACGCTGACGTCACCACGCGCATCTCCCGGCGCTCCGCATCTGCGGGCCTTACGACGTGAAGGCCCGCAGACGACGGGCGCCACACCACGGAGACCGCACGTGATATCCACAACACACGAACAACCGAACCTCGAACGTCCCCGACCCCGACGACAAGCTCAGACGCAGCGCAGCAATCAGCACCCGATCTCATGGCAGGCGGCTTCATGCTCTTGATACCTCGTGAGATCGAGTTTCGGCACTTCCATCTCTTCGCCGGCCTCGGAGGCGGCGCAAAAGGCTTCAACGCCGGCCGAGCGCAGGTCGGTCACACTCATGCACGATTTCGTTGCATCGGCGGCGTCGATGTGGACGCGGCGGCGATCGCAGACTTCAGTCGTCTCGCCGGAGCACCAGGCACCGTCTTGGATCTGTTCAGTCGCGACCAGTACATCGCCTTCCACGATCGCGAACCTCCCGATGGCTGGTGCGAAGCCCAGCCTGACGATCTGCGACGCGCGGCGCGCGGCGAACGTCCGCACATCATCTTCGGCTCAGCACCCTGCAAGGGCTTCAGCGGCCTCCTCAGCAAAGCCAAATCCACCTCACCCCGCTATCAGACGTTGAACCAGCTCGCGATCAGAGGCCTTTGGTTGGCACTTGAGGCCTGGGGCGATGACCCACCGCCGTTCATCCTTTGGGAGAACGTGCCTCGCATCCTGACGCGCGGCCGCACCATCCTCGACACCATGATTCGGATCCTCGACGCATACGGCTATGCGGTCGCCGAAACTACGCACGATTGCGGCGAACTTGGCAACCTTGCGCAAACTCGGAAGCGATTCCTGCTGGTGGCACGACATCGCGAGAAGGTTCCTCCCTTCCTCTACGAGCCTCCCCGTCGACCGCTTCGCTCGATCGGCGACGTGCTGAGCGCCCTTCCCCTGCCAGACGCCGTCGAAGCGGGTCCGATGCATCGCATGCGCGCCCTGCAATGGCGCACGTGGCTACGCCTTGCGTTCGTGGAGGCAGGATCTGATTGGCGATCGCTGAAGCGGCTTCGCGTGAAAGACGGACAGCTCGCCGACTTCGGCATCGTGCCCGATCGGCCCTGGTACCCCGGCGCTCTCGGCGTCAAGCACTGGAACGACACCTCGCAGACCGTGATTGGGGAGGCGGCGGTCGGCGCGGGCCACTTCGCCATCGCCGACCCGCGGCCGTCGTGGTCCGAATCCTGGGGTCAGCTTGGTGTCACACCGTGGGATCAGACGGCTTCAACCATCATCGGCGTCCGTGCCCCTGGCCAAGGACGGTACTCCGTCGCGGATCCACGGCTCACGTCCGACGCCGCCGGTCCGAAATTCAACAACTGCTTTCGCGTTGTCCAATTCCATGATCCGTCCCCCGCGATCACCACCGGTGGCGGGCCCAGCGCTGGCGGCCTCGCCGTCGCCGATCCGCGCACCAAGCTCAATCGCGCCAGCCGCGACTACGAGACCGCGCGTCATTACGGTGTCGTGCCGTGGGACGAGAGCTCTCTCGCCGTGACGGCGTCAGCGTGCCACGATAACGGTGCCTTCACGGTTGCCGATCCTCGCCTTCCGGACCGCGACGCCCGACATCACAATCAGTGGCGCGTCGAACCGTGCGACACCCCCTGCCACACGATCATCGGCGTGACACGACCCGACTCGGGCGCCTGCGTGGCAGACCCTCGCATGGCCGCACCGCCGCCAATCAACGCCATCAGTCATCTCCCCGCGGCCGACACCCGACTCGTTGCGGTCATCCGAGCGCTCGATAACACGTGGCATCGTCCGTTCACCACATTGGAGTTAGCGGCGCTGCAGGGCCTTGTCGATCCCACTGAACACCTCGAACTCCACGGCACGAGCGACAGCGCCTGGCGCGAACGCATCGGCAATGCCGTCCCAAGCCCCGCCGCGGCCGCCATCGCTTCCGCCATGGCCGAAGCCCTGCTCCTGGCGATGCACGGCGAAACGTTCATGCTGAGCGCCACGCCGATCTGGGTTCGCCCTCTCGCGATCGCGATCAGCATGGACCCGATGCCGGAAGGCAATCTATGACACGAGCGACCCATGAACACAGAGCGCCATCACGAGGGCGCGGGCACACCCGAACGGCCCTCGGTAACGCGCGCACCATCTGGACCACACCAGGCACGCGCCGCACCTGGTCCGACGCAGCGCAATGGATTCACCATGCCGACGCACTTCACCACGGCCGCATCAGCGCGAAAGTGCATCGTGATCGCACATCGCACTCAGCGGCGTTGGTTGACGACTTCATCCACACGCGATCGTGCGCAGAGCTGCGTGAGCTCGCTATCGCCGTGAAGGGTTACCACAACGGCAGATATCCGCGAGGGCTTCGCGCCGGCACACGCACCACGACGCGCATCAACAACGCACTGGCCCGCAGCGGCGGTCCACCTCGCTGGCGTCCGCAGCACCGTCACGACACAGACGCATTCCGCTCGCATGCGATTTCTCGCCCTTCAACGCCGACGAAGCGTCTGCAATCGCTCGACGGGACGTGACGAGGCCACGCGGCTCGCGCCTCACCGATCTCGCGCGGCCGTCTGACGACGCTAACGATGGAGCAACTTGCACCAGACACTGTCGGGTCAGTACCAGATTATGGGTGGCGTGGAACAGATTGGCCGCCTGTGAGAGCGCCTGGCCGCCGCGCAGCGTTCTGCTCCGCCGCGGCTAAGGCCCTGCGTTCTTCCTGGTCGAATGAGCTTTGGCCACCACGACTGCTGCCCATGGCGTGGAAGGGCACATGGACCACGCCGATGCGTGACGTGTCCAGTTGGCTGACCGAGGAACCGAAGACAATACGCACGTCCGGCGTCTCAAGCGTCAAGGGGACCGTCCCCTGACTGCCCCGTGAACCGGCCCACTCCTCTTGCTCCAGCCACACATGGCCTTCCCACCGCCGCTCAAGCGGCCACGGATGCCGGAGATCCCCGAACTCATACCCCTCATGAACCACGCGGCGGGCCGCATCGCCGGGAGCCGCGAGGTGCTCGACGAGTACGATGACGAAGCGCCGCTCCGGATCCGCCACGAACCGCACGAAGGCGGGTCGACGTCGGCGGATGAGGACACGCGCTCCCCCTTCGATCACGACCGTATCGCCGTCCCTGGCCATCACGCGCTGGCCCGAAGACTGCGTGGGAGTCGAAGGCGTTATGGGCCTGGCCAGACCGACCTCATTCGGCGGCGATGTCAGCAGGAGGAAGATGAGCGACCAACTGAGGACCGGATCGATCATGTCGACTCCTTCCAAGGTGTCCAGCACCCACCGCTCTTCGACCGGTCGCCACGGCATCACGCGCACCGCCCGGCAGGTCTCGAAGCGCATCGTCCGCAGCGTGGCCGTCAGCGACGTCGACGACTCCCGGATCCCCGACCGGAACGAACGCGGTCACCATGCGCACCGGCGCCAAGAGGACGAAAAGAGCGACACCGGACATCCCGGTCCGCCATCGACGATCGATCGACCTCGGAATCGCGATCCAGATCGCGATCGTCAATAATCCTACCGCCAAGCCGCTGTGCGGCTGCGCCCAACACCACGCTCGCGCTCCCCACAGCACCACCCCGACCGGTACGACGGGGGCTGACACAACTCAGACCGCCACGCAGCAGCAAGGCCACCCTCGTGACGTTCGGCAAGAAGCCACCCATGTCCTCAATGAGGCGCCCCCAGCGGCCGGAGGTCTGCGACCGGCCGCAGATGAGCGGCCTCACGCATGGAGAACCTCAGATGCTCCCTAGAGAAACGATACGCTCCGGCGCCCCGGCGCAATGCAAGGACTGCGGCGACACCTCGCCGTTCGAGGTGCTCATGTCGAACGCCGGCTACTACATTGGCACGCGCTGCACCTGTGGTCCACGCACCCGCGAGTCCGAGTACTATCAGAGACACGAGGACGCCGACCGCGCCCTCAAGCACGGCACGGTCCGCTGGCGTCGATAGCTCCTCCCTCTTCTGTCACGCTGCACGTCACTGAACCAATAGCTTCTCACGAACACGCATCGCACCGCCGAGGCCGCGTCGTCGTGGGGTAGGGTGGACCGCAGCCGCAAGACGAGGACCGGAGCTGACCCCTCCGCGCCCTCATGGTCGACTCGACGCAGCGGAGGCCGAACCAGCCACACGTATTGTACGTCTCCCCGCCAGATCTAATCGTCGTCGACGCCTTGCGCGCGGCGCAGCGGTCTCGTGGCGGTCGTGTTCCGGGTCTGGCCCTGTCGGGCCTGTGCCCGTCCATTCAGTCTCTCTCAGTCGTGGGATCGCGGCCAGGCCTATTGCCCCGATCCCTGTCGGCATGCCGAAGGCAGTCGGTGCGCGCGGCCCGGCGCCGGCATCAACAAAGCCCGGAAGGCCGCCTGGACCATCGCGATCGCCAGCGCACATATCGTGCGCGCCGGCGCCGCATGATGGCAGCCCCGCGCGGCCCCGCCTGACGCTGCCCGCCCGGGCCGCGTCCCACCACTGAGTGCCTTCTGTCCGTCCGTGCCTGCGTCCAGTGTGGCCGCCACGGAACCTGGCAGCGCTGGTGGCCGGTCGACGCGCCGGAAAGGAGTCTGTAGGTGGTCATCGATGCCGAGCAGCGCGTCAAGATGCAGTGCCTCTAATACGCCGCGCACTGGAAGATCGGGACCATTGCGACGCCGTTGCACGTCCATTCCGACACAGCGCGATCAATCGCGCCAGTCCGTCTGGTTCCCGCGTCAATGATACGGACCGTCCGCTCCGTCTCTGGCCGGCAGGGCACATCAACGCCGACGCGCCGTGACGATCTGGAACACCACCTCAACATTCTCGCCGCTCATTCGCCATACTCCATCGTGAGGCGAGCCCACGTCTGCTGAACCTCAACCCTCTCCCATGCTTGCTGATACAGGGACCGCAACGCGTCCCAATCGGCTCGTTGACAACCAACCACGATCCGATCGCCTTTGCCGCGGAACCGCACGCCACTCTCGTCGGCGTCGATCAGAAGCCCCTGGAAGTATCGTCCATCCCATAGACGCACGGTCGGGCCAAGCGTGGCCAGCATCATGCGAAACTCACGCAGCTCCGGGTACCGCGTGATCGGATACATGACGCTGCCGGCGCCGGAGAACATCATGAAGACCCCCACTTCCTGCCGCACCTCCAGCGACAAGCGGACCCTGCCGGCGGCCACCACCGGCCCTGCCGCTTCCTCGATGAGCGGCGCCCACACCGCGCGACGCACGGGCCGACCCGTCGTCGCGTAGTGCCCACGGGCCGCCATCGGCCACAACGCTGGCCAGTGCGGCGCCAACGCGCTATTGATCGATTCAACCCCGACGAGATCCTCGTCCAACAACAGAGACAAGTTGCGCGCGGCTCCCAAGGCGAGCGCCGGCGACACGGCCGTCTCCTCGAGCACTCGCCGCCGCGTGTCCGCGACGATCTGACGCAGTTCCCCCGACCGACCGACGTGCCGACGTTCGCCTGCGGGCGGGCGATCCGCGATCGTCAGATTCTCCACGCGCTGCTGATCCCGTGCGGTAGAGGGCCGACACTGCTCATACACGGCCATGAACGCGTCGAGCAGGCAGACGGTCGGCGTCTGCACGCTCGGCGTTCCGGACTCGCCACCCACCGTCTTGAGACCCTCCACGACGAAGTACACGAGGAGCGCCCATTCAGCCGTCGTCAACGCCACGCCCGCCTCGCGCTTGCGCTGCATCTGCGACAGCGCTTCTGTGGGCTCGGCGAGCAGATCGGCCACTTCGACCGCGTGATTGCGAACGGATTCGAGCACCCGTTTCGCGATGCGCGATATCGACACCGACTGGCCCGTTTCTGAAACGACCCGCTCACGCATGCGTTCAAGGCGTTGCCGCAGCGCCGGACCAATACGAACCGACAACGTCTCTTGCTGCTGTGACACCGATACCTCCGAGAGTCCGAGAATGGAACTCCTGCGCGGACGCGCCTGCATTGGCCCGTCCGCTCCGCAGGACGACGACCCACGCACGACACCGCTTGAGCAGATCGCGGAACCCGCGGCGGCGTAACCTTGGCGACAAAGAGGGATCCGGATCTATCGCTCCGGAGAGGACGACGTGGGCGATGGGGATGTCCTATCCACGGACCGCGGCTCAAGGCGGGCCGGCGTCGATGAAAGCTCAGGCGCGACATGGAGCACGCGATCGCGGAGATCCCGCGCAACCTCGGCGATCGCTGCGGGCCGGCGCGGGTCCCCAGCGGGCCTCGCAACGGCACGATCGAGTGCGGCCAACGCCGGCGTGAGTTCTGCGCGCATGCGTTCGGGCAGGCTGCGGCGCGCGGCTTCGACACCGCCGGCGTCCTGACCCGTCGCGTAAAGGGCGGCCGCTTCGACGTAGGCGTGCGCCGCACGTTCAAAGCGCTCCGGCGCGTCGCTATGAAGATGCGCGTCCCCCTGGGCTAGGACCTCCCGCGCCTGGATCACCCTTCCCACGTTCGACGGCGGCAGGGACGCGGCGCCTCCGGCGCCAACGTACTCATCGCACGTCGGCGGGACATACGAATAGGCCAACACAGGCGACAGCTCTGGGATCGCCTGAGCGACGCGTTCGCGGACCCTGAGCACCTGTTCGTGAAGCGTGAGAAGGTGCTGATAGATCGCGTCAGGATCCTGGGTCGGGAGGGACGCGTGGCGTCCGAGCTCGACCAGCGCCGGCGTCACGTCCTGCGCCAGTCGGGCCGGGAGCCCGTGCGCTCGCGCCTCAGCGGTGCCCTGCCATTCCGGTTCGATCCCGGCGTGCACGACACTCGCCGCCGCAACATAATGGTTGGCGGCAGCGCGATATTGGTCGCGCGCGCCCTGCGCGAGGTGGCGGCGGCTCTGGTCGTCGGAGACCCCCGTCGCGGCATCGCGCCGATCAATCGCTCGATCCAACGAGCGATTCCCACGGTCGATCTCCTCACGGGCAAGGAGACCCACTTCCGGTGAACGCGGCGCCGCCGCCAGGACCGTCCACGTCTCGAGGAGCTCACCCGTGTCGCTACGGATGACGGCGCTGAGTCGGGGCACCCCGGCAGCGCGCGCCTCGTTCCGGATCGCAGCTGTGGCCGCGATTCGCTCGGCGGCACGGAACGCGGCATCCTCGGTAGACCAGCGCTGCGTGCCCGTCGCATCGAGCATGCGATCGTGGTTGTACGGATGGGTCCGATCCACAAATAGCTCTGGGGTCGCGCTCGCCACCACGTCGCGGACGGCAAACGCGGCAACCCGCACACGGCTCAGATCCTCTGGAAGGACCGTGGCGGGAGCGGCGGCTGCGCGGAACTCGGCGAGCCTCGGTGCGAGATCCTTGGCGAGTTCCTGAGGCAGGCCGTCAGGCCGGTTCGGCTGTTCCTGACTCGCGGGCCAGGCGATACTCGCGTGATACCGAATGGCGGCCTCCAAGTAGAACTCGACGGCGCTGCTGTACTCATCACGCACCCTTCCTGGTTGCACGAGTCGCGCGGGATCGTCGCTCGCGCGGAGGGCATCGCGGTGATCGTGCTCCGCCTCGCGTAACCAGCGATCCCCAAGCGTGATGTCTTCACGTGCCTCCCGTGCCGCGACCGGGGACTTCGGGGCATCCGTGAGGACAACGAACTCCTCGAGCACGTCACCCTGCGCGCTCTCGATGGTGACACCCAGGTGGGGTAGCTCGTTGCGATGCGCAATTGTTCGCGCCTCTTGGATCAGGGCGCCGCGATGCTCGTCGCGGAACGCCTCTTCTGTCGGATCGCGCCAGCGGCGCGTCTCGACGTCAGACAGGCGTGGCTCAGGACGCGTCCGTGGCGCGTCGGCTCCGTTCCGAACGTCGAGGGAACCGACCGCATCGTGTACCTGCGAGTGGGCCAGGGCCTGCGAGAACTCGGGGGTGGCGTCGACGACACGTTCGCGAACATGGAGGACGTGTTCGTGCAGCGTGCGGAGGTACTCTTTAATGGCGTCGCGATCGCGGGTGGGGAGCGCCGCGTCACGGGCGAGGTCGACGAGCGCCGGCGTCACGTCGCTCGCGACGCGTGCGGGAAGGCCCTGCGTCCGCGCCTCGACCGGAGCGTGCCATGCCGTTTCGATCCCTGCATGCACCAGATTGGCCGCGTCGAGATAGAGGCTGGCCGCCGCGCCAAACTCCGCGTGTGCGTCCCGCGCGAAATTCCGACGGACCTCGTCGTCGGGGACAATCATAGCGGCGTCCCGCCGCTCGATGGCCCGATCCAACGCACGATTTCCGTCCTCGACCGCCGCGCGCGCGAGATGCGCGGCCTCCGGCGAGTGCGGCTCCGCCGCCGAGACCGTCCACACTTCCAGAAGTTCACCCGCGTCGCCGCGGATGACGGCGGTCAGGTCGGGCCGATCGGCGGCGCGCGCTTGCGTCCGAAGGGCGGTCGTAGTTGCCGCACGCTCGGCGCCGCGGAACGCGGCGTCCTCGCTGTGCCAGCGCTGCGTGTCTATAGTGTTGAGGGTACGATCGAGATTGTACGGATGGGTCCGGTCCGTGAACAGCTCCGGCGTCGCACGCACCGCAGTGTCGCGGACGGCATGAGCGGCGGTACGCAGGCGACTGAGGTCCTCCGCGATCGCCGCCGCGGTATCCGCCGGGGGACGCTCGCGCTCGAACTCTGCGAGCGCTGGTGCCAGGTCCTCTGCAAGTGGATGCGGTAAGCCATCGATCTGCTGGGCCCCCCGATCATTGAGGTTCCGGTGGATGCCGGCGTGATACCGCGCAGCGGCCTGCAGATGGAAATAGGCGACTTGACGGTAGGCCTCTCGCGCGTCTGTGTGCGCGATGACGCGCTCGGTTGTGTCGGTGAGCTGGAGCGCCTGATGATGCTGCTGTTCGGCCTCGCGGAGCCAGACATCTCCAGTGACGATATCTTCCCGGGCGCCGAGAGCAGCGCCGGGAGACTTCGGTTCCTCGGCGTAGACGGTCCACATCCCGAGCATCTCGCCTTGCGCGGCCTGGATGCCGGCGCCGTAGCCGTGGTCGAGCGCATCGTGACGGGCGATGACTCGCGCCTCCCGGATCACCGCGTCTCGGCGCTCGTCACGAAAGGCTTCTTCGCTCGGATCGCGCCAGCGGCGAGTGTCGGCGTCGGACAGACGTTCCCAGGCGGGCATCTCTAATCTAAGAAAGGGGGCCAGGAGGGAAGAACTGACAATGGACGGTGCGTCGCCAGACAGGCGTGGCGTCGGCGGCTGGGCCGCCACCGTCGTGCGTCGGCATCCGCCCGATCCGCTCGCGCACTTCTCACGACACCGATCGATGGCCGGTCACGTCGTCACGACGCGGTTCGTCGAACGTTTCCTGAGAGGTCGATGTCCTCAGACGACACATCTATCGCGAGATCCGCGGCCAGGATGGTCTCGTTCCGCGTGCCCCAGATGGCGTCGATGAGAACCCGCATCTCTCGTGCATCCAAACCCTCGTACGTGTCTGCACCACCAGCTCACTCGGACAGGGACCGTACGTTGCCTTTGCGTCCTCACTTGCGGTCACGAAAGCGGCGAAGCTCACGAAGCAGGCCATTTACTGAGGTACTAGCCACAGCTGTCGCGAATGCTGCCGCGCTGTGCGACACCACAGTGTCATCCTTCAGCGCATACACACCAGCGGGGCCAAAATGCGGGCGAAACTCTGACCGTTCGACCATGGTTTCCTGCTTCAGGAACAGGACATAACGTCCACCCACATCCATCGTCGGGTCCGTGCTCCTGATGACACTGTCACCGGAGTCGAAGGTGCCGGCATGCTCGCGCACGCGGATCCTCGTCAGCGTCGAGACAGGTCCTTTGAAGACTTCCCCAACATCGATGGTGCTGACCGTCGTAACATCGGTCAGCAGCGTCGTCTGCGTTCTGCTCGGCTGAGCCTCGATCTCACGCTGCACGACGGTGCCGACCACGACAGCGTCCACAAGGTCCCAATTCTCAGCGAGCGTCTTCGGTGGCGAGATCCAGAACGGATGAAACGTAATCACCCGTTTCCCCACCGGGGGCCTCTCGCCGGTCTGAGCCAGCGCTGACGTCCCCAAGAGCACGAGCATGGCGAGCCACGCGGCGCACTTCATGATGTTCTCTCCTGCTGGGCAATACGGGCATGCGCTATCGGTTGTGAACCCGTACCGGGAACACATCGACTGACCAGCGCAAGCGCGGCTCCACCGATGCCCACACCGGCGCCGCATAGCGATACGCATTTCCCCACTCGTCCACGCGTCGCGTCGTCGTAAACGCCACCGAAATGCCGACGATCCCTGAGCGTGCGAGTGGTTGCAGTTCCTCTAGGGTCGACCGACCGTCAGCGTTGCGATCGAGCCAGAGCAACAGACGCCCAAATACCGGATCTCGAGCATCGATCCGATCGTCCCCGTTGGCGTCGTAACTGGCCAGCGCCTCGTACCCATTCGATGCAAACACCAGCGGTCGGATCTCGAACGCGTTGCCAAAGAGCTCCGCACCGCTATCAATCGTCCCGTTGCCATTCACATCCAGCGCCAGCCATGCATCGTCCGCACCAGCCGGCCAGCTCACAAGTTCGAGCCGCCCAAGCCCATTCACGTCAAACGCCGGCCCGTGCGCGGGGTCTCGCATCGCAAACCCGTCTCCAGCAAGATCGATCAGAATCGGTGTGAAGTTCCAACAACAGCCGCATTCGTCCGTTTCCCGATCCCCACCAGTGCTGCAGTTCCGCGAGTAGCCTGGCGTACAGCCCCCACCATAGCACCACGAAAATGTGGGATGGTCTTCGGCCCTGACCATCCGCTGAACACCACATCGATCAGCGTACGTCGTCAACGCGGGAGAGAAAGGGCCGTTCTGAGGATCGACGCTACTCGACATCACCGTTCGCGATGGATCACACGCCGCGTGGTTGAACCCGAGGTGATGACCGAGTTCATGCGCGAACACATGACGCCAAGTCTCCGCCCCATAGTAGAGATTGTTAACATTCACACGGAGTACACCCGTGCCATCGGGGGCGACCTCCGCCAACGCCAGCATGTGATCCGGGAGAATGGCCAGCACAACGCTGATGTCCGCAGCACTCGGATCAACCATCGCAAAGCCTCGACCATAGCTTGACAGAATCGGCTCCCAATAGTCCGCGCCAGGCACCAGACCGTCGCGGACATGAGGGAAGGCGTCGAATCCTGCCTCCATGCTCACAGAAAGGGCACGCGTGACCTGCATCCAGGCGTGCACGGGCGGCTCGCACGGACAGGCACCGCCAACACCTTGGCAGCGGACGGAACTCACGGCTCCAGTGAACAACGGCAACGAATACGCCGCCATCACCATCACGACCAAGACGGCAAGAGAAACGACCCGTACCCGACGAAGGTGATGCATGCTGGCCTCGCCGCATCGGCGACCGATGGGAGATCAACGCCACACACTACGACCGCTCGCCCAGCCCAACGCGTCCGTGACCGACATCTCCGCTTGGGACCGCAGCTTGTCGTGGCCACCGGCGTCGCCGGTGCCACGCGGTCGTTAACAAACCAAAGCGCCGTTGCAGCGCCGCTGGCGAAACGGCTTGCCGTACAACGACACGGAGCAAGGCAGGGCGACGAGAACAACCCGTTCTGATCTGATGAAGCCCCAAACGGCGAACAATCTGACACCGACCGCTCATCGAGGCCACAGACGTGGCGGGACACGCGTGCCCAACGATGAACACCCGAATCCCCCGGCTGTTGGCAGATCGATCGACGAGTATTGCTGAGTGGTCAGGGCGCAGACGCGTCGCCCGTCTCTCGTGCACCACCGTTGACCAGAACTTCTTGGACGTCTCACGGACGATTCGTTAGGATGGCATTTGCACCAATTGTTATGCTGCGTGCTCTCGGGTGGCGGCTCGCGCTGGCGGTGGTCGCACTGTGTTGACCATGAGGTTCTCGCCGCCCAGATTCTCGCGGCAACCTAGCAGCGGGGCACTGGTGGAGACGCCTCCTGGGCATCTCCCGGAACGGCCTCGTCCTCGATCTCGTGCCACATACGCAACTCCTGTACGCCACGCCGACGGCGCCGGCGATCCCAGGCGACTGGTGCTGGTCCTCTTCGGACAGATGCCCGTTCTCGCGCGCGGAAGCCCCGAGATGGGTCGCTCTGAACAACAGAGACAAGTTGCGCGCGGCTGGCATCGGCCCTGCGCATCGCGGGCTTGGATTCCGTCGTGCGGGCCGAGAGCGATCGGTTAGTGCGCGAGATCGACCCGCAGTTTTGAGGCACATCGTGAGGCACGTTGGGCGGCCCGTCCGGCGTCGCTGAACTTTGTCGCACCGCGCCCGTGACCCACCTCTGAGAGTCCAAGAATCGGCTTCCGCGCGGGCGCGGCTGCATTGGCCCGTGCGCTCCGCGGGACGACGAGCCACCCACGACACCGCTTGACAAGATCGCGGAACCCGCGGCGGCGGAATCTCGTCGACAAAGAACGGATCCGGGATCTATCGCTCCGGAGCAGACGATGTGGGCGATGGGGATCCGCGATCTACGGATCGCGGCTCGAGGCTGGGCGTCGATGAGAGTTCGGGCGCGACATGGAGCACGCGATCCCGGAGATCTCGCGCAAGCCTCCGCGATCGCCGCGGGCGGGCGCTGGTCCCCAGCGGGCCTTGCGGTGGCACGATCGAGCGCGGCCAACGCCTTGACCCGCCGCGACAGCGCCGCACGCGTCAAGACCAGATCCCCGCACCCGCGGACCTGCGCGGCGCTTCGAAACTTTCAACAGCAACGCACGGCCGTCCGTATCACCTCCACCGTGCGCGCCGCCTTGAGCCAGCGATCGCGTTCTACAGGCCCCGTACCCACGATGACGGCCGCGGCGCGTGCGTCGACGGCGCGCCTCGTGACCATCGATCATCGTCGCACTTCCCGCCAATCACGACGCTCCACTGATTCATCGGTTTCAGCATCCGGGGCCTGCGGAGTTGAGGCCCCGGATGCACCGGATCTCATCACCGGAGACGTCCATGTCGACTATCGTTCACACTGCCGTACCCTGCGGGCGCGACGCCGACGCCATCGAAGTCCACGTCACGGTCAATCCGTGGAAACGGCCATCATTCGGGTTGTACCCTGGGCCCCTCGTCAAACAAGCACTCCACGCATCGTCGTTCGAATCCTCCCTCTCGCTAAACATCGCTGTCACGGCACCGGCCACGCGGGACACCCTCCCATCCGTCGCACTCGCCGTCGCGCTCGGTGCCCTAGCAGAACAGAAGGTACGTCACCTCTCCCGCGCGACCCTTCATGACGTCCTGGTCTTCGGTGATCTTCGAACGGACGGCTCCATCGGCCCCATCCGTGGCGTCCTCTCCATGCTCGCCGCTCTCGATCGATCTCGACGGCGCACGGTTCTCCTGTCGCGAGACAACTTCGCAGAGGCTAGCCTGCTCGAAGGCCTTCATCTGCTGCCGGTAACCACCCTGGCAGAGGCCGTCACTGTTCTGACCTCCCACGCGCAGCCGCCGCGGCACCCAGATGCACTCCTCTCGGCATCCGAGGCCATCTCCTATGCCCTCGACGTCGCTGCCAGCGGACCTCATCATCTCTTGCTGATCGGGCACCCTACGGCCGCGGCGAGTGCGCTGGCCAGAGCGTTCGTCCACCTGTTTCCGCCCCTCAATCCGTCAGAAGCCCTGGACACCACGGCTACGTATTCTTTGATTCAACCGGTCATCGGCCTAATCACGAGCAGACCCGTGCGTGCGCCGCACGCGAGTGTCTCCCTACCCGCGATCACTGGCAGCCTCCGCGTTCCGGGTGAGACGGCGCTCGCCCATCACGGCGTCCTCATCCTGGACGATGTGACGTCGTTCGCCCGCGTCACATTGGACACGATCGCCATCCAGCTCGAGAACGGCTTCGTCTCCCTCCCGCGCCACGCCGACACACCGATTCACGTCCGCTCATTCCCAACGCTGATCGCCACGATGACGCCGTGTCCCTGCGGCTGGCACACGTCCGGTCGGTCGAACTGCCGCTGCTCGTCAGACGCCATTGTGCGCCACCGCGACCGCCTGCCCCCGAAGCTCCGCACGCTTCTCGACATCGCAGTCGTTCTCCCAACAGCTGCTCCTGCCTGTGCATCTCCTGACGATCTCCAACGACGTGTCGCTCGTATCGCCGCCGCTCGAACCGCGCGTCAGCGCACCCTCGACCAGCGGCCCACGCTGACACGAAACGCTGCCGCCGCCCTTGCCGACACACCGAAGGCCGCAGCGCGCGTCGCGGCAACGATTGCCGAGTTCGACCGTCGCGAACAAATCATCCGCGCAGACATCGACCAAGCGGTTCGCTGGCGCGCCCCATTGAACCCACTCGAATGAGTGCCGCCGCTCCCGAGACGGAACTATGACACTCAACAACGAACTTCCTTCACTGCTGGAAAAGCGCATTTTGACGATCGTCTGATCCGCTGGCTTGACGCGCAGTTCTAGAAATCGAGTGCGCTCCTCCTTGTAGGCGCTCTGGAATGCAGACCGCCGCCATTCACATACGTACTCGCTGGTCTGAATTCCTCGTCCGTCCCCGCCGTGTGGACTGAGTCAACGTTGACAGCCTTCGCCGTCCTGCTCCTGACGTTCGATACCGCGATCAATGTTCATCAACTGCCCAGCCCGACCCTCATAGACAACGCGCGTCCTGACCATCCATGCTCGCCGTTCGAGTGGTGAGGCCACCTCGAATCCACAGCACCGAGCTCGGCGCCGCCCGCGCGCGGATCGTCTCGCCCCGACCCGCGTCGTGGCGTCACCATCTCGCCGGGATTCGCCGCTGCCGCGCTTCTTACCCACTGACGGCGCCGGTCCTCCGCTGTCAGCATGAGGACGGCCAGCGCCACGACAACCTATCCCACGTGCGCGGCGGCGGCGATCACCGTCCGCTATGCACGATCGCCATCTACGCAGCGCACACGCGCGCTTTCCTCACGATCGGGTCTACGACGACCTCACCTGAAGCGACTCAATGCGCTGCAGGCCCGTTACCGAGCCGCGGCGCCACGGAAGCGCCACCACCGTCAGCATCATTCCGAATGCTACAAGTCGCCGCGCGAGCGAGCACTTATGATGCCGATTTTCTGTCGTCCACGACCCGACCACACGCCCGATCGCCGAAACGATAGCCATGACCCGTCCGATCAGCTCGCCCGCCACCGCCTCTCACCCTGCGGCCGAACACCATCAGGTTCCCTATGACCGCCGACTTCACGAGATTACCCGTCCGATCCAACACCTCGCTCGACGAGCGGGCCTTCAGCCACTACCTCGGATCGAACTGATCCCCGACGCAGACGCCGCGGGACTCGCCTTCGTCACCCCAGCGCTCGACGCCATTTACGTCTCTCGACGTCTCCTCCGAGAACGGAAGCGGACGATCCTCTGCTTGCTCGCGCACGAACTCGGCCATCTTTACTATCGTCATGTCATCGTGCGCGCCGGCTGGGTCGCGGCCCTGTGGGTCGCGAGTTACGCCGCCCTCCCAGTCGCCGCGGCCCTCTTCCTCCTCGCGATCCTGACGCACAATCGCCTCGCGGCCGATGGCGCCGGCGCGCTGCTACTCGGCACCATCGTCGTCCTGCTGTACGTCTCCACACGAGCGGCACAGTACCAACGCGGGCACCAGCTCGACCCCCGCGAACGTGCTGCCTCCTCCTATGCGCGATCCCTCGTCGGCCCTCGGACCTGGGCGATGGTGTATTGCGAATTTGAAGACTGCATCCCAGCCGCCGGGTCCCTCCACCGCCCGCATTACCGAGCCCGCTGCGTACGCGCCCCTCTTCGTGGTCGCCGCCGCCGCCAACGGCACGCGGACCAGACGGACGCCCCGCTGTTCCTCCGTCCCCACCGCTCGCGCGTGCCGGCTCCCCCCACACGCCGGTCTTGTGGGCGCGATCGCGTCCGCCGTGCCCCTCGGCCGCGCAGATACTGGCCGCGCCATCGACTCAACCAGAAACGACTCGCCCGACGACGACGCCAGCGCCCGCTCCAGTCCCCCACCTTCCGTCAGGCCTTCCTGCTGGTCCTCCAGGCACACCGTCGCTCCGTCACGACGAATGCCCGGCTGCTCCGTCGGCGGTTCCGACGCGCCGTCGCGGCGCTGCGCGTGCCGTGACCCGATCGTGAGCGCGTCGACGAACATCCGGAACTAGCTCCAGTCCGCGGGCCAACGACTCGAGCAGCGCCACGACTCGCTCCCCGGCTTCCGCCGACGTCTCGACAACAGCGCGCACCCGCCGCGCCGGGCGGCAAGCCCGCCAACTTCACGCCCACCGTCGCCAGTGGCGGTGTTCCCGATCACATAGCTCCCGTTGAGCGCGCTGGGTGCGCTGAGTTTCTGTCGCCGCGTGTCCCGTAAATAGGGCGCTGACCTGTTCAGATCGTTCGTCTTCGAACAAGGATGCTTCAGAACCGCACACGCCTAATGGACGACATCTAATTCCCTTGCATCACCCGCAGTCCTCGCGTTACAACCCACGTATCACGCAGTCAGATCCGGCGCCGTTCCGCGCGGCCGTCGCGGCGTCGTCTTTGTCGGATGACATCCTGCGCGCCTTCCGAGACCACCGGACCACCAGCCCGCGCGCCGCATCGAACCGCTGACATCACGAGGGGCACGCGTCGTTTGCCGGCGCGCGCCGGGTCTGGACCAACACGTCGGAGTCCGAACATGCGCATGCGGAGCGAGTGGTGGGGACGTCTCCTGGCGATGTCCCTCTTGGTGGTGGCCTGCAGGACCCCGGTTTCCGCGCAGGTCGCCACGGGCGTTCGCGGCGTCGTCGCCGACACGACGGGTCGCGTCGCTACCTATGTGCCGGTCCGGGTCGAGGGCACCGGTGAGGAGCGCTGGCAGACCGAGACCTCCGATATTGGGTATTACGAGATGGCAGTGCCGCCGGGGCACTATCGCGTGAGGATCGTGGCCGAGGGGTTCGCACCCCTGGAGGTGGCCGTGGCGGTACGACCCGGGCACGTCGAGTCTGTCGATCTGGTGTTACCGCCCTACGCCGAACCGGCGATCCAAGTGGCGTCCGCAGGGCCTCGTGACGTCGTCGGGCGGTTTCCCCGATCCGTGATCGAGTGGCTCCCGCTGCCCGCGCCGGGCCGCACAATGCAGAGCTTCCTCCTGCTGACGCCCGGCATCGTGGTCGCGCCGCAGACCGGGACGCATGGCGAGTTTTCTGTCCACGGCAACCGCCGACTGACGAATGGCATGATGATCGATGGCGTCAATGGGGATCTGGGCTCCGACGCCGTGAGTCCGCGGAGCATGCTCCAGAAGACTGGGGCGCTGCCCGCGCGGGCGGTCACCGGCAGCACGGAGACGTTGATCCAATTCGAGGCGATCGAGGAGGTGCGCATCACAGCCGGCGCGCTGACGGCGGAGTCCCGGCGTGTGCCGGGAGCGCTGCTCTCGATCGTGTCCAGGACCGGTACGAATCAGTTTCATGGTGGGGCTTTCCTCGAAGGCCAGCCCGACCCGTGGGCCGCGAAGACCTGGTGGGAAAATGCCAGCATCGCGCCAATGCGACGCAAGCAGTACGCCGGCACGGGAATGTCTCTCGGCGGTCCGATCGTGCGTGATCGCCTCTGGTTTCACGTGGCCTCGACCGCCACGGCCTTCGATCGGGCGACCACCGACGAAGCGCGCATCGTGGAACACACCCTGTCTCGCCGGCCACGAACCGACGAAGAAGCGCACCGGCAGCGCTGACGAATGCCACATCTACGACTGCGTCTCGCGTCTGAACCCGCTCACTCTTTTTGCGTAGGTCGGCGAGCTCGGTCAGAGCACTCGCCGAACAAGTCGAGTGGACACCCTCCGGGTACCGAGCGGCATCATGTCGACTCCAGCAGGCTGAGTCCCGGAACCAACTGCGAATCGATCAGCGCATCGGGCAGGCTAGCACTACTTTGTCAGGTTGATTCGGCCTGCCCTGCGCGGTCTGTGAGTTCACACTTGTACTTTTTCGCGGGCTCCAGTACGCTAGGCGTGTAACGACTGGGCCCGCGCGGGCGCTGCTGCGCCGACTGGGCCAGTATCTGGATGGCTTCAGCGCGTGCTTCAGTCGACAGCCGCAACGGGACGCGGCCAGCCAGTACATCGACGGTCTCTTCAACGATAGTGAGCGCAAGTCCATGCAGGCGATGCACGGACGGTTGAGCGACCCCGGCCAGTATCAGGCCCTCCAGCATTTCATTACGCACTCGCCGTGGGCCGCGGGGCCGGTCTGGGCGCAGTTGCGTGCCGTGGTCCCCGTGCGGACGGGCATCCTCGCCATCGACGATACCGGGTTCCCCAAACAGGGCACGCGCTCGGTCGGCGTGCAACGGCAATACTGCGGCGCGCTGGGCAAGATCGGTAATTGCCAGGTGGCGGTGTCGAGCGCGTTGATCGCGGACGGGCGCACGTGGCCGTTGGCGTACGACCTCTATCTCCCCGTGTCGTGGACCGACGACGCGCCACGCCGAACCGCGGCCGGCATCCCCGACACCCTTCAGTTTCGTGAGAAGTGGCGCATTGCGTTGGCGCAGGTGCGCGTGATTCTCCAGGCCGGCTTCACCCTGACCGGTGTTGTCGTCGATGCCGACTACGGCAGCAACGCGCAGTTTCGCACTGGTTTGGAGCGATTGGGCCTCGCGTATGGTGTGGCGATTCGCGGCGAGATGTCGTGCACCGTCGTGGGCGTGCCTGGCACGCAATCCGCCGCCGCCATCGCGCAGTCCGCCCCCGAGACCGCGTGGGAGGACGTGACCTGGGGCACAGGTACCGCAGGGCCGCTGACCGCGCGGTTCTGTGCGCTGCAGGTCCGGCCGGCCAAGGGACGCGGGGACCGCTGGTTGCTGTGCGAGCGGTCGCACAGCGACGAACGGAAATACTATCTGCTGCACCTGCCGGCGACGGCGGCCCTGCTCGACCTCGTCGCGCTCGCGCGTAGCCGCTGGCCCATCGAACAACAATACCGGGAACTCAAAGACGACCTCGGCCTCGACCATTTCGAGGGCCGCACGTATCAAGGCTGGACGCATGACGTCGTGCTGACGGCCGTCGCGTTCACCTTCCTGCAAATCGAACGCGGTCGCACGACCGTCGAACCCCGCCCCACGCTGCCCGTGGTCCGTGGCTGGGTGCGCGAAATCATGGGGCTGCTCTACGTCGTGCACAATCGCCGACTCCTCACGATGCTCGACAGCTTTCGCCGGAACGCCCCGCTCCGAAGGTGACAAAGTAGTGTTAACGGCGTGCAGGCCGTACGCCTTTACCTGCTCTGGTCAGATACGCAGATAGACGCTGTGGGGGAACACCAACCCACGATCGTGAACGTGTGGCCACGGAGCGTGAGGCAATGTCGATCAGCGTCGAGGAGGCCGCGGACCGACGTGGCCAGAAGTCATATCCAAGAACAACGAGATCCGTCCGACCGCGACTCAGCTCTCTTGGGGTAACGCGCGCTGCTGAGTGCCGGCCGTACGCCGAAGAATGCGAAGAGATGGGGATGACGCGTCGCCCGATGAGACGTCCAAGCTCGCCATCTCCCTGCAGGATGTGACCGGCGCCGCCGCGTGTCCACTCGCGCCGGAAGAAGCCTTGCTGCTCCGCCGGATTGCGCGGGGTGGACGATGGGAGCCGATCCGTCAGCAGGCGGAAGGGACGGACTAGTTCGACGCAGAATTACTGGCTGTCTCGCAATCGTCGCAGTGTGCCGATCAGCGTCGCGGCCGACTGTCCCGCGAGGCTCTTCGCCAGTCCAAGCGCGCGAGCGCGAGACGAGCCTCTATTTCTCGACCCACGAGATTGTCGAGCGTCGGGGCGGCGCGCAGCGGCACCGCCCCCGGCGCGGCATCTCCCGGCCGTGAGGTGCGAGCCGAACGAGTCTGCCAGCCCAGTTCCTTCTCGATGTGCGCGTGAATGGCGGCGCAGACACCGTCATGCGTGGTCGGCGCGAGCGAATGCCGCCAACATCCCGTGGCCGGGAGTCGTGATGCGCGCTATCATGCTGGACCACGAGAGAGTGACTTATGGGTGAGTCCCACGTACCATCGCCTCTAACGTGACCGCTTG
>Ga0187894_10000580_pt1 | contig 49279 bp, 42 predicted proteins | sample GBC1701081metaG_FD_136650 | JGI IMG/M metagenome (GOLD analysis project Ga0187894, IMG submission 136650) | White microbial mat communities from a lava cave in the Kipuka Kanohina Cave System on the Island of Hawaii, USA - GBC170108-1 metaG ... | reverse complement strand
TGGAAACACATTCAGTTTCCTACGCTGGTCCATGCTGGGGATACGATCTACGCTGAATCAGAGGTACTCGGCAAGCGTGAGTCGCACTCACGCCCGAATCAAGGAGTACTCCATATTAAGACACGCGCGCTCAATCAACGCGGTGAGGAAGTCTGCTCGTTCGAGCGTCGTCTGCTTATCTATAAGCGTGGACTGGGGCCATATGAGGCAGCCGGCTACTGAGCAGATCGGGTGGGCAGTGCCCACCCGGCATTGCACGGCATTACTCTTATTTATCTTTTAGTTTGTCCGCGGTTTCATCTGCCATCTGCTTCGCTGAGTCACCGGCTGATTTCGCGGCATCCCCTGCGGCCTGAGCGGCATTCCCCATTGTTTCGACTGCAGCAGTCGTAGTATCTTTTGCCGCGTCTTTCGTGGCAGTCGCCGCCTCGCCGATTTTTTGCTTGGTGGCCTCTACGGCCTGTTCAGCCGTCTGCGAGGCAGACTTGGCCGCCGCCGCCGCCGTATCTTTGGCGGCCGCAGCAGCATCGCTTGCGCTCTGGGCAGCAGCATCTACTGCCTGTCCAGCTTTCTCCTTCATTATGGCAGCCTTCTCTTTTGCTGCATCAAGGGCATCTTTTCCAGTCTGCTCAATCGATTTCTCATTACTACAGCCACTGAGGCCCGCTGCGATTATGACCGCAAATCCGATTCGGACAAAACTTCCCTGCTTCATGGTCTCCTCCTTTTAAGAGCCGCCGCAGACTCCCTCGTGCTGCTTTGGCTAGATGTTATGGGATATAAATCACTCCCATAACCCTTCTTTCACCTAACTGCAAGAGAAATCGTAATTTTAGTCTCCCAGCCGATACGGTTTTTGCACCGCGTCATAAACGAGATCGAACAGTCTCTCCATCAGATCTGAAGCGATCGGAATATAGGGCTGGGTGAGATACCGCTGGAGTTGGACCCGACTGCAGAATCGCCGCATCGTGTAGATCCACACGGCGATACCGGCGACGAACCCTGCGCATACGGTCAGCAACAAGAAGGGCAGGGCTAAGAAGGGAGAAAGGGGCTCAACCCATATATCGTCCGGCCCAAAGAGCATCGGATTAATAATGGAGAGCGAAGCGATGGTTGCCGCAATCGTTCCGCCAACGATGAAGATCTCGCCACAGAGTTGAACCAGCAAGGCTTTACTACTCTTCCCCATTCTTCCTTCCTCCCCGGATTGCCATGCCTCTGCTCTTCACCGTTAGTATGAAAGAACTGAGGGCCAAGACCCAGCAAAAGTGAGAGCGGTGTGCAGGTGCGGGTTACCCTACCTGCGATTTGCCCGCGGCACAATCCCTCCTGTGTTCTGCCATTCCGGTGTGGATCGGTGAAGGCCGATCCACACCGATGATGGGCTCGCCACGGTAGCTTTTCGCCAGGATCTCGACCGGGTTCAGCGGATGACGACCGGTGCCTTGCTGGATCTGCATCGCTGCCAACGGGCAGTCGGAACAGGCCACATCAGGTTCGACATTGGTGATCTCACGAAAGGCTCGTCCTCCCCATCTCAACGAAGCTTCGAAGTTCTCTTTTTTCATCGCCCAGGTGCCGTCATGACCGGAGCAGGCCTCAATGACTTCCACCTTCGTATCGGGCAGTAGTGAGAGCACGTCACGGGTTTTGTAGCCGATATTTTGCGCACGCAGATGACAGGGCATATGGTAGGCGATCTTACCGGCGCTCGTCTTAAAGTCGCAGTTCAGCTTTCCTTGGCTCGCGAGTATGGCAAGAAACTCGGTGGTATCAGATGTCCGAGCGGCGACCGCCTTGGCCTCTTCAGTGCCCAAGAGCCGAGGATACTCGACCCGGAGCATCTGCGAACAAGTCGGGTTGGTGGCAATGATTGTCCGGCCGGCGTTGACGTGAGGAAGCAATGAGGCCACATTCTTTCGCGCGGCTGCCGTCGCCCCAGCCATATCTCCGTTATGCCACAGCGGCATGCCACAGCATCGCTCGTAAGCAAAAGCAACGTCCACTTTGTTACGGGCCATCACTTCGAGCGTGTCCATGCCAATCCCTGGCTGGTTGTAATTGACGAAACAGGTGAAAAAAAACGCAACCTTCGCTACCGGCTCCCCATCAGGATTCTTCCACGCGGAGCGGAAGCGCGAGGCAAAAGTCTTCCAGGCGAACGGCGGGAGCTTTTTGTCTTTGTGGATGCCCAGCGCTCCTTCCATGAAACGACGATGGATCTTGCTCTCGTTGGCCCAATTGGCCATCGGCGCGGTCCACGACGCCACTTTACCGATCAGATCTGGATTGCCGAGCATGCGATCTTGTAACGACACTCCATGTTTCTTTACCTCTTGAGCTTTGGCACGCGCCATGAGCCGAGGGAAGTCGATTGCCCACTCGTGATCCCCTGGCGTATAGGGGCAGTTGATGTTGCAGAGTTTGCACTGAAAACACAGGTCAACGACAATGTTAACATCCTCGGGTTTGAATTTGGTGATCTCTACTTCGGCATACTTTTCGGCCGTACAGTAACTATCGACGGCGTCAAAGAGTTTGGGAAAGCTGCCACAGAACTTGTTACAGAGGCGGCAGTCGGCACAGAGCTTGAAAACGCGCTCGATCTCGGAGCGGAGGTCTTGCTCGTCCCAGAATTTTTCGTCGATTGGGTCATAAGCTGGGGGTTTCTGCATAGTCGCATGTCCTTTCTCAGAAGGTTGCACTGTCGAGACCTCTCACTCCTCGACGAGTGCTACGCCAGTGCAATCGCTACGCTGCTGTTTTCTTCGATAGCGACAGACCGAGCCCTTTGGCAACCCCCTCTCCGTAGGCCGGGTCTGCTTTGAGGAAATGACGGACCTGCCGCTCTTGGATTTCCCGCGGCACCGGGCGCTTTCAAATGGCTAACGATAGGATGCTGCTTTTCAATGAGATTGGGAGATTGGCGAGTTGCCAATGGATTTGCCGGCAAAACTCCTGCCCGTTCCGCGGGAGGGCAGTTTCGAGCCAGTCGGTAGGATCGGACCGTCACGAAAGTTCTCGACGTCGCAGAGCTGGGTGAAAAAGCTTGATGTTAACTGTATAAAGAGTTCTGCTCACCTCGGGACGTAATACTAAGAAAAGAGGTAAGCAAGCAGCAGTCAGCACACTTGAGTGATAAGGTAGATGAGCAAAAAACCCACTCTTGGCACTTCTTGGACGGATAATACAATCGCTCTTGGTTCTCTCACTGGAGCCTTGCGCGAAGACCGAACTTACTCCTATCGCACTTCTTACCTGCTTGCCGATCGAAACTTTTTCGATAACCGTCTCATCTTTGGTGACAATCTTCATGTCTTGCCCGCGCTGGAGTCCGAATTTACCGGAAAGATCAAATGCGTGTACGTCGACCCGCCCTATAACACCGGTAACGCCTTCGCTCACTACCGCGATGGATTAGTGCATGAGCGCTGGCTGGACATGATGCGGCCTCGTCTCGGGTTGCTGTGGACGTTGGTTCGAGCTGACGGCTTCCTGGCGGTGCAGATCGACGACAATGAATTTGCTCGCTTGTATCTCCTGATGAGTGACCTCTATGGTGAACGAAACCTAAAAGTAATCGTGGTGAAGATGGCCGAACCGACTGGCGTGAAAATGTCTCAAGTCGTGAAACACGGCGGTATCGCCCGGCTGAAGGAGTATATCATTCTCGCCGGCAAATCCGGCATTCGCGGGCTGCATTTGGAGCGCGTTGCCAAAGGGACGTGGGATAACGAGTATCGCATCGTCGTCGATAACGTCAGCCGTTCGGAACTGCGCCAACTCAAAGAGATCATCGCCAACAAAGAGCGGACGGCGAGCGATGTGCAGCGTGCCGACGCCATCTGTGCAAAGTTTGTCCTCGAGAATGCCGAGGCTATGCGCCGGCGTGAGAGCAATGTCCCGCTCGATAATGGCTGGTTGCAAGAGAACGCCTGGCGCATTGTCCGTACCTGCGCGACGACTGCGGTGGCAAAACGGTTAGCCGACCAGAAGCGGGCCACCCTCAGGCCGTATGTGGCGGCGTTTACCATCGAGACTCCCCAGCGCAAGCTGTATGTCATCAAAAGGGATTATCACGAAGAAAGCGCCCAGCCCCGGATCCGCTTACTCTTCGCCGACGACTATTTGACTGTCCATCCTGGAGACCTCTGGCAGGATATCAAGACGACGGGACTCGGCGACGAAGGCGGAATTGATTTCCCCAACGGGAAGAAACCGGAGGCGCTGCTCAAGCGTATCATTGGCATGACCACCCAACCCGGAGATTGGGTGCTTGACGCGTTCGCCGGATCAGGCACGACTGGCGCGGTGGCGCATAAGATGGGGCGGCAGTGGATCATGATCGAATCCGGCGAACATTGCCACACCCACATGCTTCCGCGTCTCCAGCGAGTGATTGACGGCGCGGATCAAAGCGGAATGAGCCGAGCGCTGGCGTGGAAGGGCGGGGGCGGATTTCGCTACTTCACTATTGCAAAGAAGCCAGCATTCAGGCGGCAAGCGGCAGAATAAGGCAGACAAAAGCGCATCAGACACAAGAGAGAATTGTGCGACTATACGCTCCTGATAGATGCCCTACTTCCTCGATACAGCATACTGCGGCAGTCCGAAACGGCACGAGTATAAGTTGTCCTGAGCGATTGAGAACATTAGGACAGCGTGCTTTGTGTGAACCAACTCCTAGGGATCTATAGGGGGGCTTGCACCTTCCTCTCAAGAAAGTTTAATAAGAAGCGTTACTGCCTTGCACAAGCCGCCTCTTCAGTCGTGGGGGTACCCCCACAAGTAGTAACACCTGCCTCCGCGTATCCTCTCTCGGGCAGGGTGAGGTGGTGACCGCGGCCCTCCCAGTCTCGCCTCGACGCAGACCTGTGTGGCTGGCGGTGCGACGGTCGGAGCAAGGCGCAGAGCTCACACTCTGTAAGAGAGGAGAACTGTCTATGGGTCATACTACTTGGGCTGGCCGGCGCGGCCGAGCCCTCCGTGATATTACCACCCCTACCGGTTTCATTGCCCAGGATAGCTGCGGTACGCTGCAGAAAGTGCTAGCGTTACCCGGTCGCTTCCTCGTGCTGGTACAATGGGACAATGGCCTGACGATACCCGTTCCGGCCTCGGAGATTGCCATCTTTACGGCGCACGAGGATTCGCACGGGGACGGCTCCCAGGCGCGGCATCGTAGTCTGGCTATTTCTGCCCCTTCAGCTTTAGCTTGCTATCTCGTACTCACGTTAGGCCTGTTCGTGCTGGGGTGGACAATCCTGGGCGCCAATACGACCCTCTATCTCTTAGCCACGGTCTATTTCGCCAGCACCGGGACGATCCTGCTGTTCTACTGGATCGAAGAATTGTTTGCGCAGCACGAGGGGCTGCAGGAGCCAAGAGAATCCTCGATGGTGGATAAGCAAGAGAGCTAAGCTCTAAAGGTGCGATCACGACCTGCGATGGCACGGACATAAGTAGTCTAGTGGGTTGCGGTGTCATTCGTAGATCGAGTGCGCAAACGCTGAGACACAACCGCTAACCGTAGGCCCTCAGCCACTGACTCCTCTTTTTCCGCTTACCTGGGAGGTGCTAAAGGAGGCTTTCTTCGTCCCGATCCTTCTGTGTTGTAGGGTACGGTGGCCTTTGTAGTGAGGCTGAGGGAGTGTGGACTTTTCAGAGGAGGATTCTGATGATGACTAATGTATGGGCAGGTCAACGTTGTCGGGCACTCCGGGATATCCCCCTATTGGAGGGGAATATCGCAGCTGATACCGCCGGCATCCTGCGTGAGATATTCCCGCTGATGGATCACGTTCTCGTGCTGGTGGAGTGGGACACCGGTCTGACGGAAGTTATCCCGGCCACCGAGATTGCCCTCTGTGCCGTGCCTGAAGAGATGCGAGAGAGTTCCCAGATAGGACGTCTTAGGCTGGCCATTGCTGCCCCTTCGGCGTTGGTTTGGTATCTAGCCTTCATGTTGGGTTTCTTTATGCTGGGGTGGGCGTACTTAGGAACCAGTACCGTACTGCAGCTCTTTGCAGCAATCTTTCTGAGCTGCACGGTAGCCATTCTGCTGCTCTTCTGGATTGAAGAGCTGTTCGTGGAACGGGCGGGGTGGAAGGAGCCTGGTGTGTCCTCTACGGTCGACAAGAGATCAGCTGAAGTGTGACAATCACGCGCATTTCGCTAGCGCCGACACACAAATCCTGCATCCGATGTTGCCGCAGAGAAGACGAACCGACGCCTAACTTCCTGTTCCTTCTTGCTCCCAGCTTTGTCTAGTCCATTAACCCACTGAGTTCTTTCCGCTCTATGCGGCCTTCGTATTTCCTCTGTCCTTGTTCAATTATTTTCCGCTCCCTTCGCTTCCCGCTTCGTGCCCAACCATGATGACAGTGTCGATGTCCACTATGTCGTGTATAAGATATCGACTTTCAATTGATTTATGAATAAACAATCCAATCGAGGACTAAGGTGTGGAGAGAACCATGGAGTCAAAATACTATCGCAGTTGGCATTTGGCAAAAAACCCCACCGAGCTCAAGGTAACGGAGTTCGAATACGTCTTGGCTCGCGTCTTTGAGGCGTTTGCTCGGTGGGTCACGGCCGCTAGTGATATGCTCGTCGACTCAGACATCAAGTTCTCTGAACACCTCATTCTTCACGTCATCCGCATGCAAAATCGGCCGAAGTCTGGCACTACGATTGCGCGGATGATCAATCGTGACGATCTTCCCAATATCCAATACAGCCTGCGCAAACTTGAGGCTGCTAAGTTGATCAAGAAGACTCGGGATAGAGGGGCAAAGACATTTAGTTATAGTGTCACGAAATTGGGCGAACGAATGACGAGCGAATATGCCAATATCCGGAGCGAATTGTTCATAAAAAATCTTTCGGCCATAGCTGATATTGAAAGCCGGTTGGTAGATACCACGCAAGTTCTGTCCGTGCTTACTGGCATCTATGAAGAGGCGGCCCGCAATTCTGCCACCTACAATTCTGCCATGTACAGTGATCAACCGGTGTTGGCCGAAGAAGCACGGGATACGTTGCCAGCGCCAAAAGCAAAGCGTCGAAGGTTAAGGGCAGTGCATGAGTAACAGCCCTGCAAGCGATACCTTCGTAATCACGACCTACAAGTCTCCTAAATCATTTGCGGATATGCATCGCCGTTCATGCTTCGATCCTTCGACTCTGCTCAAGGCTCAGCACGAACGGCAAGCTCTCACCTATCACATACGGTGCTCTACCCATTCGCCCTGAGCCTGTCGAAGGGCGGTCTTTCTCTATTTCAAATAGGGAACCTCTATAAGCCCATCTCTTTGCGTGACCGCGTGAGGGTATCGATCACGACATACATAATCTTCCGCGCACAGGGAATGAGGTCGGGGATATAGGTCGCGCCCATCTCTCCCAGCCCCTCGGCGACTTCTTCCGGAGCCCCGACTGCCTTGAGCCTTTTCACGTAGGCGAAAAATTGAATGGAGTAAGGGAAGGAGCGCGATGAACAAATTGTTCTAAGCATTAAGCGCCGTCGCGCCTGTGGTGTTAGGAGTAATCTCCAACGCCCTGGAGCAGTCGTCTGGGGTACAACATCTCGCGGGCGAGCCGACGGTGATCCGCGCGCGAAGTCTCTTCTCGATGTTTCTTGCCCCAGTCACACATCGCATTGACAATCGGTTTTAAACTCATGCCTAACGGTGTAAGCGAGTATTCAACCTTGGGCGGGACTTGGGCGTAGACTTCACGATGCAACAAACCATCGCGCTCGAGTTCTCGCAATTGCTGGGTCAACATCTTCTGCGTCGGACCATTCATCGCGCGAAAGAGATCGGAGAATCGCTGCTCTCCCTGAAACAGATTCCACAAGATGAGCACCTTCCAACGTCCGCCGATAACGTTCAAGGTATATTCGGCTGGGCAGGGTGCGGTTCTCCGACTCATCGCGTTCTCCGTTTCTATCTTTTTGGGTAGTATCACACCTTCTGGTGCGTACTTCATTTATCACGCCCTACATACTACAAACACGAGTAGGGATAGGGAATGCCCGTGACAACCAATGTAGCAAACAGCCACAAGGAACCTGGCTCCGAGCAACAACCTCGTAAGGTCGATATTATTCCGCTGGCTCCGTATCCCGGCTATGAGCGGTTATTTGCGAAGTAGGGACATATACTTTCCCCCACAGAGGAGACAATGTGATGAAATTCGGACTGTTTGGTATCAACATGGGGCCGTGTAGTGCACCCGCCTGTGCCGTGCGGGTCGCACAAGCCGCAGAAGAGGCCGGCTTTGACTCGTTGTGGGCAGGAGAACACGTCGTGTTGCCAGACCCACAAGCGCCGCCGTCGCCACTGCCACCGCATTCACCGTTGCTCGATCCAACTGTTGCGTTTGCGTTTCTGGCGGGCCAGACCAAAAAGATTCGTTTAGGAACAGGGATTATCATTCTCCCGCAGCGAAACCCGTTAGTCTTAGCCAAGGAGCTTGCCAGCCTTGATGTCGTCTCCGGTGGGCGGCTGATCTTTGGGATTGGCGTAGGGTACCTCAAGGCCGAGTTTGACGCACTAGGAATTCCTTTTACAGATAAAGGGCCGCGCACCCTCGACTATCTCAAGGCCATGCAGGCAATCTGGAGTCAGTCACAGCCAGCGTATTACGGCAAGTTTGTTTCGTTCGGCGGGGTGCAAGCTCTCCCCCGTCCGGTACAGCAACCCTCCCCGACCATCGTCTTCGGCGGACACACGCCAGACGCGTTCCGCCGCGCCGTTCGCTATGCGCACGGCTGGTATGGTTTCGCTCTCGACGTTGAGCAGACCAAGCAATGTCTCGCCGGCCTCAAAGACGCGTTGCAAACGCGTGAACGGCCGAAAGACTTGGGTGAGCTTGAGATCAGTGTCACGCCGCACGCGCCACTCGACCGCGATACGGTCAAGCAATTCGCAGATTTGGGAGTGCATCGCCTCATTCCCATTCCTTCCAACGCGTCGGAACAATTGTTCGCGGCGGACCTTACCGAAGCCGAGGCCTTGGCTTTCGTTCGTAAGGTGGGCGATACCTTGATTGGCCGCGGTTGAAAAGAGGTGCGGACGAAGGGGTACGTGACGTACGTTGTGTGGTTATCCTCGGAGGTTGTAATGAAGATTGCAGTCCCAAAGGAAATTGCGCCGGGCGAGCGACGAGTGGCGCTGACGCCAGGGGCCGTAGCTGGACTGATCAAAAGTAAGCTCGACGTGCTGGTTGAGACCGGGGCAGGAGAGGGGGCATTCCATCCCGACGCGGCCTTTGCGCAGGCAGGTGCCCTGATCGTGCCCGATGCTGCGACGCTCTACCGCCAAGCCGATGTTGTGACCAAAGTTCAGAAACCAACGCGCGATGAAGTAGATCGACTCCGCGAAGGCACGGTCCTGGTTTCCTTCCTGCAAGCTCTCACTACACCTGATCTTGTCCAGCGTCTTGCCGCGCGGCGTATCACCAGCTTCGGCCTGGAAGGGATTCCGCGCATCAGTCGCGCGCAAAAGATGGACGCTCTGTCATCACAGGCTAATATTGCCGGATACAAAGCGGTGCTGATCGCCGCCGAATCGTTAGCGAAGTTCTTTCCCATGATGATGACGGCGGCAGGGACGGTCTTTGCCGCCCGCGTGCTTGTCATTGGCGCCGGGGTGGCTGGCCTGCAAGCCCTTGCCACCGCCCGGCGGCTCGGCGCACAGGTCTGGGGCTACGATGTGCGGCCTGTAGTGAAGGAACAAGTGGAGAGTCTCGGGGCAAAGTTTCTCGAGTTCGACCTCGGGCTGACTGAGGCTGAAGATAAAGGAGGGTACGCCAAGGCGCTCGCCGCTGACACGAGCCGCCGTCAGCAAGAGCTGCTCAACGAGAAGAGTAAAGACTTTGACGTGATCATCACCACGGCGCTGGTGCCTGGAAAGTCGGCACCACGCTTAATCACCAAAGAGACGATTGCTGGCATGCGACCTGGTGCGGTGATCGTCGACCTCGCTGCTGAGGCGGGCGGTAACTGTGAACTGACCGAGCCAGATCACATCGTGATCAAACACGGGGTGACCATCCACGGTCCAACGAACCTGCCAGCAACGATGCCGGTGCATGCCAGCCAACTGTTCGCCCGCAACGTCGCGGAGTTCCTCAGTGAGTTCGTGAAAGACGGGGCGCTCGCCCTCCAGCTCGACGATGAGATCATCAAGGGCGCCTGTGTCACGCACGGAGGTACTGTTGTGAATGAAGCGGTTGCTGCCGCGATGGTAGCGGGGAGGGCAACATGACTACGGAACTAGAAATCGGGCTGTATATTTTCATGCTGGCCGGATTTCTCGGCTATCACATCATCACGCGCGTTCCGCCGTTGCTCCACACACCGCTCATGTCTGCCACCAACGCCATTGCCGCGATTTCACTGGTGGGATCGATCGTGGTGGCCGGGAGTGACTACAGCAATGTCACCAATGGGTGGGTCTGTACGTTGCTCGGGTTTCTGGCGGTGCTCTGTTCTTCGACTAATGCGGTTGGTGGCTTCTTGATCACTGACCGTATGCTGCGCATGTTCAAGACTGCCGAAGAGCGCGCCCAGGGGAAACGACGTCCAGTCGAGGTCCAAGCACTGGCGGGTGTGCTTATTGGGGTCGCTGTCATTGTTGCGCTGCTGTATTGGACAAAGCCAGCCGGCATGCCGTTGGGCGAATACCTACGTGAGCACATCGCTGCTGAGGCGCTTCGCTATACCTACATCGTCTCAGCTGCCATGTTTGTGTTGGGTCTCAAGGGGCTCAGTTCGCCGAAGTGGGCGCGGACCGGCATGGGCTTAGCCGCGTTAGGCATGTTCATCGCCGTTGTGGGCACGCTGTTTCATCCCCATATCGTCACGTACCGCTGGATTGCCCTCGGCTTCGTCATTGGGGCAGTGATCGGCGGCGGGCTCGGGCTCAGTATCCCTATGACTGCCGTACCGCAACGCACCGCGCTGTCGCATTCGCTTGGTGCGCTAGCCGCGTGCCTGGTGGGTGTGTCTGAGTACTTTCGCTACCAAGGAGAGCTCAACCGCGTTACGTTGGTCGCCCTTGATTTCGAGGTCGTGGTCGGCGCACTGACCTTCACTGGCAGTTTGATGGCCGCAGCCAAGCTCCAAGAACTGTTATCGGGACGGCCTATCACCTATCGCGGTCAGAACGTGCTGAATTTGAGCCTCCTGACAGTGATTATCGCTTCTGGCCTGTACTTGATTATTACCCAGGCGGCTACGCCGTTTTTCTACGTCATGGTCGGGCTCTCCCTGCTCTTTGGTCTACTGCTCGTCATCCCGATTGGCGCTGCGGACATGCCGGTGGTGATCGCGTTGCTCAACTCCTACGGCGGGCTGGCGGATGCAGCGATGGGCTTTGTGTTGATGAACAAGATCCAGATCATCACCGGCTCGCTTGATGGGACGTCGGGGTTCTTACTGTCACTGCTGATGTGTCGTGCGATGAATCGCTCAGCGTTCAATGTCCTGTTTGGCGCGTTCGGGAAGGTTTCTGAAGCGGAGGTAACTGCGGCTGCCGAGGCGAAAGGGATAGTACGGAATATCACCCCAGAGGAAACCGCAGTGCTCTTTGAAACGGCACGCAATGTCGTCTTTGTTCCTGGGTACGGGATGGCTGTCGCGCAAGCCCAGCACGCGGTGGCCGAGTTGGGGAACATCCTGCGGGAACGTGGAATTGATACGAAGTATGCGATCCATCCGGTCGCCGGGCGCATGCCTGGGCACATGAATGTGCTCTTGGCCGAGGCCAATGTGCCGTACGAACTGCTGTGCGAGATGGAGGAGATCAATCCCTCTTTTCCTGACACTGACATTGTCCTGGTCGTGGGTGCCAACGATGTCACCAACCCGGCAGCCAAGAATGATAAGCGTAGCCCGTTGTACGGCATGCCGATCCTCGAAGTCTCACGGGCGAGATCGATCATCGTGTTAAAGCGGAGCATGCGTCCGGGCTTCGCCGGAGTGGATAATGATTTGTACTACGATGAGAAATGCATGATGCTGTTCGGGGACGCAAAGGATAGTGTCACCAAGTTAATCGGAGAGATGAAGTCGTTGCTGTGACGCTTTTGCCGAAAATGTGTGAACTAAACGAAATGAAGCTTCGCAACAGAACCCTATAAGCCCATCTCTTTGCGTGACCGCGTGAGGGTATCGATCACGGCATACATAATCTTCCGTGCACAGGGAATGAGGTCGGGGATATAGGTCGCGCCCATCCCTCCCAACCCTTCGGCGACTTCTTCCGGAGCCCCTTCAGCCGGCCACGGCCACCCGATGCGCGCGGTCGGCACCCCCAACCGCCGCAACGCCGCACCGTCGGTTTGCCCCCCGAGATAATCTGGATCAGGATAGGCCCGCCCTTCAATCGTTTCCCAACCGCGACGCGCGGATTGAATAATCCAATTCTGTGGATCAGTCGTGCCACCGGGCGTTGATCCATACATCACCCAATCCATGTCAATGTCCGCGTGTCGTTTCTTTAGCTCAGCCATAAATGATGCAAACTGCGCCCGCACCTCTCCCGGCGATGTGCGCGGATTGATACGCACATCAAAAAATATTTCGGTCACTGCCGAGGGAAAGGCCGGTCGCTCCGGCCAGCCCGACCGCACGCCACCAATCCACCCATGCGGCTTGATGACGCCGGAGGTGTTACGCTCGGCATACTCGATTAGCCATTTTTCTAACTCGAGAATAACGGTTGCGGCAGGGACAATGGAGCTGCGAAAATTGGGTAATCCTCGCGGCACGCCCGCATAGCCAAGGGTGCCCTTCACGATAATTTTGAACCAGCCCATCCCCGGTTCTTCGTGATACACCCAATTCCAGGGTTTCATAATAATCGCAAAATCAGGCGCCATGCCACGGTTGAGCAGATGGAAGACACCATGAGACATGCCGGCATTATCACGAAAGGGAATGGTGACCGGCATTCCGCCATCGGCAAAGCCGATTTGCAGATCGCCCATGATCGGCACCTTGGCTTCAATCAGCGCGGTCGCGACCTCTGTGAGAGTCGACACCATCGCTTTGGGGTTCGATGATCCCAGACCAAATACCCAAGCGTCCACCATTTTTGCTTGCGGCTTCAGATCAACCGTTTGCTTCGGGCCTGCCCAGGGAAAATCGCTGTCATCACCCTCCAGGTGGGTGTCGATCGGCGCATATAGCAACAACGTGGCGCCACCGCCTGTGCCGCGCTTTTCGCCCAGCACATTGCCTGACTGCGCTGTCATCGCGTCATAGGTGGCGTTGATGCCGACACTGGCAAAGTAGTTCGCCATGAACTGACTCGCCGCCCCAGCCGCCCCTGTAGGACTATGAATATCGGTGAGCTTGAACAGCAACTGCTTCAAGCGTTCCGGATTGATCTTGGCACAGGCTGCCGTATACCACTTTTGTTGCTCGGACGAGAAAGGTGCTTGCATAGTGGGTTCCATACGTCACCTCCTTCACATTGCTTCGCTGGCTACAAACTGTTCGGTGAAGATGTTCTTTGGCGCAACTCCCAAGCGACACAAATGGTCATGCGCAGCGGCAATCATCGCTGGTGGGCCACAGAGATAGGCGACGGTGTCAGGGTTGCCGACATCGTCCGCAGTTATTGCTTGCACCGGATTGCCAATCCGCACGGTAGCAGAAGGCTCTCCGCGGTCAATTGATATGCGCGCTTGGAGCGACGGCAACCAAAATTGCCTGCGTTCGATCTCGTCGTGAAAGAATAAGCCCTCACGTGTCGCGCAGCCAAAACTCAGGAGCACCTGTGGTTTGCTCCCCGGAGTGGTACGCAGCACGTCCAGCATCGACATCATCGGAGCGAGACCGGTGCCACCGGCAATCATGATGTGAGGAGCCCTGACTTTCTCACGCAACAAGAAGGAGCCAAACGGCCCTTCTATTTCCAGCACGTCATCGACCGCGGCACGCTCACTCACATAGGTTGACATGAGTCCGTTGGGGAGCAGGCGGATCAGCAGTTCAATACGCGGCAAATCTCCAGGCGGACTCGCCATAGAATAGCGCCGGACTTTATCAGTGCCGGGCACCGTTACTTGGATGAACTGTCCGGGTTTGAAATCGAGCCAGCACCCTTCGGCGAGTTCTACCTCCAAGCGGACAACGTCCGTCGCGAGGAATTCGATCTTGTCGATAAATGCATGGACCTTTTGCGCCTGAACAGTGCCGATATCGCTAGCATAGTCCAAGGCAAAGGTGCAGGATGACTGGATGTGTGTCGAACAAAGCAGTCGCCTTCCTTGCGCTTTTTCGCTGGGCAACAGCGACGTGGCACGGTCTTCGCGCATGGGCGCATCGCCATCGATCAACTGCGCGACACAGGTGCCGCAACTACCACTCTTGCATTGATATAAGATCGGCACGTTCTGCGCGATCGCGCCGTCAAGCACTGACAGGTCTGGCGGCAACAGCGCTTCGCGTGCAATGCTATCGGCAAACACGAATGTCGCCCTCAGGCCACTGTCGCTCATACAAGGACCTGCTATTTCTTTCCGCCGCTCGAGGGGCGCGCGGTATTGATGTCGTCGATTTTTTCGACAAAATACCCCAGCTTCTTGCCTTCTGCTAAACGCCGTATCCGTATACTTGAGGCTTTGACTGAACCATCGACGCCACGTCCAGGTTTGGCAATGCCGCGATTGTAGCGGGAGGCGAGTTTTCGCCAGGTGATCGGGGAAACGTCGGTGTCGACGAGTTGCTCATTGTCCCAGCCGTAGCCATCGGCATAAAAGTCCTGCATCGCTTCTCGCGCGTACAGGTCGCAGTCGTTAAAGCCATTCAGACACATCGGACGATAGAAAGTCTCAAACCGGTCATGGTAGGACTTGCGCGCTGCGTCAGTCTTACAAATACGCACCAAGACCTCCCAATATTCGTAGGTGTCGTCAGTGATCGGCACATACCACTCGTATTGCACGACGTGTTCTTCGGGCCAGTTTTCCACCATCAGCACGCCAGGAAGGAAAACGGACGTGCGATAGAAGCGACTGTTCAGGCCCTCCACCTTGAGTCCCAACCTTTTGTTCTCGAGGATCGGCTCCCATTTGTCGGTAAACAACCATTGCATCATGCCCTTTGGGCCATCATCCTCGATGGGCGTGATGCAATCGGCTGCCGTCGGTCTGATGCCCAGCGGTAAGATCCAATCCTTGGCATGGATGACCGGACTGTCCTTGTGAACCAGAATATGCGCGTTGTCGAAACCGTTTTCGCAGGCAATGCGCCAGTTTGATTCTCCGGTTCGATGAATTCCGAGCGCAACGGCTCCCTCATCAAGCAAACTCGGTGTTGGCGGCCACAAGGGATGCGGGAATTTTTCACTGTTTTCCGGGAAGCGGATGGGCAAATCTGCCGACAGCGGCGGAATGTCCTGATCGGGAAACTCATCAGCGCGAACAAAAACGAAGATGAGGCCCGCGACTTCTTCCACTGGATAGGTAGTAATTCCCGTTGTGCCGATGAGCGGATCGTCAGGATTCCCGATAATCGTCGCGAGTCTTCCCGACGCCACATCATAGGTGAAGCCATGATACCAACAGGAAATCGTGTCCTTGGTCAGGCACGTCGGCTTGGCAGACAAGCGGACGCCGCGATGCGCGCACTGGTCCCTCAAGGCGAATATTTTCCCCTCCACACGACGCAGCAGGATGGGTATGCCACAAATCTGGATACCTGCGATTGCACCTTCCGCAAGCTCTTCGCTGAAAAGAGCTGGATACCAATGGTTGACAAAGCCCCATTCGGCATCTTTGTACGGTTGGTAGAGACTCTGGGTGCGCGCATCGTTAGCTCGCTTGTCGCTGATGCGGTTGACCCGATCGGCTTGGCTACGGCGTTGGATTTTGCCGGCCTCGTTCATGACTGCCTCCTTTTGCTGGTACGTAGCACCGAGTGTTAGGAATTCATAAAATCCATGACTGCCTGGTCATGTTCCTCTGGCCGTTCCCATTGCGGCCAATGGGCGCAGCCCCGCATGATGTGCTTCCGTGCATGGGGAATAAGTTCTTGTAGACGATCAGCCGCGTCTTCGCCATGAATAGGATTCTTGTCCGTCCAGAGAATGAGCGTTGGGCAGGTTATTTTGGCAATCGACTCTTCACCGAAGTAGAATTCGGAGATATTCTCGGCGAACAAGCGAGTATAGTATTCGATCAGTGCATCCCGCGTTTCGGGGATAGACCAGAGTGCCAGCCTGAGCTCGACCAATTCTTCTGTAACACCCCCCAAGGGCATTAGCCACTCAAGGCGCTTGCGCAGTAAGTCGCGGGTCGGATGGCGCAACGCATTCATTGAGGTTTCCCGTAAGGCGCTCAGATCACTCGCCCCTTCATGTACCGCGCTGGGGTCAAGACTCATGCCCCAAGCGGTGTTGAGAATGACGCGGGAGGTGCGGTCAGGATGATTGATGGCCATATCGAGGGCGATCCATCCGCCCAAGGACTCCCCTTCAATCGCCGCTTTCTCCAGCCCCAAATGGTCCATGAGGTTGAGAATCTGATCGGTAAATTGGGCGAGCCAATGGTCTTTTTCTTTTGGGCCGGAATTCGCATAAGCTGGCCGAGACGACATGCCATGCCAAATAAAATCGGGCGCGATCGGTCGGCACACTTTAGCCAGTCGCACCAGATTGCGCGAGTAGGTTTCCGCGTGCCCGCCGCCTCCATGAAGCAAGAACAGGGTCTCTCCGGGGCCGTCAGCCATGATGCAGCGGCTACGGTACTTATTGGTTGTAATAAATTTCGTTTCGGTCCCGAGTAGGTCCAGGTGAATGGATGCCATGAGAAACTTCTCCCTGATAGATTTGATTTTCGAGATATAATCTTTTCTTTCGATTGTCAATAGATTTTTTATTGAATATCAAATCACCTTCCCGTCCACTTTGCCTCCCGCTTCTGCAAAAACGCCCGCAGCCCTTCCTTTTGGTCGGCAGACACAAAGCACGTCGTGGCCGCTTCATTCTCGACTATGATGGCGGTGTCGATGTCCACGTCGCGGCTGCGGGCAAAGCTTTGCTTGATCTGTGCGACCGCGATGGGGCCACGGCTGACGAGTTTCGCGACCAGCTCTTCTACTTTGCCCGATAACTCGGCAGGCTCGACAACTTGATTGACTAATCCCAGCCTCGCCGCATCCTCGGCCGCGAGAATATCCCCCGTCATACCGATTTCTTTGGCCTTGGCTTCGCCAATCAGGCGAGAAAGGAGATAGGTAGAGCCATTGGTCATCGGCTGGTTGATGCGCACCTCAGCTGATCCTATGCGCGCTGTCTTTACAGCGAGACGGAAATCGCAGACTAAAATCAGTTCAAATCCCGCCCCAACGACCACACCATTAATCGCGGCGATCGTCGGCTTGGGAAACGTACGAATGCCGCTCCACACCTCTGTAAGCAGGGCGAGAAAATCACGGAAGTTGTCCAACCCTGCGTTGTCCATAACCCGAATATCCGCCCCAGCGCAGAAGCCTCGCCCGGCACCAGTGATAACCAAAACTTTGACGTTATTGTCTGTCTTTGCGTCTTCAGCGGAGAGTCTCAAACTCTGGATCAGCTCCGGTGTGATCGCGTTAAGTGCCTGCGGGCGGTTCAAGGTGATCCAAGCGGCCTGCCCACGTTTTTCGTACAGTAGATCTTTCAACTCCATAGAGTTCCTCCCAGCAAGGCTGGCGAATCTATCGTGGCATTGAGCCGGGAGCATGGCACGTCGCTGTATAAATTTCTAGCTAGCTCTCCACCCTGCTATCTCCATGCTGGTCCTCGACACTTTCAGCGTAGAGAGTAGAATGCCGCGCCGATGGCAGCGGCAATACCCTCAACCCCAGTCGTCATACCTCCCTGGTTCGTCCGCAGTGACATCGACGGCTTCTTCGGCTTGTTCATCGATAACCTCCTTCAACTGATGCTGATGGCGGTCTTGTGTAAGGTGGTCTGTGGCTTTCCGCCAGAACTGATCACCGATCGCATCCTTCCTGGAGCCGCGATCTCAATTTTGCTCGGAAATCTCTTCTATGCCTGGCAAGCCAGAGAGCTGATGCGCAAGACCGGCCGCGACGATGCCACGGCGCTACCGTTTGGCATCAATACGCCGAGTCTCTTTGCTTACATCTTCCTCATCATGGGGCCGATTTATCAGGAGACGAAGAATCCCACTCTGGCATGGCAAGCCGGGTTGTTTGCCTGTCTCTTGAGCGGCGTGATGGAAGCGGGCGGCGCGTTTGTTGGCGATTGGCTCCGCCGCTATACGCCACGGGCAGCCTTGCTGACCGCGCTAGCCGGAGTGGCGATAACCTTTATCGCTATGGGGTTCATTTTCCAGATTTTTGCCGCCCCGCTGTTGGCTATCCTGCCGATGATGATGATCCTGGTAACGTATGCGTCTGGGCTCAAGTCACCCTTCGGTATCCCCGGCGGTTTCTTGGCCGTACTCACCGGGGTCGCGATTGCCTGGCTGCTTCGTGCTTTGGGCCTCCCTCTCTTCGTGCCTTCGCCGGATCGCTACACCTTCACGCTCCATTTGCCCGTTCCGGTACCGGGTGATTTGTTCGCGCTGCTGACCAGCGCGACCGGATGGCAGTATCTCGCGGTCATCTTTCCCATGGGGCTCTTTAATGTGATCGGCTCACTGCAGAATCTGGAGAGCGCAGAAGCAGGCGGGGATCGCTATGAGACCAAACCTTCACTGCTTGTGAACGGTATCGGGACCATAGCTGCGGCGCTGTTGGGCAGCCCCTTTCCTACGACGATTTATATCGGCCATCCCGCCTGGAAGGCGATGGGGGCGCGGGCCGGATACTCAATTGTGAACGGCGTGGTCATTACCCTGCTGTGTCTGTTGGGCGGGATTACCCTGGTGCTCAAAGTTGTTCCCCTAGAAGCGACCTTAGGAATCTTACTCTGGGTCGGGATCATCATTACTGCGCAAGCGTTCCAAGAAGTACCCAAGACCCATGCCTTGGCGGTCGCCTTCGGCCTGATCCCATCCTTAGCTGCATGGGCGTTGCTATTGATCGAAACCAGTGTACGCAAAGCGGGGAAGACCTTATTCGAAATAGTGCCGACCTTTGGCAACGACCTTTATATTCATGGGGTGATTGCGCTGAATCAAGGGTTCTTGCTGAGCGCGATGGTCTTGGCAGCAATCTTGGTATTCGTCATTGAGCGGGAATTTCTGCGGGCGGCAGCGTGGACGGTGACTGCCGCAGTGCTGTCAGCGGTCGGTCTGATCCATGCCTACCAACTAACGCCGGCAGGGGTGCAGAACAAATTTGGTCTGCTGGCCGCTCCTGACTTTGCCCTGATGTATGGATTAAGCGCGGTATTTCTCGTGCTGCTTCATGTCAGGCAGCGGCGCCGGTGAGGGTGCGGTTCCTGATAGGGCACGGCACGCCGTGCCCCTACGATCGGAAGTTATACCGGCAGTTTCATCATCAACTGGAGCGTCTCATCCTCGATGCACTCGCTAATCTGCGGACCCATCTTTTGCAGCTCTGGGTCGGCCAGGGCGGCTTGCAGGGCGCTAGCATCGGGCAGTTCCCAAAAGTCGACAACCGTATTGAGGCGGCCAACGGCGGTAGCGTAACTTCCCAGGAGCTTCCAGCCGTGCTTTCCTAAAACGGGAGTAAGAGTGCCCAGCATTTTGGTAAATTGCTGCAACGTCCCTGGCCGCAGCTTGATTGAGGCTTGTAAGTACACCATAGTAAACCCTCCTTTGTGTGTTGGCCTCAGTTAACACTCGGAGGAATAGCGTGTCAAGGTTTGCGCGTGTTGCTCAAATTTGCGCTTGCTGACCAGGAAAGGAGAGTAGCAATGGATCTAGGTCTGAAAGGGAAAAAAGCGATCGTGACCGGTGGCAGTCGCGGCATCGGGCGTTCGATTGCCGACCTCTTGGCCGAGGAAGGAGTAAGTCTCGCTATCTGCGCTCGCAAGGCTGAGGGCCTGCAAGAGGCCGAAGCGGCACTCAAGGCAAAGGGTGTAAATGTTATTAGTCGGACTGTCGATGTCAGTAAGGGACCCGAGTACAAGGCCTTTATCACTGAAGCCGCCGAAGCACTTGGTGGGCTTGATATCTTTATTCACAACGTGAGTGCCATGGTCGGTCAGGGCGAGCAAGGCTGGGAACGCAGCTTTCAGATCGACATGATGGGAGCAGTGCGAGGAGTTGAAGCCGCCCAGCCCTTTCTGGAAAAGTCCGAGGCGGGCAGCATCATTTTCATCGGCACGACGGCGGCCATCGAGAGCTTTGGTCCTCCTAATTCCTATAGTGCGCTAAAGGCTGGGCTCTTGGCCTATACCAACGACCTCGGGCAAGCGCTGGCGCCAAAAGGGATTCGCGTGAACACGATTTCCCCTGGGTCGATCTACTTTCAAGGAGGAGCGTGGGATCGGGTGGAAAAGAGCATGCCAGCCTACTTTGAGCAAGTACGCAAGTCCATTCCTTTCGGCCGCTTTGGCCGTCCGGAAGAAGTGGCGCGGGTGGTCGCTTTTGTCGTCAGCCCTGCTGCGAGTTGGGTCACCGGCACGAACATCATCGTCGATGGCGGACAACACAAAGGAGTGGACTAAGAAAGGCGAGTGAGCATGAGCAAAACAGGAGACTTCGCTGCCCCCTTTCGCATTACCTACGGGAAGCGGTTTCGGCTCAAAGATATCGATCCTGGCGATACGAAAGAGTTCAAGTCAAAGGAACGGGCAAGTAAGACCCTCGAAAGTGGTCTTGTCCTTCTTAGTGAGTTACAAGAAAAACTCTACGCGCAAGACCGGCAGGCGCTGCTGTTGATCTTTCAAGCGATGGACGCGGCGGGAAAGGACAGTACGATCAAGCATGTGATGTCCGGGGTGAATCCCCAAGGGTGTCAGGTGTATTCCTTCAAGGCCCCTTCAGACGAGGAGCTCGATCACGACTTCATGTGGCGCACCACGCGTTGCTTGCCGGAGCGCGGGCGCATAGGGATCTTTAACCGCTCGTATTACGAAGAGGTGCTGGTCGTTCGCGTACACCCCGAGATTCTCGCCAAGCAAAAGCTTCCACCCGAGCTGGTGACGAAAGACATCTGGCAAGAACGCTTTGCCGATATCAACGCCTTCGAACGCTACGTAACGCGTAACGGGGTCACCATCTGTAAGTTCTTTCTGCATGTTTCCCAGCAGGAACAAAAAAAGCGTTTCTTAGATCGCTTGCTAGAGCCCGAAAAGAATTGGAAGTTCTCGCTCGCTGATGTGCAGGAGCGCAAACGTTGGCCCGAGTACATGCGGGCGTACGAAGACATGATCCGTAATACCAGTAGCGAGCATGCGCCATGGTATGTGGTCCCGGCAGATCACAAATGGTTTACTCGCTTGGTGGTAGCCGCCGCGGTTGTTGGTGCTCTTGAGGGGATGAATCTGGCTTTTCCCAAAGTCGATGCGGAGAAGAAAAAGGAACTCGAAGCTGCTCGTGTCATTCTCGAAGCCGAGGAGGGCAACGCGAAAGGGTAGGAGAGGCACGCCTCGCTTGCCTCTCTTGCGTTGTCCGATTTCGCGAACTCTACGAGCGCGCGGCCGGACAAAGTCCAACAATCGTGCCTTCAGTGCCACATGCGTCTCCCACAATTCACCGTCATCGACGCGCTCAATTCCCTCTCACACGTCTGCTTCGCCGCTCCGCCGCTGCCAGTCAGGTCCCAGGTGACGATCGTAGAGCTGCTGCGTCTGTGGCGCCAGCCACGACAACACGTGCACACCGTTGGTGATGTGATCAATGGGAACCTCGTCTTCGGGGTGATGGGGCCACAGACCAGTCCACACTGCATTCGCGCGGCGCGAGAGTTTCAACGCCAGCACGATGCTGCTGTTGCTCCAACACCCTGATCATCTGAACGCCCTCCATCTGGAGTTCAACCGAGTAGAGCTTCAGTTGACCCGTGGACTCTGAGATTAGTGATCGTCTCGTTCCCGGCCACGGGCAGTTGTAATGATGATGTTGAGCATCTCGCCGGTGTTGAGTAGAGTTTCGCCCTCTCGGCTCGGTTTGCATCCTAGCATCGCGCGCTGATTGTGAGCACGGTACAATACGGCGGCGTCTTTTCCCATTCTTTCGGTATGTAGAGGTCGTGGCGTAGAAGCCCGGCTCTGAAGGAGAGCGATGATGAAGCGTATAGTCCTGTTCCTGAGTTTCGTTCTGGGTAATCTGGCATCAGTAATGGCTGCCCCGCTCCTGCCACAAGATGTTCCTGAGCCGCTCCGTCCGTGGGTGAAGTGGGCGCTGTACGGCTATAAGGAGCAGAACTGCCCATTCCTCTACAACAATAACGGACAATCGTATTGCCTTTGGCCTTCACCACTGGGGCTCAAACTCACTGCGCGAGGGGGAGATTTTTCTCAGCCGTGGCTCGTACTGGCTGAAGGATGGATTCCTCTTCCCGGAGATACCGAACATTGGCCGCAGGAGGTGAAGCTCGATAATCAGCCGGCCCTCGTCAGTGAGCGCGATGGCAAACCCGGCCTCTACAGGCAGCCAGGAAGTCACACCGTGAGTGGTATCTTTCTGTGGGATACCCTTCCGCAGTCGCTTCAGGTACCGCCCGAAACGGGATTAGTGACATTGACACTAGAAAACCGCCTGATTGACTTTCCCGAGGTCGATGCGAGTGGGAAACTGTGGTTGCGACAAGGAACGGGCGAACAGACCCAGACCGAAGACCGCCTGGACCTGAGAGTCTACCGCCGTATCACTGATGAAATCCCCCTCATGATGACGACGCAGCTCGACCTGCAGGTCTCCGGTAAGCAGCGGGAGGTCCTCCTCGGGCCGGCGATGACTGCGGACTTCATCCCGATGTCCTTGAATAGTCCTTTGCCGGCGCGCCTGGAAGCCGATGGCCGCCTTAGAGTGCAAGTACGAGCGGGACAATGGACCATCGTGCTCATCACCCGTCACACCGGGACGGAGGTCAAGGCGCTTCCTTTCTCGGCAGTGGCGGGAAGTTCGTGGCCGGAAGAAGAAGTCTGGGTGTTTGAGGCGCGTCCATCCTTACGCCAGGTGACCATTGAGGGGGTTCCACCTCTCGACCCGCAGCAGACGACGCTGCCGGCTGACTGGCGCGCTTTTCCCGCGTATCGTCTTCACGCCGGAGACACCATGCAACTCGTGGAGAAAAAGCGCGGCGACCCCGACCCGGCACCCGACCAACTCTCGCTCGCACGCCACTGGTGGCTAGATTTTAACGGTCGCGGCTACACCATCCAGGATCAGATCGTTGGCACGATGACCCACGGCTGGCGGCTCGATCTCAATCCGCCAGGAACGTTGGGCCGCGTGGCTGTAGATGGCCAGGAGCAATTTATCACCAAGAGTGAGCAATCTGGACAGGCCGGCGTGGAGTTGCGCCGTGGCCAGGTGAACGTCGTGGCTGATAGCCGTCTTGAAGGCAATATTGCAACCGTGTCGGCGGTGAGTTGGGACCATGATTTTAATCAGGTGAGCGGTCAGCTCTTCCTCCCGCCAGGCTGGCGGGTGTTGACGGCCTCAGGCGTTGACTTCATGCCCGGCACCTGGCTCGAGCAATGGACTTTATTGGACCTTTTTCTGGTTTTCTTGATTGCCCTTGGCGTGGCCAGGTTATGGAGTCGAGGGTGGGGCATCGTGGCACTTATCACGCTTATTCTCATTGCTCATGAGCCGAGGGCGCCTTGGTGGCTGTGGCTGCACGTGCTTGCTGCTGTTGCTCTGTTACGGGTGCTGCCGGCTGGTTGGCCACGGCAGCTCGCCTATGTCTATCGGGTTGTCACTTTACTCTTATTGGTACTGAGCGCGCTGTATTTCATGCTCGACCAGGCGCGCACCGGACTCTACCCACAGTTAGAACGACCATGGGAGGTGGTAAGGGAGGCTGCCCCTGTTCCTCAATTGCAGCCTACTGCCCGTAGACCTTGGGATCTGACGGCCAAGCGCTCAAGAGTCCAAAGCCAAATGTCAGGTGACACCTCCCTTCTCTCTGAAGAAGAGAAAGGTCGCTTAGTTGATCGACCAGAAGTGCAGGAGCCTATAGCTTCTATGTATGGTCAAGCTACGGGCGCTGGGCTCGGTGGGGTAGTAACTTCGAGCGCACCTCAACGACCACCACAGTATGATCCCAATGCTGCCATTCAAACCGGACCCGGCCTGCCACGTTGGCAATGGACCACACTTGCGCTGGGCTGGAATGGACCAGTGGAGCGCAATCAGAAGATTCACTTCATTTTTCTCTCTCCATGGATGAATCGCCTGCTGGCCTTTCTCCGCATCCTCTTGTTAGCGGCGTTGATCTTCTGTGTGGCGGATTTGCGCTACACCAATGGCACTTTGCGGTTTCCCGCCTGGACTACTCCTCTTGCTGCAACGGGGATAGTAGCAGTGCTGCTTCTGCTTTCGCCAGGTGTAAGCTTTGCCCAAGGAACTCTACCCTCACTGGAGCTGTTGAACGAACTCCGCAATCGTCTCGTGCAAAAAGATCCCCCGGAATGCTCACCTGTCTGTGCGACCAGTCCACGCCTGCGCCTCGAACTCACCGCCGGCACTCTGCGGATACGGCAGGAGATCCATACTGCCGCCCACGTTGCTGTGCCGTTACCAGGACAAGCGCGACACTGGCTGCCCCACACCGTACTCCTTGACCTAGGGAAAGAGGGCAAGCCGGCGCGCGGCTTGTTGCGTATGGACAATGGGCAGCTATGGCTCGAACTGCCGGCTGGGCAACATCAGGTTGTAATGGAAGGGCCACTGCCGAACCGCGAGACGATAATCCTGCCTTTGCCGCTCAAACCCCACGCGGTGCAGGTACAGACCGAAGGGTGGGACGTCGAAGGGGTGCATGACGATGGCATAGCCGACGATCAACTGGAATTCCGTCGCGTGCGCCGTGACACTGACCAAGCGGCTGACGCAACCTTGGAACCTGGAACGTTACCGCCATTCGTGCGAGTCGAACGCACGCTCCATCTCGGTCTCACTTGGAGTGTCGATACCCGTATCCTGCGCGTGTCGCCACGGGGCACTGCCGTAGTCCTGCAAGTCCCATTGTTAGAAGGCGAGTCAGTAACCAGTCCTGGCGTCCGGGTGGAAGCGGGCAAGGTGCTGGTGAATATGGCTCCGAGCGAGAACGAAGCCAGTTGGTCTTCAGTGCTGCAACAGCGAGACCGCCTCACCCTCACTGCGCCAGAGACTTCGGCGTGGACGGAAATCTGGCGGTTGGATGTCAGCCCGATCTGGCGGGTATTGCCGAGCGGGATTCCGGTGATCCACCACAGCGACCAGACCTCCGGGTATTGGCTGCCCGAGTGGCGGCCGTGGCCGGGAGAGAGTGTCGCTCTGCAAATCACCCGGCCGGAAGGATTACCTGGGCAGACGCTGACCATCGATAGTAGCTTTTTGGAAGTGACTCCCGGGCAGCGGGCCACCGATGCACGCTTGCAACTGGGGATGCGCAGCAGCCGTGGGGGACAGCACAGTATCACTTTGCCGGAAAATGCCAGCTTACAATCTGTGAACATCAATGGGCAGACCCAGGCCATTCGCCAAGATGGCCGCACTGTGACTTTTCCTCTCGTTCCTGGGGCGCAAACTATTGACTTGCAGTGGCGCCAATCCGAAGGGATCTCTACTCGCTTTCGTACGCCCGCCATTGATCTCGGGACAGACAGTGTGAATACCCAGATCCAACTACAGGTGCCGTATGATCGTTGGGTGCTCTTCTGCGGCGGTCCACGCCTCGGACCGGCAGTGCTCTTTTGGGCGGCGATGCTGGTGGTCGTGGTCGGGGCGATAGGTCTTGGCTCTGTTCCTTTCACCCCGCTACGCACCCGGCACTGGATCTTATTGGCTATTGGCCTCGTTCCGGTCATGGTGAAGATTGCTCTCGTCGTCGTGATCTGGTTGCTTGTCCTCGGGCTCCGCAAGCGACTGAACCCCGATACTCCCCCCTTGGTTTTCAACACTATGCAATTTGCCTTGCTTCTCCTCACCCTTTTTGCTTTAGGGGCGCTCTTTTTCGCTATCCAAACTGGTCTGATGGGCTATCCGCAAATGCGTATTGCGGGGAACGGCTCTAGTAATCTCTTGCTGCGCTGGTATCAAGACCGGAGCGGTCCGCTGCTGCCACAAGCCTGGATGTTTTCGCTGCCGTTGCTGGTCTATCGCCTCGCCATGTTAACGTGGGCCCTGTGGCTCGCCTTTGCACTGATCGGCTGGTTGCGCTGGGGTTGGGAGTGTTTCAGTACGCATGGACTGTGGCGCAAAGTAAAACGGATTGCCCCGGCGACTGGAGCAGGCGGTGCCCTACCGCCAACTGCAAGTGGCCAACCGACGGAAGGATGATGAGGAAGGATGAAGGAATGAGGAATCGCGCTTCGTACACGAAACGATATTATCATCGCCTCTTTGCCACCCTTTGTCAGCTTTTCGCCCTGCTCTTGGTCGCGGCCTTGGGCAACGCGTCACTATTGATCTCATCCCCTCTCGCGGCTGCCCATCTAGAGCCAGTCAGAAACAACCGTAACGCCCCGGCAGACCAGAATCCCTTTTCGTTACCAGCCCTCGAGAAAGAGGACCGCCCCTCGCGGGCGGAGAAGGAAGAACAGCCACCTAAGGAGATAGAAGAAGAGCAACTTGAGGAGGATCAGTCTCCAACAAAGCAACCAGCGGTGCCGGCGAAGGAAGAAAAAAGCCGACCGCTGCCAGCTGAAAAGAAAGAACAAGATCAGCCCCCAGAAGAGCAACCGGCAGTGCCGGCGAAAGAGGAGAAAAACCTACCGCCACCGGTCGAATGGAAAGAACCGCGACCGGCTCCGCCGGAAAGACAATGGCCGGACACACAAACCACGAAACTCGGGGCGGAAAGTGAAGCCGCATTACTCAGCAACATCCGTCAAGTGACCTTTGTCGGGCAACGCGCTGGTGAAGGATATTTCAGTCAAGACGGTTCATTGCTGATTTTTCAGAGTGAGCGAGAGCCGGGGAATCCGTTTTTTCAAATTTATTTGTTGGATCTTCGCACCGGAGACATACGCCGGATCTCACCCGGAGTGGGGAAAACTACCTGTCCGTGGATCTCTCCCAATAAAAAGAAGGCATTGTTCGCTTCGACCCATCTTGACCCGACGGCGCGAGAGCAACAGAAAGCGGAGCTGGAGAAGCGAGCCTCGGGGCAAGGGCGACGTTATGCGTGGGACTTTGATGAACAGTACGAGATCTTTGAAACCGACCTGACAGGCGGTCAAGCGAAGAATCTCACCAAAGCCCGCGGCTACGACGCCGAGGGCTCCTGGTCACCCGACGGTTCACTGATCGTATTTGCCTCTAACCGTCATGCCTATACGCAAAAACTCTCTGCCGAGGAGCAAGCAAGCTTCGCCCGCGATCCCTCGTCTCAAGTAGACATTTATCTAATGAAAGCTGATGGTACCCAGGTGCGCCGCCTGACCACGACCCCTGGCTATGACGGCGGGCCATTCTTCAGTGCCGACGGTAAGAAGATTTGTTGGCGGCATTTTTCCCTGGACGGCACTACTGCCGAGATTTTTACTATGAACGTCGATGGCTCAGAGCCGCGCCAACTCACCCACCTCGGGGCGATGTCGTGGGCTCCGTACTTCCACCCCTCGGGCGACTACCTCATCTTCGCGACCAACCTGCAAGGGATGAAGAACTTTGAACTGTACCTAGTCGACGCCGAGGGGACGTCGACACCCGTGCGAGTGACATTCGCTGATGGCTTCGATGGGCTTCCTGCCTTTTCACCGGACGGCAAGCAGTTGGCGTGGACGAGTGCGCGTGACGCCAATAAACAATCGCAAATTTTCATTGCCGAGTGGAATGATGAAGCGGCGCGCCGTCTCCTCAAACTTCCTCCGATAACGCAACCAGCCGCGACGGAGGACGCCACAGCGCCAGCTCTACCGACGCCTGACCAGACACCAGCTGGCCCGTCAATTAGCGCGGAGAGTTTGCGCATTCATCTGACTGCCCTCGCCTCGGAGAAAATGGAAGGACGATTGACGGGAACGGCCGGCGAACGACGGGCGGCCGAATACGTCGCCTCGGTGTTTCAATGGCTCGGGCTGACCCCGGCCGGTGATAATGGCACCTTCTTTCAAACCTTCCAGTTCACTGCGGGTGTGTCACTGGGCGCGGACAATGATCTGCTGTTGCGCTCTGAGCGTGGAGAGCACGAATATAGCGTCGATAAGGATTGGCGGCCGTTAGCGTTCTCCAAACCCGGCTCTTTTGCTCCCAGCGAGGTGGTATTTGCCGGCTATGGGATTGTTGCTCCGGCCGCGGACGGATACGGAGCGTATGACGCGTTTGCCCACCTTGACGTCGCTGATAAGTGGGTGATGGTCCTGCGCTACCTACCAGAAGGAATCGCTCCGGAGTTGCGTCAACACCTCAATCGCTACGCCAGCCTTCGTTACAAAGCCATGGCCGCTCGCGACAGAGGTGCGCGCGGGGTGATCGTAGTGAGCGGTCCCAACGCCCAGGTCAAGGAGCAACTCGTCCCGCTGTCGTTTGACGCTTCGCTTGCGGTCACGAGTGTCGGCGCAATCACTGTAAGTGATGCTTTGGCCGAACGCCTCCTTGAGTCAAGCGGGAAAACGCTGAAAGATCTCCAGACGGAGTTGGACACCGGCAAACCGGTGCCGGGGTTTGCCCTTCCCGAAGTTGAACTTGAGGTAACGGTGGACATCGAGCAAGCCAAGCGCACCGGCCGTAACGTATTGGCACGGCTTGGTGCCGGAGCCGGGGCGGGGAAGGGTGCGGTTGTGGTTGGCGCCCATCTCGATCATCTCGGGCGAGGCGAGGGAGCCGGATCGCTCGCGCGCGCAGACGAGAAAGGTCAGATTCATTACGGCGCTGACGATAACGCCTCGGGAGTCGCGGGCATGTTGGAAATCGCTCAGGCGTTAAGCGAAGCCAAAGCTAAAGGCGGACTGCGCTTGCAGCGGGATATCATATTCGCCGCCTGGTCTGGTGAGGAAGAGGGGCTGCTCGGCTCAAGCCATTTCGTGCGAACTTTTGGGAGAGGGCAGACGGAGCCGACGACGTTGGCGCCCGGGATCATTGCTTATCTCAATATGGATATGATCGGGCGGCTCAATAAAGCGGTGGTACTACAAGGCGTGAGTTCTAGTTCGGTCTGGTTGAAAGAGATCGAACGTGCGGCCGCCCAGGTCGGTCTTGCGGTCACCCCGCAAGGCGAGAGTTACTTACCGACCGATTCCACCTCCTTTTATCTGAAGGGGGTACCAACCGTGAATGCGTTTACGGGAGCGCACGCAGACTATCATACACCGCGCGACACGGCTGATAAGGTGAACTCTGAAGGCGCGGCAAAAATTGCCCAACTGCTGATGTTGTTGACCCGGTCACTGGCGACTCGCACGGACGCGCCTGATTTTGTTGCGGCGACCAAACCACCCAGTTCGCTCGGCCGTGTCAATCTTCGGGCCTACTTGGGAACCATTCCTGATTACACTCCTGGTGACCTTGTCGGGGTGAAACTTTCAGGCGTGGTGAAAAGCGGCCCGGCCGACCAAGCCGGGGTGCAAAGCGGCGATGTGATCGTCGAACTGGCGGGAAAGAAAGTCGATAACATTTACGATTACACCTATGCACTCGACGGGCTCAAAATCGGCGTACCGGTAGATCTGACAATCCTCCGTCGTAATCAGCGTCTAAAACTACAAGTGACACCCGGCTCGCGCGAGTAAAAGTAAGGAGCTGCTGAGAGCGAGGTGATTTCCCCTTTGCCGCCGGCCTTCACGACGAGAGACGCGACCGCAACACGCGTAATCGTGTTGTCAGCAATAACCACTAAGAGGACGAAACAATGGGAAAGAAAATCAACAAACGAATACTTGCGGTAGTGGCCGTGTCTTTCTTGGGATTCTGCCCACAAGTTCTGGCGCAAGACCCGATGGAGATGGCAGCGAAGGATCCCAAACTCTTCATCGATACAGCGGCTAAACAACTTAAGTGGGAGGAGCCTGCCGAACCGGTGAAAGTGGTCGGGCCGATCTATTTCGTCGGAACCACAGGTCTCAGTGTCTGGCTCATTACGACGTCCGAGGGACCTCTCTTGCTCAATACCGGTATGCCGGACTCAGGGCCGATGATCGAAGCGTCGATCCGCAAGCTGGGATTCAAGCCGGAAGACATCAAGCTCATGCTCACGTGTCACGCTCATATAGATCATGTCGGTGGGCATGCGTACCTCAAAAAGCTCTCGGGTGCACAGGTGGTGATGCTGGCTGACGAGGTCGAACTTATCCAGTCAGGCGGCAAGACGGATTTTCACTATGGCAATGTTCCGGAATTTGCGTTCGAGCCCGTAAAGGTAGACCGCGTGATCCGTGACGGCGAAAGCGTCAAGCTCGGCGACGTGACGATGACGGCCCATAAGACGGCCGGTCACACGCGAGGGTCAACGACGTGGGTCACGAACGTTACTGACGCTGGCAAGAGCTACGGCGTCGTGTTTCCTGACGGGACGAGCGTTAACCCGGGCTACCGGGTCGCTAAAGATCCGTCGTATTCGGACATCGGCGACGATTTTCGCCGCACCTTCCAGACTCTCGAAACACTCAAGCCTGATATTTGGCTTACTCCGCATACAGAGACCTTAAGCCTCGAAGCCAGGCGTGTGCACACCGCGAAGGAGGGCGCCGAAGCATGGGTGGACCCGGAAGGTTACCAGAGATGGGTTGCTTCCCGGCGTCAGAAGTTCGAAGCCCAGGTCAAGAAGGAGATGGGAGCTGCGGACACTCCTAAGGAAGACTGAACGGACCGTGGACGACGTTCAGCTCGAATAACGTTTATTGGAAAGGAAATAATGGTAGGTATCGAACGCCGATCAATCCTTCGCCTCGGCCTGTAGTGTTCACGAATGGTGATTCCATTAGGGATCGTTCCAAGGATGGCCGCCGTCGTACAGGAAACCAATAGTCCAAGCCAGAAGATAAAAGCGAAAAGAGTGCTTTCTCAAAGGATGAGGAGGAGGCTATGCGGACAAGGAAGGCAAGCATCTTGGTGATGCTCGCCCATTGGTTGCTGGTCAGCAGCTGCACACGCTTCACCCCCCAGCCGCTGGAGGAAGTGGGCTTCGAGCGGCGGGCGCAGTCAAAGACGGAAGGGGGAGTTCAGGTCAGTGTGGTCGCCCTCACCCAAGACGAAGCGCGCGATGCCTTAGGCGTCGACTTAGCGCGCGCAGGCATCCAACCGGTGTGGGTCAAAGTCCAGAATCGCGAGAGTGTCGGCTTCGTCATTCCGGTCATGGTGATCGATCATGAGTATTTCTCCCCCATGGAAGCCGCCTGGCGAGCCCATGGCTGGCTGACCGGCGCGACTAATGCGCGCATTGATGCGCACTTTCGCCAGCTACGCCTGTCGAGCCGGGTTGGGCCGGGCGAAACGGTGTCGGGCTTTGTGTTCACCAACCTGGACGAGGGGGTTAAGTATGTGAGCGTAGAGTTGCTCGGCAACGGGACTGAGCAAGTGCGTCGCTTCAATTTCTTGGCCGACATTCCGGGCCTTAAGGCGGATTACCATGCACTCCAAGACAAGCAGTTGTACCGGGAAGAAGAGATTCAGCATCTCGATGAGGCGGCCTTTCGCTCATGGGTCGAGACGCTGCCGTGCTGTGTGCTTGGTGGCGACCGCCAGACTCCCGGCGATCCCCTCAATGTGGTGTTCGTCGGCGACCAGTCTATCCTCTTCCCGGCCCTCGCCCGCCAGGGGTGGCATGTGACCGAGGCGATCACGACGGGCTCGATCTGGCGCACGATCTCGTCTTCCCTGTTCGGCGCGCGGTATCGCTACGGCCCGGTCTCGGCGCTGTACGTGTTTGACCGCCCCCAGGATGTCGCGGTGCAGAAAGCCCGTAGTAACGTCAACCTGCGCAATCACATGCGCTTGTGGCGGGCCCCGGTGACCGTGAATGGCACGCCGGTCTGGGTGGGACAGATCAGCCGCGACATTGGCGTGCGGCTGACGACCAAAACGCTGACGACTCACAAGATTGATCCCGAAGTAGATAGCGCCCGCTGGTACCTGATGCAAGACCTGTTTTATTCACAAAGCCTGCAACGGTATGCGTTTGCCAAGGGGGTGGGGGCAGCCACGCCCGAGAGCCCGCGTGGGAATTACACGGGTGATCCGTACTGGACCGACGGGTTGCGTTTGGTGATGTGGCTGTCGGAGGAGCCGATCAGCTACGAGGAGGTCGAATCGGGGCGATGGGAACCGGAACCACGGTGAGAGCGGCGCAAAGAGTTGGTGCTGACCGCTCTGACGCGGGCGCAGATCACTCACATTGAGTGTGAGCACAAAGGGCGAGAGTTAGCCGGTTTCGCGAACGACTTCGATCTTTCCAGCTCCGATCGCCTTGAGCAAAGCCGCGTGATCCTGTTCGTTTTGGTCCGCGTATGCCACGGCAAAATCGGCAACTGCCTCATCGAATCTTTCGCTATTGCCGAGGTAGCCGCTGATCACAGCCGGATCGCCGGATTTGGCGTGGGCCCGGGCCAGAGCCCAGCCACAGTGTTCGGCATGTTTCTCCATTGCCGGTTCATCATAGGTTTCTACTAAAGGACTAATCTTGATGTCGCGCAACTGCCGTATGTACAAATGTCGCCCCGCTACGCCTTTCGTCCAGCCCAAGAACATATCACTCGCAGCCTGCATCAGTCTCTGACCGGCCACCACTCTTTGACCGTGATTTGCATAGATACTCTTCCCGGCATACGGCTCCAGCACGCTGGCACGCGCTTCTTTTACCTGGAGAAACAGCGGATCATCATCGCCGGCCATCATCAGAAGGATTGCACACTGCGTGCCGACACTCCCAACCCCCACGACCTTCACCGCCACATCTTGGATTTCATAGTGATCGACCAATGCCTTAAGGTGATCCGCTAGCGTATCGCGATAGCGACGGAACGCTTCTGTAACCAATTGCTCCCACTCTGCACCACCCACGGCGGACTGATGAAAAATAAGGGGAGGATTGTCCTTGATTCTGGCTTTGCCGTTTTCCACACCCGCAAGTTTGGGAAAATCATCTTCAAGGACGCTGCGTGACGATGCCTTGGTAATTTGTCTTTGCAGACCCTTCTTCATCTCGCGGGTTTCGAGTCTAGCGATGATTGCGTCGATATCGATCCGTTCGTACCATCGATCCAGCACGCGCATGTCGGCATAGCTGGACATATGCTCCCGGTACGCTCGCACACTACGCTGAGCCATCTCGCGCGCAACCGTCTTACGAAAGCCGTTGTTGCGGCCCGCTATGACGAAACTTGCGGCAAGCCGTTTGACATCCCATTCCCAGGGCGCCGGCAGAGTCTCGTCAAAATCATTGATGTCGAAAGCGATACGGCGCTCCGGGGTACCAAAGGCGCCAAAATTCCTGAGATGACAATCCCCGCAGGCCTGCACGCGAATTCCCGAGACGGCGGTTGCGGCCAGGTCTCCTGCCATGATGGCTGCGGCACCGCGATAGAAGGTGAACGGAGATTGCATCATCCGGCCGTACCGAATGGGAATCAAGTGCGGAATACGCCCTGTACTCGATACGATCAACACATCAATCGGATCCTGGCGTCCTGCCGGTGCTTTCCATTCTGCATGAGCCTTGCGTGAAACCTTATCCCGCAAAGCCTTGCCAGCCGCGCGGCGCTCCTCGCGCGTCATCGCCGTTTTGGATTCGTAATTCTGTTTTCGGGATTTCGCTGGAACAATCTTGGATGTGGAAACCATCAACCTTCCAATTTTGCGTATGAAAGGTAATATAGCTGCCCGACAACGCTCACGTGAGTAACGGTATCTATAACAAATTGTACATACTGAAGCTATATCCGGCCGCGGTAACGTGCCGTTCACCCTGAGCGTAGCGGAGCGAAGTCGAAGGGCCGCCTATATAGTGCTCATCAAGAATTCGTACTATTTGACGCAATAGAGGAGGCAAGCCATGGACCCTGTGGGAGATGTCAGTGAGCAAAAACGGTTGAACGACGCGCGCGAGGCGGACATCCCCTGGAAGAAATGGGGACCCTGCCTCAGTGAGCGACAGTAGGGCACGGTCCGGGAGGACTACAGCGAAAATGGCAACGCCTGGGACTATTTCTCTCATGACCAGGCGCGCTCACGCGCCTACCGCTGGGGCGAGGACGGGCTCGGGGGACTCTGCGATGACAAGCAACGGCTGTGCTTGGCGCTGGCGTTGTGGAACGAGCGGGACCCGATTCTAAAAGAGCGCCTGTTTAGCCTCACCAACAGTGAGGGAAACTACGGCGAGGATGTCAAGGAGTACTACTTCTACCTCGACAGCACGCCTACCCACTCCTACATGAAGTACCTCTACAAGTACCCGCAGCGGGAGTACCCCTACCGGGACCTGGTCGAGACGAACCGGAGACGCTCGCGGGAAGAGTTCGAGTACGAGCTACTTGATACCGGCGTCTTCGCCGACCACGTCCGCAGTTGAGACGGCGCCGGAGTATCGCCGCGCGGCGGTCACCCTGGATGGAAAGGTGCTGTTTTACGTCCGCAGCATCTCATCACTATCCGGCCATGCGACGGGCATGGTAGTCTCTCCTCGAATGGGGAGTGTTTTGAGAGCCGAGAAACTGGTAATTTAGATGAAACCTCGCACGACTACTGCATAGTCATGAGCATTGCAGTTTGGGAGGACATCCGGCCGGGTATCACAATAAGTCATGTTGTAGACAACTGCCCAAAGATTGGCGAACCTCGAGATGGTATTGCAGGCGGCGAGTAGAAGGATGATGGGGAGAGGAAAGGAAGGGCAAACATTGTATTTCATCGTGCGTATCACTGCTGGCGGTGGTCGGTAATCGCTCACTAAACCCTAGTACTCCCAAACGAGAGACATAGTGTTATGGAGCACGCATCCTTCATCTTCACCATTTTCTTCATGCTCCTGGGACCGATTAAAATCATTCCAGGTTTTCTTAAGCTCACCCACGAGGCAGACCGCTCCTTCAAGCGGGAGTTGGCGATCAAAGCCTCGCTGATCGCCTCAGCTATCGTCGCGTACGTCGCGGTGCTCGGGGAAGGCCTGTTGGTAAAGTATGCAATCTCGTTCGAGGCGTTACGGATCGCGGGAGGATTGGTACTGCTCATCTCCGCACTGAATATCATCTTTCCCCCACGTGAGCCGTCGAAGGCTGCGCTGAGTAAACCCACTGCCTTGCAACTCGCCATTTCGCCTCTGGCCGTGCCGATCATCGTCCCGCCGGCGGGTGTCGCAGCGATCCTAATATTCACGATGCTCACTCCCCGATATCCGGGAATGGAATGGGTGATTGCCCAGGCGCTGGCGACGGTGATGGTACTGGATTTCCTCGTGATGCTCTTCGCCGATACGATCGCCAAAATACCGGGTTTATTATTAGTGTTTCAGGTGACGGGCGCGGTGCTGGTATTTATCCAAGTTGCCTTGGCGACTGAAACGATCCTGAGCGCGTTCAAAAGTTTGGGAGTATTTAAGTGATACCGGAAGGAGAAAATATGTGCACGCGAGTTTTATGGAACACCAACAAGACAGCCGTCCTGGCTGCGCGGACCATGGACTGGCCCGAATCCACCGAGCCGACGATCACCGTCCTGCCGCGCGGTATGAAGCGCGACGGCGGCCGCATGGGCGCCGAGGTGATCGTCAAGGAAAACCCGGCCAGGTGGACGTCCAAGTACGGCAGCATGATTACCACAGTGTATGGCATAGGGACGGCTGACGGTTTCAACGAGAAGAGTCTGGCCGCCCACATGCTCTACCTCAACGCCGCCGATTTCGGACTCCGCGACCCGAATAAGCCGGGCGTGCATGCCGGCCTGTGGGCGCAGTTCCTCCTGGACAATGCCGCAAACGTCAAGGAGGCGCTGGCGTTGCTCAAGACCGTGCAAATCGTCATGACCGAGTCGCGCGGGCGCAAAGCGACCGTCCATCTGGCGATCGAGGATGTTAGCGGCGACTCGGCTGTCATCGAATACATCGGTGGCAAGCCGGTCATTCATCACGGCCGGCAATACCAGATCATGACCAATGATCCGACCTACGACGAGCAACTGGCGCTGCTGAAGCAGCAGGACTTCTCCAAGCCCAGCCGTGACATGCCCTTGCCGGGCAATGTCAATCCTGTCGACCGTTTCCAGCGCGCCGCCTACTACATGGCAATGCTGCCTGAGCCAAAGAGTGAGCGTGAAGCGGTGGCTGGCGTATTGGCCATCGCACGCAATGTCTCTGTCCCGTTTGGCGCACCCTACACGGGCTTTGGCATCTACAACACCGAATACCGCACCGTGACCGATCTGACGAACAAGCGGTATTTCTTCGAGCTAACCACCAGCCCGAACGTGGTCTGGGCGGAACTGGGCAAGTTCGACCTCAAACGTGGCGCGCCGGTGAAGGTGCTCGATCCGGACAACATCAAACTGTCGGGGGACGTGTCCGCACGGTTCAAGCAGGCGAAAGCGCCTTTCTAGATTCAGCCTTTGGTCATCGCCGGCTTAGAGCCATCCGAATAACGGTTGCACCTGTCATGTTGAGCGCAGCGAAACATCTCTCTTCAGCGGTCAAGGCGAGATTCTTCGCTTCGCTCAGAATGACAACACCGTGCGGCTGTGGTTATTCGGATAGGCACTTAGTCCAAAGGGCAAATTGATGACTCGTTACTTCCCCGACGCGAAGTTTAGCGACCAGAATCGGGCGCTGTGCGCCTTCGCAGCCTATAACGCGGGGCCGGCGAACATAAGGATGATGGGGAGAAGAAAGGAAGGATAAATGTCTTATTTCATAGCGCGTATCACTGCGTTGGCTCTTTATGTGACCCTGGTGACCCTGAACGCTTCGAGGGTATGGGCCGGAGGGGCGTATCTTTATGAAAACGGCGGCCCGAGTCTCGGCACGGCGCAGGCCGGTCAGGCGGCTCTCGCCCAGGACGCCTCGACGGTGGTGGACAACCCCGCCGGCATGACCCGCCTGGAGCGCTCGCAGTCGATGTCGAGCATGTATGCTATCCTCATGTCGACCCAATTTAAGCGCGGTCCTGACACGACTTTCAGTGGCGGCAATGGGTTCAACGCCGGCACGTCGATTCCCTCATCCAGTTCGGCGAGTCTTCCCTTCCCGGCGGGGAGTTTCTCGTATGTCTACAGTCTCTCGCCCGACTTTAAACTCGGCGCGGGGCTAGTTTCAGCATACGGCGGTGGCCTGAATTACGGCAAGACCTGGGCCGGGCGCTATAACGTACAGAAGTTGCAAATCCTCTCGGCGACGCTCAACCCGGGGTTCGCCTATCGACTCAACCACTGGCTGTCGGTGGGGGCGGGCTTTAGTGTCAACTACGCCCTGTTCTCGCAGACCGCGGCCATCAACAATGTCCTCGATCGCTTGCCCGACGGACGGTACAAGTTCAAAGCCGATGACTGGGGCTTTGGCGGCAACGCTGGGGTGTTGATCGAACCAAACTCGCAGCTGCGCTTCGGCCTGGCCTACCGCTCGCCGATAGACTTTTCCTATTCCGATCGGATTCGCTTCACCAATGTGGGGCCGGGCCTGCGACGGATCTTAGAGCAGGTAGGGGTGCTCGGTGGGGAGACCACCATGGAGCAGACCAATCCGCAGACGGTGATGGGGAATTGGTACTATGCCATCACCAAAGAGTTCGCGGTGATGGGAGGTTTTGGCTGGCAGAACTGGAAGCAGTACGGCGACGTGGGGGTCAGGGTGGATTCCTCGACGACGAAGCAGAACGTCGACATCAATGCCCACTTTCGCGACACCTGGCATGAGGCGATTGGGTTTCAGTACCGGCTGGCGCGTCGATGGCTGCTCTCGACCGGGTTCGCCCACGACAGTTCGGCGGTGTCGAAATTTCACCGCACCCCGAATGCCCCGTTTGATGAGCAGTTTCGCTATGGCATGGGACTGCAATACGACTGGAGCAAAGACATTACCATAGGAGCGGCCTACGGGTTTCTCAATTTAGGTAATGCGGAGATTGCCAATCTCCAGCGCCTAGGCGGCACGCTACAGGGGGATTACCCAAAGAACAAGGTGTATTTTATTGCTCTCAATGTGGTGTGGAAATTCTAGTCAATGCAGGGAAAGAAAATACGGCGGCCCAACGACGCGATACTGTGATACTCCCTCGGTGAGCAGAGAGAGCCCGGACTCGATCTCCCATTCCCCGAACATTCCGTCACGGCGATCAAACTGGCTCCTTAGCAGATCAAAGGGGCAACAACCACGAACCGCCGTATATTGAACTGGCCTAGCTCCGCAGTTATTTCGCCGAACGCACGAGTGTCTACCTGTGAGAACCAGGATGAAAATTAAACTTACGACTGCTCTCGGCTAGAAAGGAGACCTATGAAAACAAAAATCAGCCTGACATTGTTCGGACTTGCGCTGTTTGTCGCTCCGCCTCTGTCGGCTCAAGAGTCCCCGCAGACCGTCACGCTATTCCAGAACGTCCGCGTGTTCGACGCCGCCAAAGGTAAACTCACCGCCCCGCGGAACGTGCTCATCCTCGGCAATAAGATCGCAAAGATTTCCGCCGACCCGATCCCGACCGACCGCCGGGCGGACACGGTGCTCATTGACGGCGCGGGTAGGACACTGGTGCCCGGACTCATCGACGCCCATACCCACATCATGTTCAATACCCTACCGCAACAGGCGCTGCTGACCGGCGATGCGGTGTTCGTCAGTGTCGCCGCCACCAAGGCCGCGACCGACATGCTGATGCGGGGCTTCACGAGCATTCGGGACATGGGCGGTCCGGCGATCGGCCTCAAACGCGGCATCGACATGGGCTTGGTGGCGGCGACACGCATCTGGCCTTCAGGCGCTATGATCTCACAGACGGGGGGTCACGGCGATTTTCGTCTGCCCAATGAGCTGCCGGCTTCGCCGACCAGCTTCACCTTCAGCGAGCGAATAGGTGCCGCGGCGATTGCAGACAACCCCGATACGGTGCGGATGCGAGTGCGCGAACAGCTAGCGCTGGGGGCCTCGCAAATCAAGCTGATGGCCGGCGGCGGCGTGTCGTCGTACTACGATCCGCTCGACGTCACGCAGTACACCGTTCCCGAGTTGCGCGCGGCGGTCGAGGCAGCGGAGAACTGGGGCACCTATGTCACGGTGCACGCCTATACGCCGCGTGCCGTACGACAAGCGATCGAAGCCGGAGTGAAGTGCATCGAACACGGCCAACTGCTCGACAAGGCGACCGTGAAGCTGATGGCCGAGAAGGGCGTGTGGTGGAGTCTGCAACCGTTCACTGATGACCGGCCCTCAGCGTTTCCAGAGGGGTCGCCGAATCGGGTGAAGCAACTCCAAGTGTCCAACGGCACCGACACCGCCTACGCCTTGGCCAAGCGGTTCAACATCAAGACGGCGTGGGGCACCGACATCCTCTTCAGTGCGGAAAACGCGACAAGACAGGGAACGCAGCTGGCCAAGATGGTGCGTTGGTATACGCCCGCCGAGGCGCTGAAGATGGCGACGGCGGACAATGCCGAATTGCTCGCGCTGTCCGGCCTGCGCAGCCCCTACGCGGGCAAGCTCGGCGTGGTCGAGGAAGGCGCGCTCGCTGATTTGCTACTTGTAGACGGTGATCCGATCGCCAACATCAAACTGATCGAAGATCCGGCCAAGCATTTCGTCGTCATCATGAAGGACGGGAAGATTTACAAGAACACGCTTCAGAAATAGTTCCGCCTTATGTGAGCAACAGCTTGACCGGAAGCGGGGTATGGCGGCAACAGCAAAATCTATGAAAACGGTTCAATCAAAGGCAGCTCTCACCCGTGACGAGCGACGCGCCGCAGGGAAAGCGTTGCGCGACAAGCTGTCCAGGACCGCGCACGCGGAGTGGAAAGCGCCCGCCCATCGCCGGGACCCCGCCGTCACGCTGTGGCCGATCTCCGGACCGCGCCACAAGCCGCATTGGAGACCGGCGGTCGGTGCTTTCAGCGAATGACTGAGATCATCAAGCATTACTGACAGCCATCCGTGCCGGCAAAATTGCTGTGTATCAGGAGTCATAACTCCCCAAGCCTCTACTCGGCCGGTCAGTATCCAGTGCATCAATTTCGTCTGGGCGGGAGGCTGAATTTTCGCTATCGCTGAACCGCGACGCACGCTAAAATGCCCGCGGCGTAGACTGACTCAACAGCCTGTGACACAGATGTGAGAACCGTATGGCGAAGACTCAGCCCGCTCTCGTGGAAGCTGCGACGACACATTGAGCGAGGCCGGAGACAACCACAGGAATCCCTGAGGCGAGGAGGAACCCAATGGGTAAGCGACACCCCTGCATCTACCAAACTGCCTGGGGTGCTGGACGAGGTGGCCGACTGAGTGGATAAAATTAAGAGGTACTTTAGTGTCAGAGAGAAATGATGAAAATGGATGTGTTCGTTCGTCGCACCCGCATCAACGCCCCGGCGGCAGAAGTCTTCCGCTGGCATGCGCGTCCGGGCGCTCTCGAGCGACTTACCCCGCCGTGGGAGCCCGTGGAAGTGGTCGAGCATACCGGCGGCATTGAAAATGGTGCCCGCGTAGTGCTGCGCGTACGGATCGGGCCCTTCGCGCAACGCTGGGTGTCGGAGCATCGTGATTATCAGGAAGGGCGACAATTCCGCGACGTGCAGGTTGAAGGACCCTTTGCCCGCTGGGAGCATACGCACCGCATTGAGCCGGATGGTCCTTCCGCTTGTTCTTTGGAAGACCATATCGAGTACGCTTTGCCTCTCGGAGCGCTGGGGCAGCTCGGAGAAGGATTTGTCCGGCAGAAACTGGAGCGAATGTTTGCGTATCGCCATCGCATTACTGTTGGTGACACCGAGATGCAGGCGCGGTACGAAGGAGTGCCTCCTATGAAAGTTCTTGTCTCCGGCGCCAGCGGATTAATCGGCTCGGCGCTGGTTCCTCTGTTGGCGACTGGCGGGCATGTAGTAATCCGTCTCGTACGGTTGCCGCCAAAGCCTGGAGCCGTCGAGATTCACTGGGACCCAGCGAGCGGGATTCGTGACCCTGCTCAGCTTGAAGGGCTGGATGCCGTCGTGCACTTGGCCGGAGAGAATATTGCGGCCGGCCGTTGGACTGAGGAAAGGAAAGTAAAAATCCGCGAGAGCCGGGTACAAGGAACCCGGACGCTGTGTGAAGCACTGGCGCGATTGTCTCAACCACCAAAAGTTCTCTTGAGCGCCTCAGCGATCGGCTACTACGGTGACCGTGGCGACGAAGTGCTCCACGAGGAGAGCCCGCCGGGGCGCGGTTTTCTGCCGGAGGTATGCAAGGCGTGGGAAGAGGCGGCGGCTCCTGCGGCACAAAAAGGTATTCGCGTTGTCTTCCCGCGTATTGGTATTGTCCTTAGTCCAGCAGGGGGCGCGTTGGCGAAGATGCTCTTGCCGTTCAAACTGGGAGCTGGTGGGGTCATCGGTTCAGGCAAACAGTATATGAGTTGGATTGCTCTGGACGATGTCGTCGGTGCACTCTATCATGCGTTGATGACGGATGCTCTCCGGGGACCAGTCAACCTTGTTGCTCCTCATCCGGTCACCAACAGTGAATTCACCCGGACCTTAGGGCAGGTACTCCATCGTCCTACGCTGCTGCCGGTGCCGGCCTTTGCCGCCCGGCTGGCCTTTGGCGAGATGGCAGACGACCTGCTACTGGCGAGCGCACGGATCGAGCCCAAACGGTTGCTGGCGACGCAATACTCTTTTCGCTGTCCAGAACTCGCCGGAGCGTTGCGGCACGTATTGGGGAAAGCGTGAGAGCGGAGAGCGTATGGGAAAACATCTGGTGAATGCCGTCGGTTTCTTTTTGGAGAACTTAGGCGCAGGGATCTGGATCGGTGCCTTAATCACGTTTGGTTTCGCGGTAGCGATCCCGGTTTTTCGCGGACTGCCGAGTATAACTCTCGCCGGCGAGGTTACTGCACAGGTCCTACACCGGATTAATCTGCTCGAATCTCTCGCTGCTGGCCTGATGGCCATCGCCGCGCTTATCTTTCTTGCCCAAAGGGATCAGCGCACGGCGGTACGTCTTACGAAGACGCTTGTCATGGGACTGATGGTTGCAGCTTTTCTGTACTATGGAACGGTGCTGATGAACCGCATGGAGCATTTGCGTACGGTTGAGATCCAAAATTTTGACCAGTTTACCGAATCGACTCGCGCCGTCCGAGACGAATTTGACGTGCTCCATAAACGCTACACGCGTCTGGCTGGAGCGAATATCTTTCTTGGCTTGGCGTTTCTTTTACTCTCAGGTTTTGAGAAAAAGTGAAAATCGGAATAGGGGCACGGCACTGCCGTGCCCTCTCTTCTCCGATGCGCAAATTGCCATCAGCGGTGGCGTGTGACTCCGACCTGGCGACACATGTCGAGCACCGGGCAGGTCGAGCAGCGCGGGAGATTGCCCGTGCAGATGTGTTTCCCGAAAGGCACCAGCAGGCGGTTGATCTCGACCCAATACTGGCGCGGGAGTATCTCTTCGAGCGCAACAATCGTCCGCTCCGGCGTCGCCGCCTGAATGTACCCCCAACGATTAGTGACACGGTGAACATGAATATCCACACCGATGCGGGGTTGATCGCAGGCGATGCCCAACACGAGATTGGCGCACTTTGGACCAACGCCGTGGAAAGACAGAATGACCTCTGGCTCGCACGGTAGGCTGCCACCGTAGTCGCTGACGAGTCGCTGGGCGATGGTCAAGATCTGGCGCGCCTTAGCCTCGTGAAAAGTACACGCGCCAATCTGTGTATCAATCTGCTCGGCGGTAAGTCGGCTCATTGCCAGCGGAGTCCGCGCGTGGGCAAATAATCGTCGTGCGGTCGGTAGGGTGACCTCATCATAGGTGCGAATCGAGATGATGCAGGCGACGAGCTGCTCAAAAGGCGAGACGAATCCTTCATCGGCCAATTGGAATAATGCCGCCTGGGGAAATGGACGGATGGCAGTACGAACCCGTTTCATCACCAAGTCGATAGCGAACGACCGTTTGGCGGCAATAGCCTCTCCTGGTGTGGATGTCGCACTGCTCTCTGTTTGCTTGCGAGTAGGCATCTTCTTATTCTATCGTGCTGTGGGACGGAAGAAACCTACGGCGAGAAAAAGGACGCGATCTGCTGCAAGGAAAGACAAGACCTGATACAAACCCACAGACGGTCGAGAAAACCCCTCAGCTGCAGAAGAGTGCGACATGGAAGAGCAAAACGTCATAGCACCATCCGAACAAAAAAAACGCCGACACCGCCATCGACGGCGACGAACACCACCGGGAACGGCACCGGGAACGTTGATTGCCGATCCGACCGCGCCTCGTCCGGTTATCAGCATTCTTGCTTACGGCCCGAAAGAAATGGTGGAACAAGAGGTGACTGACCCTCAGCGAATCCGTGACTTTCTCGCCAAATGGCCAGTCATGTGGGTGAATGTCGAGGGGTTAGGGGATGCAGGAGTCATTAGCAAACTCGGAGAAATCTTTGGCCTTCACCGGCTGGCGCTCGAAGATGTCCTGAATAGCTACCAACGGCCCAAGGTCGAACAGTACGGAGACTATCTGTTCATTGTGTCGCGTATGGTCCGGTTGAACGAACAGCTCGAGACCGAACAACTCAGTTTGTTCCTGGGCAAGAATTTTCTCGTGACGTTCCAGGAAGGGTTACCGGGAGACTGTCTCGACTCGGTACGGGAGCGAATCCGTAAGCAAGGGGGAAAAATTCGTGATGCCGGACTCGATCACCTGGCGTACTCCCTGCTTGATGCCGTGGTTGATAGCTACTTCCCGATCCTGGAAGAGTACGGCGAGCGGCTCGAAGCGCTCGAAGATGAGATCGTCGTCCGCCCCGGCACCGATGCGGTCGCCCGCGTACATGAGATCAAACGCAATCTGCTGATCTTGCGCCGCGCCATCTGGCCGCAGCGGGAGACCTTTAGCACCTTACTGCGCGCCGAGACTCCACTCATTACCGCCGATACGCGCCTCTACCTGCGCGATTGTTATGATCACGTCACGCAGATTATCGACCTGGTCGAAACCTACCGCGAACTCGGCTCTGATTTGACCGACATTTATCTCTCCAGCATTGGCAATCGCACCAATGAAATCATGCGCGTCTTGACCGTGATCTCCACGATCTTTATCCCGCTGACCTTTATCGCGGGGGTGTACGGGATGAATTTCAACACGGCGGTGTCGCCGTGGAATATGCCCGAACTCAACTGGTACTGGGGCTATCCGTTCTCACTGATTTTGATGCTCGCTATCACGGTGGGGCAATTCATCTTCTTCCGTCGTCGCGGCTGGTTAGGATCGCCGAAGAGTGTAAACAGAGCAAAAGATTCCGAGAAATAATTCATCACTCCTGATAGGCGTTGCGGTGGAAGACTGCCCTGCCGCGCACGAATCTCCCTTGTGTAGGCAGGCTGCGCCTGCCATATTTTTACTCTCGCAGTGAATTCACAGAGGAATGCACGATGAACGAACGGCAGGAGCGTCTCCGGTCTCTCGCGGCGGGGATACAGAGCCGCGTGAGTGGCAAACTGAGTGACCTCTGGTGGGCCTTCATGCTGCGCGGCGTATTTGCCGGGGGGCTGGGTATCGGTGCGCTGCTCTGGCCAACCCTGAGTCTTGCAATCCTGACGCGTCTGATCGGGCTCTATTGTCTGGCGGATGGCGCGACCGGGCTAGCCGGGGTGCTACGGGCTTCTGACCGTGGTCCCCGCCTGCTGCAAGCTATTGTGAGCCTTGGGGTCGGCGGGGTCCTCCTCTTGTGGCCCGAGGTTTCCACCCGGACCTTGCTCATGGTTTTCGGCGCCTGGGCGCTCTTTACGGGGGTCAGTCAGCTCCTGGCGACTCGCCAAGCGGACGCCGACATTGAGACCCGCGGTCCTATAACCACCGTCGGCGTCACGGCGGTGGTGGTTGGTCTGGTCTTGCTCCTCTGGCCTGGAACCGGCGTCGTGACCATCGCGTGGGTCATCGCGGTTGCGGCTCTGCTGTTGGCGGGACTCTTGATATTCCTGGCGCTTCGTCTCAAGCAGCTCAAGGCGCGGGTAGATAACCTCACCTCGCTCCCATAAGCGGAGGAGCCAACCAGCGTAATACGTGATATTGAAGGAGTTCGCCTGAAAAGCTCCTTTCCAGGCAAACCCAGACCGCAGGGGCTTGCTACTTGCCGCCCAGTGCTGACTGCACTTTTTTCAGCGTATCAATGTTCTTTTGCAGTCCGCTGACATGGTCTTGCATCTCCACGATCGAGGTGCCCAACTCCCCGACCGAGCCCAGGGCTCCAGAGCCGAGAGCCTGTTTCGCCGCTGCCCCTCCCAAGTCTCCCAACTGTGCATCAGCGCTGCGCTGGTTCAGTGAGCCACATAAGAATCCCGCCGCAAACGTGCTGACGAGCATTCCCACCAAGACACTCCGGCCAATGGTTCTCTTTGCCATATCGTTGTCCTCCTTCGGCTGTCATTGCCTGGCAGATAATATACTTGGGGCTACGGTTCAGAGATAGGCGAATGGTTCAGCGCATCGTTCAGATTTTGGTTCAGATTGTATCGGTTGGTAGAGAACGTGGGTGGCACTGATCTGAACAGAAAACTGAACTATCGCTGTCTATGCTTGAACTGTTCGGCCGTATACGTGTGCGTAACAACAAGTTCGCCCTTCCCGGAGGGATCTTATGAGTTACGGAGATGCGGTCGATTGATCAGGGGCTCGGCACCGTCCATTAGTCTCAACTTAAAGACACCTATCCATCTTTCCTATGCACTGGGGTTCCTTCCCCTCTTGCGGGGGAAGGTCAGGATGGGGGGAAACTGCCGCTACTTCCTGTGACACCCCCACCTTAGTCCTCCCCCGTCGAGGGGGAGGAAAGAAGAAGAACGCGAAGATGGCGTAAGTTGTGACTGGTGGGCACCGCCACGCCCCTACATCAGCACAGACGAGGGCACGCTTCAGGGCAAAACGGCAGCAAAACGCTATAAAACGTCGCAGTACGAGGGCAGGTCGGGTTCCCGCGGCACGTATTACTAAGGCGCGCTCGGCAATGGTTTAATTGTCACACATAGTTACTAAACAACTATCAGGCCGGTCCGCTGGCGAGGTGGTTACTGTCCCCTTTGGCCGGCTTGATATCCCTGCTGGTAGGCTTGTTGCTCGGTTCTCTTGTGATAATCGTAGACATACCCTCCTGCTAAACCCGTGGCACCGCCAATCGCGGCCCCCATCCCGGCGTTCCCGGCAATCGCCCCAATGAGCGCCCCACCACCGGCACCTATCGCTCCACCACTGAGTGTCCGCTGCGCGGTTGGCGACATATCGGAGCAGCCCGTCAGCCAGAGAGCCGCAATAAAAGCCAAACTTAAAGTGATATTTCGTATTCTTGTCTTCTGCAAATTCATGACCGTATCCTCTTTCCCGCTGCCTATTTTCTGTTGGTATCTGTGATAGCGGCTTGTCTGCGAAGGCGTCATTTACACGGCCATTGCGTGGACAGGAACCGTGCGATGGTGTCTACGGCTTTTTCTCCCATGTATTGGGGATTCTGCTTGACCCACGAGACAAACATCTTGATGCCTTGCTCCCGCGACGGCGGAGGATCGGACATACAGAAAAGATCTAGGCCCTTCGGGTCTTCCTGTGACGCAACCTGGTATTGGTAAATACCGATCAGGTAGCCATAACAGAAGCCGGTGGCCGCGGCATACAGCGGGTCAGTCTCCTGTGCCGAGCACAGTTCGATCAAATCCTGCGTGTAGCGGATAAGGAATGTGTCGCGAGTAACCGCTCTCGCGGACAAGGGCCAAAGACACAAAGCTAAAGACAAGTATAACCATTTGTAGCGACGCATGATGCCTCCTTCATAGAAACTGAACCTTCCCCGAGCGAGAAACACCATACCGCAGGCTGTAGTTCAAATACAGCAGGCAACGGTTAAATTTTGCGCAACCGGCGGAAGAGACCCGGAAAGTAGGGCAGGCTCTGCCCGTCGGCAATGGCAGGCGCGGCCTGCCCTACAACGAAAAATAGGCTCACGCAGAGTATAGGGGCCTAGCGAAAATCACTTCCCAGCAGTAGATTCCGCGCTTTGCGCTTTCTGGGTCAGCTCGATATCAATAGTGATGTCGACTTCGTCGCCAACGACCACACCTCCAGTTTCGAGCGCCTTGTTCCAGCCCAAACCAAAGTCCTTACGGTTAACCTTTGTCGTCGCTGTCCCGCCTACCCGATTACTGCCAAAGGGATCTTTGAACGGCTTGGGCTGCCCTTCGACGTTCAGCACGACTTCTTTGGTCACACCGCGGATCGTGAGATCGCCGATGACTTTGAATTTTCCCTCTTCCACTTTCTCGATTTTCTTGGATTTGAAAGTAATGGTGGGGTACTTGGCAACGTCGAAGAAATCCGGACTCTTCAAATGCTGATCCCGCTTTTCCACTCGCGTATCAATTGACGAGGTATCAATAGTCGCCTCAATGATTGATTTGGTCGGATCTTGTTCGTCGAGATTTACCGCACCACTGACCTTGGTAAAGTTTCCTCGCACGGTAGAGATCATTAAGTGGCGCACCGCGAACTGGGCATTGGTGTGGGCGGGGTCGATGTCCCAGGTCGAGGCTTGCCCGATCATCGGGAGCATGAGAGCAGCGGTGGCAGTAAGTGAAATGATGAAGCGACGCATAATACCTCCTCCTCTTTTCGTTCCTTTACAATTCCCGCTCTGCGGTTAGTATTCCCTCTTCACTAGGAAACGACGGGTGTATCGTTACCGTTTGAGCATGGCAAAGGCAAGGAGGGGAGAATAGTAGTGCAGTTTGTCACTATTCTCGTTTTTTGTAGAGGATAGCCCGGCGTGGCCGCTCTTAGGAAGGCAACCACAGCAGGTTACCCCTACGAGTCAAAGCGAAATCGTGCCACCCCCGAAAGGGAAGGGCGTGCTCCGTCCTCGTGGATGACCCTCGTTAGGCGATCCGATCCGAAAAGTGAGGCAGCACTTTTTTCGTCAGCAGCTCAAAGTTTCTCATCACTGCTTGCTGGGGAATCAACTCATTATAGGTAAAGAGCCAGAAATATTCCGCCGGCAATCTTTTGAGGGTTTGCTCGATCTTCCGAGCGACTGTGTCCGGGCTCCCACAGATCGTTAGCCCCCGATCACACATCGATTCGAAGGTGTTGGGGATGGTCCGATGGTCCTCATCCAGTCTCGCCAACGCGGCGTTGAAACCAAAGGGTTCAAAGAATTTCGTCCAGATAAAACAACCGCCTTCACGCCCCAGCGCCATAGCCTCTTCATCGGTGTCGGCCACGATCACCTCGCGCGCGAGGCCGATGCCTTGTCCAAGCGCGAGGGTTCGACCCGCCGCGGCTGCCCCAGCCTGGCAGGCGCGGAACTGACCAAGACAAATCTCCGCATCACAGACGATGGTAATCGGAACGACGTTATTCTTTGCCGCCCACCGTACCGAGGACTCCGAGAAGCTGAAGGGTTGAAACAACGGCGGGTGGGGTTTCTGGTAGGGCTCAGGCACCGTGCCAATGTCGGTGATGATCCCCTTGTCATCAACACCTTGACCGTATGCGCGCGTCACCTTGTGCGCCGGCCAATAGGTATTGGGCGGCGGGATCTGCCAGTGCTTGCCCTGGTGGTGAAAGGTGGGATGAGTCCAGGCTTTCATGATAATGTCAAAGTGCTCTTCGTACAGTTCTTTCTTGAGTTCCTCATACCGAGCCGGATTAGTCGCGTTATCTGCCAACGTATCGTAGTGCTGCCCTAAGGTGTTGACCCATCGTGGTTGGTACCCGCGGGCGAAACCGGCAAAGGCACGGCCTTGGGTCATCTGGTCGAGGATGGCGACATCTTCGGCCACCCGCAAAGGATTCTGGCTCGGTAAGACCAGCCCTAACTGCCCGACCCTGAGCTTCTCGGTTTGCAGTCCGATAAAAAGGTCCAGCAAGATCGGGTTCGTCGAGACTTCTTCCCCTTCGATATGAAAATGGTGCTCGGTAAAGGCAATACCATAATACCCATGCTCGTCGAGATACTGGGCTTGCAGGGCGAGATTGCGCAGCATGCGCTGGTATAAGTCAGTGCGTCGACCGGCCATGCCTTCCATGATTTCGGCCTTGTTGCCAATACTAGGGAGATAAAAAACGCCGAATTCCATAGAATCCTCCTTTCTC
>Ga0187894_10000579_pt1 | contig 49290 bp, 51 predicted proteins | sample GBC1701081metaG_FD_136650 | JGI IMG/M metagenome (GOLD analysis project Ga0187894, IMG submission 136650) | White microbial mat communities from a lava cave in the Kipuka Kanohina Cave System on the Island of Hawaii, USA - GBC170108-1 metaG ... | reverse complement strand
GGTGTGCTCCGGCCACGCTGCTTCCAACTCCGCGACCTTGGTCGGTCCCAGCTGAGGTAATTTTCGTGCCATGCCGTCCTTCTCAGCACCCACAGTGCCAGAGCGCAACGTAAATGGTATGAGCCCTGTAGCGGCGCTCTATGAGCGCCGTCCGGCGGTCGCAGACCGCCGCTACAACCCGAACCATGCGAGTGGTAATCCAGCGAGTCTCCTCCGCCCGCGTGACCATCGCGGGGCGCGTAACCGGGGCGGTCGAGCACGGGTTGCTCGTCCTCCTCGGCATCGAGGCCGCCGACACGGCCGACGACGGCGAATGGCTGGCGGAGAAGCTCGTCAAGCTGCGCGTCTTCGACGACGAGGCCGGGAACATGAACAAGTCCGTCGCCGACATCGGCGGCGACATCCTGCTGGTCAGCCAGTTCACGCTGCACGCCAGCACGCAGAAGGGCGCGCGCCCGTCGTTCAACCGCGCCGCCCGGCCGGAGATCGCCCATCCGCTCTACGAGCGGTTCATCACCCAGCTCGGCGCTGTCCTCGGCCGGCCGGTGCAGACCGGGGAGTTCGGCGCCATGATGGATGTCTCCCTCGTCAACAGCGGCCCGGTCACGCTCGTGATTGATTCCCGGCTCCGCGAGTAGCACGGCTGAAGCACCAAGCTCGCAAGCTCCAACCTCCAGTGAATCAGCAGCCGCCAATCCCGCCGGCCTTGTTTCTTGATCCTGTGGGGCTTCTCTGGAGCTTGGATGTTGGAGCTTGGAGCTTTCTCCCTCGCCGGCTTCTCTCCTCTCATGCAAAAGTCAGCCGCTCTGTTGTTTCTCCCTCTGGCGCTCTTCGCCCAATCCCCTTCGGAAGAGGCCTCGCTCAAATTCTTCCGCGACCTCGCCGAGACCCGCGACTACAAGCTCGGCCGCCCCGTCTCGCCCAAGCTCACCCCCGACGGCACGAGTGTCATCTTCCTGCGCGCCGCGCCGCGCAATCCCGTGCTCCGGCTCTACGAGTTCACGATCGCCGACGGACGCGAGCGCGAGCTGCTCTCGCCCGAGCAACTCCTTGGCGGCGGCCAGGAGCAATTGAGCGCGGAGGAGAAGGCCCGCCGCGAGCGCCAGCGGCAGAGCCTGGCGGGCTTCACCTTCTTCCGGCTGTCGCAGGACGGCGCCCGGCTGCTCGTTTCCCTCTCCGGCAAGCTCTATGTTGTCAGCCGCGCCGACTTGAAGCACTCCGTGCTGCCCGGTGAGAACTGGATCGACCCCCGCTTCTCGCCCGACGGCCGCTTCGTCGCCGCGGTGAAGGACCGCGAGCTGCATCTCATCGACCTCGCCGACAATTCCGTCCGAGCGCTGACCTCGGGCGCATCGGAGACCATCTCCCACGGCGCCTCCGAGTTTATCGCGCAGGAGGAGATGAGCCGCAACTCCGGCTTCTGGTGGTCGCCCGACTCCTCGATGCTGCTCTACCAGGAGACCGACGAGGCCGGTGTCGAGGTGCGCTACATCCACAATCCGCTCCACCCGGAGGAGCCGCCGTCGAAGCATTTCTATCCCAAAGCCGGCTCGCCCAACGCCACGGTGCGCGTCGGGCTTGTCGCGCGTGCGGGTGGCAGCACTCGCTGGGTGAGCTGGGACAGCGCGAAATATCCCTACCTCGCGCGTGTGACCTGGGACACGCCCGGCGCCCCGCTCACGCTGCTCGTGCAGAACCGCGAGCAGACCGAGCAGGAACTTCTGGCCGTTGACACCGCCACCGGCGCCACCCGCACTCTGCTGCGCGAAACCGACGATGCCTGGCTCAACCTCGACGCCAACTGGGCCGGCGCGGTGGACGAGATTGCCGCGCCCGTCTGGCTTCCCGACGCCAGCGGCTTCCTCTGGTCCACCGAGGCGCGCGGCGTCTGGCAGGTCGAGCTGCGCGCGCCCGACGGCCGCCTAATGCGCGAACTCACGCCGCGCACCGGATTCCACTATCGGGGCATCTCGGGCGTGGACAAGGCAGGCGGACGGCTCCTCCTGCGCGGCCACACCGACTCGCGCGAGGTCCATCTGTGGAGCTTTCCGCTGGCTGGAGGCGCGGGCAAGCAACTCACCAGTGGACGCGGCCATCATTCGGCGGCCTATGGCGCCGGCACCGGCCGGATGGTGCATAGCTACGACCTGTTCGACGGGCGTTATGGCTGCGAAATCCTCGATGCGGGTGGCACCAAGCTCGCAGAGCTCCGCTCCGTTGCCGCGACCCCCGCGACTTGGCCGACAACCGAGCTGGTGCAGACGAAGTCACTCCCCGCTTTCGACGCCGCGCTCACCCGGCCGCGCGACAGCCAGGCGGGGCGCAAATATCCCGTAATCCTCTATGTCTATGCCGGGCCGACCTCGAAGCGCGTCAACGCCGTGCGCCGCGACTACTTCCTCGACCAGTGGATGGCCGACCAGGGCTACATCGTGGTGCGGATTGACGGCCGCGGCACGCCGTGGAAGGGCCGCGACTGGGAGCGCATCATCCGGGGCAATTTCATCGACATCGCCCTCACCGACCAGATCGCCGGCCTGCAGGCGCTCGGCGCGGAGTTTCCCGAGCTCGACCTCGGCCGCGTCGGCGTGACCGGCTGGTCGTGGGGTGGATATTTCTCCGCCATCGCCACGATGCGCCGGCCCGATGTCTTCCGCGCCGGCGTCGCGGGGGCGCCGGTCATCACGTGGGAGAACTACGACACGCACTACACCGAGCGCTACCTCGGCCTGCCGCAGGCGAACCCGGAGGCCTACCGCGTCAGCAACGTCACGACCTACGTGGACGAGCTGAAGCGCCCGCTGATGCTCATCCACGGCGTCACCGACGACAATGTGTATTACCAGCACACGATGCAGCTGGCCGACGCGCTCTTCGCCGCCGGCAAGCCCTACGACCTGCTCCCGATGACCGGCACGCACATGATCAGCAACCCCGTCATCCGCCTGCGCCAGCAGACGCGCATCATGGACTTCTTCAACCTGAACGTCCGCGGCCCGGAGTAGCGGCGCCTTCAGTCCTCGAACGACCCCACGCTGAGGCTCCGGCCGTTGTCCTTCGGGCCGAGCTTGAGGATGAACGGCGCGGCGGTCTCCGCCCACTCGGCGGCCTTGGGATAGCTCGAGGCGCCGTCGCTCCAGCACTGGCGGAGCATGTCGGTGTCGATCACACCCGGGTTGAGCGGCACCGCGGCCAGGCCCGCGGGCAGCTCCTGCGCGAGCGACTTGGTCAGGCCCTCGATGGCAAACTTGGAGGCGCAATACGGACCGACCTCCGGCGAGGTGCTCCGGCCCCAGCCGGAGCTGAGGTTGACGATCACGCCCGTTTTCCGCGCCACCATCGCGGGCACGAAATGCCGGATGATGTTCGCCACGCCCTTGATGTTCACGTCCACGAGGGCGTCGAACTCCTTCGCCGGGATCTTCCACAGCGGCGCGGGATTGTTCATCAGCGCGGCGTTGTTGATGAGCAGGTCGGGCGCGCCGTGGGCGGCGATCATCTTCTCGGCCCACATCATGACCTTGGTCTCCTGCGCCACGTCCACCGCCGCGAAATCGTGCGGCGCGGGATGCGTGAACCTCAACTCCAGCACCTCGGCGCTGCGCCCGCAGCCGACGACCGTGTGCCCGTTCTTGATATACCACTCCGCCAGCGCCCGGCCCAGACCGCGCGTGACGCCGGTGATGACGATCAGCATGGGGAAAGGAGTGAGAAGCGAGAAGCGGGAAGCGAGGAGAAAAGCCAGGCCAACCGGGCAAGCATGCCAGCAACCGACCTTCTCGCTTCTCGATTCCCGTTCCTTCAGCTCACCGGCTCATCAGCCGGATCTTGTTCAACCCCTCCTTGCGGCAGAGATCCATGACCTCGGTGACGTGGCGCAGCGGGGTGTTCTCATCCGAGCGGATCATCACGGTGATGTCCTTGCTGACGTTTCCGACCTGCGGCACGAGCCGGCGGAGGTCGTCCATCGTGGCCGGCTTGCCGTTGAAGCCGAACTCGCCGTCCTTGTTGATCGTGATGGTGATGGAGTCCTTCAGCTCGGTCTTGCCCGCCGTCTCGACCTTCGGGAGCGTGACGTTGAGCGTCGCGGCCGAGCGGAACTGCATCGTGACGAACGCGAAGAAGATCAGCATCACGAGCACGTCGATCAACGGCACGAGGTTCATCTCGGGCCGCTTGCGCTTCTTCGTGTAGAGTCCGCTCATGACCTGTCCTAGACCTTGCTGTTGTAGCGGCGCTCTATGAGCGCCGACGGCGGTCGCAGACCGCCGCTACAATGACGATGCTTGAAGTCTCCGCTCATGACTCCTTGCCGTTGCGGCTGAGCACGCGCTCGAGGAGCACGTCGATCTTGGCGGCGTAGTTCTCGACCTTGCGGGTGAGGAACCCGCCGCCCACGAGCGACGGGATGGCGATGGAGAGGCCGATGACGGTGGCCGACAGCGCCAGCGCCACGCCCTTGGTGAACGCCACCGGATCGGGCAGGCCCGTCTCGGGCGAGATGGCCGCGAAGACCTTCAGCAGCGCGGTGACCGTGCCGGTGAGGCCGATGAGCGGCGCGGCGGCGTAAATGACATCCAGGTAGGGCACACCGCGCTCCATGCGGTTGATCTCGAGCCGGGCGAAGGCCTTCACCGCATCGGGATCGTCCCGGTGCTGGCCGGCGAACTCGATGATGCGCGCCAGGACGGAGTGCCGGCCGCCGGTCGCGGGCCGGCCCTGCAGGATGGCATCCACGAGGTCGTCGGGCAGGACCGCGCCCTGGCGGAGCGCGTAGAGCCGCTCGCAGATGATGAAGACGGCGATGACGGAGCAGAGGGCGAGCGGGTAGATGAGCAGGCCGGCGCCTTTGAGGATATCGAGCATGGGAGGGTGCAGTGAAGCCGGCCTGTAGACGCCCACAAGCCGGAAAAGGTTCATGGATTCTGCACGAATCGAATGATTGACGGATCCGTATCGCCATAGCCGGAATTCCTTCACCCGCCTTGTTATGCTTGGCGCAACTATTTCAGGCAGGCAGCGCTCCAAGGGAATTCCCGTAGTCCCGGGTCTCGCCCTGTGCAGGGAGCCGAATATCAATCGTAAACGACGGGCTCAACGTAAGGCTGAGCACAACACAACAAGCTATGAAAACTCATTCCACGATATACTCGAAGGGCTTAGCCCTGCTATTGATTACGTTCATTGCGTTTGCGACATCGGCCCAGTCAGCCTGGGTATGCCTACAACAATTCTACTGGGTAAACTCACCCACCTCCTACCAAGTCTCGGGAGACGGAACGCTTTACTCAGCGCATGGAGACTTCAATTACTCCGGTTACGGCACCGCTCTTTTATATGTAGAACTGCGCATTGATAACGTGACTATCGACACTGACTGGAAAGGAGAGCCCATCGAAGGAAGCACGGGGTCAAGCTGCATCACGGTCTATTCATACGGGAAACCGCCCAGCCAGTGGGTAAACCGAGAGGACTTGGAATGTTTCGTGACCGGCAGGATGAAGTTGGCCGGGGGTGAGTTTGGGAATCCCCACACCAGCGAGGTAAAATACGTAGATATCACACCCTGATTTGCAGCAGATATTTGCGGGCCTGGCTTCTTGATCATAGGAGCCAAGTCCAATATGTGACTAGACATCCACATGCACACCCGGACAGCAAACAGGATCCTGCTTTGGCTTTTTCTCGTTTCGAGCGCCGCAAACGCGATCTTGGTGACACTTCTAAACTCCAGGGACGCAGCACGAGCGGTTATCCAATCGAGTTTGCCCGGAGTTAGACCCTCCGGACCTGTCATGCGCAAACCCGAGGCTGCCGTGGCCGCAAGACCAGAGAGCAGTCTGGATACGCATGCCCCGGGCGACATTGTGAAAAGCCTGAAGGCTCTTGGCCTGCCTCCGCAAGTGGTGCGGGCCACTCTCCAGGCTATTCTCTACCACAGATTCGAAGCCGCCATAGCGGATCAAAAGATTCCCAAAGACCTTCCTTATTGGCGACCGCTGCCCGAAAGCAAAGAAGGCGGCTTGTATCTTGCTCAGTTGGCAAACGAAATTGAGCAGACCGTCGCAGCCGCCATGGGCGACGAGGCCAAAGCCCTGACAGAGCTTCAGCAACGTGAACTGACGAGAGCCTACGGCAATATGGCGCCGGAAACGATTAGTGAGACAAAGCGCATCAATGCAGAATACGACGAAATGCTGATGAAGTTGAGAAAGGATTGGCCAAACGGCCGACTCGACGCGCTTCGCCTGCTGGAATCAGAGCGGGATCGGGATCTGCGGGCGGCCATGACCGAGTCTGAGTGGATCGACTATCAGGCTCGCAAGGGCTCGAGTTCTGGACGATTGCGAAACGCTTTGGACGGCATTGAAATAGCGGAAACGGAATACCTCGCTGTCGTTCGCGCTCAACAGTCGGCGGAAGATCGGACCAGATTCCGGAATCCAACCGCTGAGAACATGCTCGACGCGCGCTTGGCTTTTCACGAAGCGGACGAGCAGACTCTCCAAACCCTCGGCGAGGATCGCTTCATGCGCTACAAAATCGCCTCGGACAACGATTTTCGACGCCTGAGCGATTTCGTGCAGTCACGGGAACTCCCCAAGGACTCATTGCTGAAGACCTGGCAGGCGCGTATCGACGCTGAGAAAGCCTTTATGAGGATTCTTGGTGACTCGAGTCTTGTGGACACAAGCAAGCAGGGGCACTTGCAGGCTGCCTACGACAAAGCACTGCTTGAAATCCAGAGCATATTGGGTCCCGAAGCGGGATTAAAGTATGCCAACGAATCCAGCACCCAGTGGACTAATCGACTGCGTTACATTGCCCGGCCACCGACGCCCGGCAAATAAGGCTGCTCCAAGAACATTGCTCCGGCGTAGTTACGCCGCGGCGGGTGAATCGTCTTTGCAAGGTCCGCGGAGCGGGCCTTGACGATCCAGATGGATTGCTTCGCCAGTTCGCGCCGGATTTCTCACAATGACAGAGCATTTCAGCCGCCGCGACGCAGCTTTTGTTCGAGCCCGCGCAGTTCGTTGTCGAGCATGCTGCCCGGCTGGACGCGCAGGCTCTGGCGCGCGCGGGTGATCATCTGCAATGCGGCCGGCACCTCGCCCCTGTCCTTCAGGTGCTCGACGAAGGGCCGGACGACCTTGTCGAAGAAATCCGTGCCAGCGCCCTGCCCGTAGTTGCGCAGCACCTGGTCATAGACCCGGATCTGGGTGGCCACGTCGTCCTTGCCCATGCTGCGCTGCAGGGTGTCGGCCGCCTGCTGGAGACTGAGGTCGGAGCGGTTGCCCTGGTTCTTCACCGCCAGCTTGCGCTCCTCGAAGTCCGCCGCGCTGGTCTCGCCGCGCGCGCGCAGGCTGGCCGCGAGCTGCCGCAGGAAACCTGCTTCCACGTCCGGATAGCGCGCGAAGGCCTGCGCGGCCTCGCGCAGCGTGCCCTCGCGAGCGCGGGCCGGCTCACGGGCGGCTTCCTGAGCGCCGACGAGCATCTCCCAGCCGGCGAGGTTGCGGCGGTCGCGGTTCACGGCTTCGCGGGCGGCCTTCATCGCCTCCGCGGCGCGCCCGTCGGCGAGGTATTCGCGCGCGAAGAAAGTATGGACTTCCGAAAGCCGGTAGAGCGGCAGCGCGCGGAACCGCTCGGTCAGGAAAAGCAGCTCGTGGTCGCTCAGGTATTTCCACGTCTGCGGGTCGGTGGCGAGGCCGGAGACGTATTTCTGCTCGGCATGGCGCCCGCAATCGAGCTTCCAGCCCGCGGCGGACAGGTAGCCGAACCACGCGTGCCGCCCGTCGAGCCCGGCGCCGGCGAACAGCAGCGCGGGCAGGCCGCGGGCCTTGCCCGCCGAGATGGCGAAATACGCCTGGTCCACGCAGATGCCGCCCTGCTGGAGGATGGTCGGCAGGTCGTAGCGCGGCAGCGCCCAGTTGAACGCGCCGCCGTCGAGCCGGTCCTTGCGGTATTTGACCATGTCGTAGGCCTTGGCGAAGTCCGTCGCCGGCGCGGTCACGTTCTGCCGCGCCCAGTCGAGCTCGCCGAACGGCGCGGCGGCATCCACCACGAACTTCAGCTCGGAGGCCGGCAGCCGGCGGAGCTTCTGCGTGACGGCGGGCGAGCGGTCGAGCTTCACCCAGTAGTCGAAGGCCGCGCGGGGCTCGGGCCACTTGCGCGGCAACACCTTCTCGCTCACCTGCGCGTGCGGCCAGCCGGGCGGCGGCGGCACGTCGAACACGACCGCGAGCGCGAGCGCGAGCGAGGAATAATCGGCGAAGAGCTGCGCGTTGGCCGCGCGCAGGGTGTTCAGGATGTCGAGCACCGCCACGGGATTGTCCACGGGCTGCAGCAGGGTGAAGAATTCCTCCGCAAACGCGCCCGTGCCCAGCGCGAAGAGCTGCGCCTCGCGCGACAGGTGCGCGGACAGCGAGCCGGGCGGCATCGGGTAGCGCTCCGGCATGTTCGGGTGGCCGACCTTGGCCTCGTTGATGGCGCCGACCCAGTCGTTGACCGCCTTGCGCTCGGGCGTGCCCAGCAGCGTGGCCCAGCGGTAGAGGTAATACCACGCGCGCGCCTCGCCGGAGTTTGCCTCATAGGCGCGCAGCGCCGCCTGCCGGAGCGCCGGGGCGCTCTCACCCCACCCGCGTTTCGCGGCCTCGTCCACCAGCGCCGCCACCCGCGCCGGCGACGGCGCACGCAGCAGCTCGGTGTCGGGGACCGGGTCCATCGCGAGAAGGCAAGTCCCCGCTGACATCGCAGCCAACGCCAGCCAACAGGTAGGGCGCACCGGCTCGGTGCGCCGCGGCGGAGCGGGCCGCTCCGCCCTACCTCGTGCCAAGGCTGATAACATCCGCCCCCCAGCAAAAGAAAACGCCGCCCGGGCGCAAGGCGCGGGCGGCGCGAAAGATTGTGAATCTCAGGACGAGACTTCGCTGCCCTCGGCGGGCGACTGCTGCTTGAACTCCAGCTTGTCGCCGTTGCGGACGACGAGGATGGGGTCGCCCCCCTCCTTGATGTCGCCGCGGAGCATCGCCTCGGCGAGCGGATCCTCCAGGCAGTTCTCGACCGCGCGGCGGAGCGGGCGCGCGCCGTATTTCTCGTCGTAGCCCTTCTCGGTGAGGAGCAGCTTCGCCTCGGCCGAGAATTCGAGAAGGATGTGCCGCGCGGCGAGCCGCTTGGCGACCTTGCCCACCTCGATGTCCACGATCTTGAGCAGGTCGTCCTTGCTCAGCGGACGGAAGACCACGAGGTCGTTGATGCGGTTGAGGAACTCGGGCTTGAAGACGCGCTTGGCCTCCTCGAGCACCTTCTCCTTGAGCTTGTCGAGGTCGTGGAAGTCCGACGCGCCGGCGGCGGCGAAGCCCATCGTCGTCTGCCGCTGGATGAGCTGCGCGCCGACGTTGGTCGTCATCAGGATGATGGTGTTGCGGAAGTCCACGGTGCGGCCGAGCGAATCGGTCAGCCGGCCGTCCTCGAGGATCTGGAGGAGGAGCTGCACGACGTCGGGGTGCGCCTTCTCGATCTCGTCGAAAAGGACCACGGAATACGGGCGGCGGCGGACGGACTCGGTGAGCTGGCCGCCCTCCTCGTAGCCGACGTAGCCGGGGGGCGAGCCGACGAGCCGCGAGACGGAGAACTTCTCCATGTATTCGGACATGTCGATCTGCACGATGGCATCCTGCGAGCCGAAGATCTGGGCGGCGAGCTGCTTGGCCAGCTCGGTCTTGCCGACGCCGGTGGGGCCGAGGAACATGAACGAGCCGATGGGCCGGCGCGGATCCTTCAGGTCCGCGCGGCTGCGGCGCAGGGCCTTGGCGATGGCGATGGTGGCGACGTCCTGGCCGATGATGACCTTCTGCAGCTCCTGCTCGAGGACGAGGAGCTTCTCGCTCTCCTTTTTCTCGAGGCGGCTGAGCGGGATGCCGGTCCAGTCGGCGACGACCTGGGCCATCAATTCCTCGTCGATGACGATGCGCTGCTCGTCGCGGGATTTCTTCCACTCCTCGACGGCGGTCTCCTGCCTGGCGCGGAGCTGCTTCTCGCGGTCGCGGAACTTGGCGGCCTCCTCGAAATGCTGGGCGGCGATGGCTTGCTCCTTGTTCGCGCAGACCTCCTCGATCTCCTTGGTCATCTCCTCGATCTCCGGCGGGCGGTTGAGCGAGGTGATGCGGGCGCGCGAGCCGGCCTCGTCCATCACGTCGATGGCCTTGTCGGGCAGGAAGCGGCCGGTGATGTAGCGGTCGGAAAGCTTGGCGGCGGTCTCGAGGGCCTTGTCGGTGAACGAGGCCTTGTGGTGCTCCTCGTATTTGCCGCGGATGCCCTTGAGGATGATGATGGTGTCGTCGACCGAGGGCGGCTCGACCTTCACGCTCTGGAAGCGGCGGTCGAGAGCGCTGTCCTTCTCGATGTATTTGCGGTATTCGTTGAGCGTGGTGGCGCCGACGCACTGCAGCTCGCCGCGGCTGAGCGCGGGCTTGAAGATGTTGGAGGCGTCCATCGCGCCCTCGGCGGCGCCGGCGCCGACGATGGTGTGCAGCTCGTCGATGAAGATGATGACGTTCTTCGAGCGCTTGATCTCGTCCATCACGGCCTTGATGCGCTCCTCGAACTGGCCGCGGTATTTCGTGCCGGCGACCATGAGCGCGAGGTCGAGGGTGATGACTTTCTTGTCGGCGAGGATCTCGGGGACGTTGCCCTTGGCGATCTCCTGGGCGAGGCCCTCGACGATGGCGGTCTTGCCGACGCCGGCCTCGCCGACGAGGACCGGGTTGTTCTTGGTGCGGCGGCAGAGAATCTGGATGACGCGGCGGATCTCGTTCTTGCGGCCGACGACGGGGTCCATCTCGCCCTTGCGGGCCAGCTCGGTGAGGTCGCGGCCGAAGGCCTTGAGCGCGGGCGTCTTGACCTCCTTTTTCTCGTCGGAGGAACCGCCGCGCGGGGCGACCTCCTCGCCGCCGGAACCGCCTGAGCCGCCCTCGCCGCTACCGGAGGAGAACTGCGGGTCGAGCTCGCGCAGGATTTCCTGGCGGGTGCGCTCGATGTCGGTGTCGAGGGACTTGAGCACGCGCGCGGCGACGCCCTCGCCCTCGCGGAGCAGGCCGAGGAGGATGTGCTCGGTGCCGACGTAGGAATGGTTGAGGGCCTTGGCCTCCTTGCCGGCGAGGGCCAGAACCTTCTTCACGCGCGGGGTGTAGGGGATGGCGCCGGGGGTGGTCTTGGTCTCCTGGCCGGTGCCGACCTGCTTCTCGACCTCGCCGCGGACGGTCTCGAGGTCGAGGCCCATCTTCTGGAGAACGCTCACCGCCACGCCCTGCCCGAGCTTGATGAGCCCGAGGAGGATGTGCTCCGTGCCCACGTAATTGTGGTGGAAGCGGTCCGCCTCCTTGCGGGCGAGCGCGAGCACCTGCTGGGCGCGGGGCGTGAAGTTGTTCATCGGTTCCATCGTGTAAGGTATCGGGTTACTTGGCGTCGGGTTGAGTAAAGTCGGGGGCGGGCATTTTCGCAAACTCGGACCGCAGGCGCCCGGCGCGAAGGACATCGCGCTGGCCGGGCTCGAACGGCCCCTGCGCGGCATGCTGCACGTGGCCGGGCTGGCACTCGATGAAGAGCCGGTCCACCACGGCGCGCTGCGCCTCGGGGAACAGGCCGAGGTCGACACCGAGCCGGATGAGCGAAAGGAGGTTCATGGCCTCGTTCGAGTTCAGCACATGGCCGTTCTGCAGGATGCCGTAGGCGCGGCCGATCTTGTCGTGCAGCTTGACCGGCTCGTTCTCGACCAGCCGCGCGCGGGCGTTCAGCTCCTGCTCGACGATGGTGTTCAGCACGCTGCTGAGGTGCTTGATGATCTCCTCCTCGGACTCGCCGAGCGTGGTCTGGTTGGAGATCTGGAAGATGCTGCCGGAGGCGTCGGAGCCCTCGCCGAACAGGCCGCGGACGGCCATGCCGAGCTGGTTGACGGCGCGGACGACCTTTTCCATCTGGCCGCTGATGACGAGCGCGGGCAGGTGCATCATGGTCGAGGCGCGGATGGCGGTGCCGATGTTGGTCGGGCAGGCGGTCAGGTAGCCGAGCTTGGGCGAGAAGGCGTAGTCGAGGTGCTCCTCGAGGTCGGAGTCGAGCGCGTTGATGGCGTTCCAGACCTTCTTGAAGCTGAAGCCGGCGCGCAGGCACTGGATGCGGAGATGGTCCTCCTCGTTGATCATGACAGCCAGCGACTGGTCGCGGCTGATGACGACGCCGGCGCCGGGCTTGGCGTGGCCGAGCTCGCGGCTGACGAGGTGGCGCTCGACGAGGATCTGGCGCTCCAGTTCGTTGAGCTCGTCGAGGCTGACGGCGACGCCGCGCTTCATCTGAGGGAGCGAGGCCACGGCCTGCAGGCAGGTCTCGTAGATGCGGCGGCGCTGCGCCTCCTTGGCCCAGCCCGGGAAAGGGGTCTGCGCCAGATTGCGCGCGAGCCGGATGCGCGTCATGAGCACGACGGCGCTCTTGCTGGCGCCGGTGTCGGTCAGCTCGGACGTGGCGGAGAGCAGGTCGTTAATCTTCATCACGCGCCGGCTCATTGCGGCCCTTGGCTTCCTTGACCTGGTGGATTTCATCGCGGAAACGGGCGGCGTCCTCGTAGCGCTCGGACTTGATGGCCTGGTCGAGCTCGGTCTCGAGCTGGGTGAGGCGCTCGTAAAGTGAGCGGCGCTCCATCGCGCGCTGCGGCACTTTGCCGGTGTGCGAACTGCCCTTGTGCATGCCGTCGAGCATGGGTGCAAGCACCTCGGTGAAAGCCTGATAGCACAGCGGGCAGCCGAAACGGCCGGTCTTCTTGAAGTCCTGCTGCGTGAAACCGCAGGCCTCGCAACGCAGGTTGCCGGGGGCCGGGTCGGGGTTGAGCGAGGCCTTGAGGAGCAGGTCGGCCAGGGAGAACCCGTTCGGGTCCGTCACGCCCTTGGCCTGCGCGCAGGCCTCGCAGAGGTCAACCTTGTGGATCTTGTTGTTGACGATCTGGGTCAGGTGGACGGTCGCCGGTTTGGTGCAGAGGTCGCATTTGAGGGAGTTGGCCATGGATGATTCTGATGGGGAGAGGATAGCGCCGAACCCGCGAAACGCAACTGGCGCTCCGAAAGAACGGCAGCCCTGACCCTGCAACACCCATGCCAAGCACTCGCCCGCTAGGCAAGCGCGCAGTCCGTCCCGCCGCGCGCGGAGCGGTCGCTCAGAATGGTCTTGAATCCGCCCGGCCCGTCGCCTCGACTGGCCGCACCGCATGCACTCCGCCGCCCGCAGCCGCGCCGCCGGTTTCACGCTCATCGAGCTGCTCACAGTCATCGCCATCATCGGCATTCTCGCGGCCCTCATCTTCCCCACCATCGGCAAGGTCCGCGAGACCGCCCAGCGAACGGTCGATGCCAACAACCTCCGCGAGATCCTCAAGGCCGCCACCATCTACGCCGCCGACAACAAGGACCGCCTGCCCGACCCGCAGGCCATCGCCGCGCAAAACCTTGTCACCGGCGGCTCGGGGCCGTTCCTGTGGGCCGGTATCCTCGCACAGCGTGGCATCCTCGCCGACCCGACCTTTTTCTTCGCCAAGAACGACCCGCTCTTCAACGGCATCTTCCCCACCGCCATCGTCTCGCCCGCGAATCGCGCCGCGCTCGACCCGTCGTTCGTCACCAACCGCGCGCTCGCGTGGGAGTTGGTCGGCGGCCTCAAGCTCGGCGACCCGCCGACCACGCCCGTGGCGTGGACCCGCGGCCTGCTGCCCGCCGGCACCTGGAGCCCGGAGAACGGCGTCTATCGCGACACCGGCGGCCACATCGCCCTGCTCGGCGGCAGCGTGCAGTTCCACCCGAACCTCACCGAGGCCGACTTCCAGTTGACGCTGAACAACGGGCGCAAAGGCAGCTCGATCCTCCAGGCCCTGCCCATCCCGGCCAGCGCGGCCACCGCCGCCCGCGTCTACGCCACGCCGCCCGCCGCCATCGGCTCCCTGGCCGGCACGCCCGCCGAGCGCGCTCCCTGAGCGGCCGTCAACCCATATACTTCACCCTCCGCGGGGTGAAGTAGGCGCCCGGTCGGGCCGACTTCGTCGGGATTGACCGCGATCCCGCCACCGCGGGACTCCGCCCGGAGGGCGGACGGATAATCCTCCGACCAGCGACCATCTGGCGGCGGATAGTGGATCAGTTTGGATTCTTCCGTCATTGCGAGGAGCCCGCTTGGGCGGGAGACGAAGCAATCCAGCCAATAGCAGATGGATCGCCGCGCCCGTCTTCGCCCGTCTCGCGCTGACGGATCAAAATGACCCATGACCTGGCGGTGAAAGATCCGGGCAAACGCAGCCAACAAGCCCTCGCTGGCTGGCCACCCGCCGCCGTCGCCCGGCTCGACCTCCGCTTCGCCGCCAACGACGGCGCCAAGGCCCGCTTCGTGCGATTGCTCGCCGCCGATCCGGCCGCGCCCGCGGCCAAGTGACCGGCCGGAAACCCCTTTCCCCCCTCCGCGATCCGCGGGCAACTGCGCCATTGCCTTGCCGGGGCGGTTTCCCCTTCTTGGGCCGGAATGCCCGCCGACACCCTCAACCCCGCGCCCGCACCCAGCGACTTCATCCGCGACATCGTCGCGGCCGACCTCGCCGCCGGCCGGCATACCCAGATCGTCACCCGCTTCCCGCCCGAGCCCAATGGCTACCTGCACATCGGCCACGCCAAGTCCATCTGCCTGAACTTCGGCATCGCCCGCGAGCACGACGGCCGCTGCAACCTGCGCTTCGACGACACCAACCCCGCCAAGGAAGAGGCGGAATACGTCGAGTCCATCATCACCGACGTCCAGTGGCTCGTCGCCGGCTGGGCCGACCACTGCCTCGGCTTCAAGCGCCAGGGGAAGTTCATCGAGGAAACTCCGCACGCCGGCGGCAAGGACTACCGCGCCGTCCCCGCCAAGTCCGCCGACCTGCCCGACGCCGAGCCGTTCTTCGCCTCCGACTATTTCGACCAGCTCCAGGACTACGCCGTCCGCCTGATCCAGAAGGGCCGGGCCTACGTCTGCGACCTTACCCCGAAGGAAACCGACGAATACCGCGGCGCGCCCGACAAGCCCGGCCGCGATTCGCCCTGGCGCAGCCGCAGCGTCGAGGAGAACCTCGACCTCTTCACACGCATGAAGGCCGGCGAGTTCCCCGACGGTGCGCGCACCCTCCGCGCCAGGATCGACATGGCCTCGCCCAACGTCTGGCTGCGCGACCCCCTGCTCTACCGCATCCGCCACCTCCCCCATTACCACGCCGGCGACAAGTGGTGCATCTACCCGCTCTATGACTACGCCCACTGCCTGAGCGACTACCTCGAGGGCGTCACCCACAGCCTGTGCTCGCTCGAGTTCGTCCCGCACCGCGCGCTCTACGAATGGATCCTCGCCAACCTCGGCTTGCCGCGCGCCCTCCCGCACCAATACGAATTCGCCAAGCTCGTCCCCACCTACACCCTGCTGAGCAAGCGCAACATTCTGCGCCTGGTGGACGAGAAGGTGGTCGCCGGCTGGGACGACCCGCGCCTGCCCACCTTGTCCGGCCTCCGCCGCCGCGGCGTGCCGGCTTCCGCGGTGCGCAAATTCGTCACCGGCGTCGGCGTCACCACCTTCAACAGCGTGACCGATATCGCGGTCTTCGAGCACGCCCTGCGCGAGGAGCTCAACGCCACCGCCCAGCGCCGGCTCGCCGTGCTGCACCCGGTGAAGCTGGTGCTGACCAACCTCAAGCCGGACGAGGTCGTCGAGTGCGAGGCGGTCAACGACCCGCAATCCTCCACCCCGACCAAGCGCAAGGTCGCGCTCACCCGCGAGGTGTTCATCGAGTCCGACGACTTCGCCGAGGTGCCGCCCCCGAAGTATTTCCGCCTCAAGCCCGGCGGCGAGGTCCGGCTCAAATACGCCTGCATCATCAAGTGCGACGATGCCATCAAGGACGCGTCCGGCGCCGTCGCCGAGCTGCGCTGCACCGCCCAGCTCGACACCCGCTCCGGCCAGCCCAACGCCGACAAGAAGGTCAAGGGCACCATCCACTGGGTCAGCGCCACGCAGTGCGTGGACGCCGAGGTGCGGCTCTACGACCGGCTCTTCACCGTGCCCGAGCCGGGCGGCGAGGAGGATTTCATGAAGGTCGTGAATCCGAAGTCGCTCGAAGTCGTCACCGCCAAGCTCGAACCCTCGCTCGCCGCCGCCCCGCTCGACGCCCGCTACCAGTTCGAGCGGATCGGCTACTTCACGCTCGACGCGAAGGACACCGGCCCGGGCCGGCTCGTCTTCAACCGCACCATCCCGCTCAAGGACACCTGGGCGAAGTAGGTGGGGCGCGTTATCCCTAACGCGCCGCGGCGGTTTAAGGATAAGCCGCCCTACCTTAAATGCCCCACCCCGCTCAATCATTAGAGCAGAAGACCTCTGGCCGGAACCTTGACCGGTTCAACGCCCGGCAGATAATCGCGCCATGAACGCGCGCGTGCTCCGCTGGTTCCTGCCCCTCCTGTTCCTGAGCGCCGGTTTCGCCTCGGCCGCCACGGTGTCACGCATCACGGCCACCGACGACGGCACCTACAAGGTGACGGCCACGGCCGGGCATATGTTCACCCGCAACACAGACAAGCTCGCCGCCGAGGCGACGAAGGCCGCGACCGAATTCTGCAAGAAGGAGGGCAAGCAACTGAAAGTGCTCTCCCTCGAAGAGGACAAATCCCTGCTCGTTTATGGCAGCTTCAGCTCGGTCACGCTCACTTTCAAAGCCTTGAAACCCGGCGATCCGGAACTGGCACCCGCATCGATCCCGGTCGCGGCCCCCGCTCCGGCTTCCGAACCGATGACCTCCGACAAGCTGGCCGGGGAACTCACCAAGCTCGACGATCTCCGCAAGAAGGGCCTGCTCACCGACGAGGAATTCCAAACCCTGAAGGAGAAACTCCTGAACCGGTTTTGATGCCTAACGCAGAATCTTGTCGGGACACGCAATCCTAGCGGCTGAACCCCTCTCGTGCCGACAAATCTGTTGGCCCGGCATATACACCCTTGGCTGATAATGCCGTTACCCCAAATGCCTTTCTACTCTTTGTCCGTTCGGTAGGCTTTTTGCGCTTTTTGTGCCTTTTTGTGGCCATGATTTGTTTGTGAACACTGGCCGGCTATACGGAAGATTGTAATCGCTGCAGCCGCGCCAGCGTGCGCTCCTTGCCCAGCACGCGGAAGATGCTCGTGATGCTCGGCCCCACGTTCGTGCCGGTCACGGCCAGCCGCGCGACGGCCTGATAGTCGCCGAAACCGAGGTTCTTCGCCGCGGCGAGCACCTTGATCGCTTCCTCGATGGTCGTGTCGCTCGAGAAATCCATGCCCGGCAACGCGGCGATCAGCTCGGCCAGCCGCGCCTTCGGGTCGCCCTTGCCCATGACCTTGGCCTTCACCTTCTCGTCGATGGCGAAGTCGTCGGTGAAGAAATAGGCCGTGTAGGCCGGGACCTCGTCCATGGCTTTGATCTTCGGTTGGGCCAGCGACATGATCTCGTCGAAATAGGCCCGGTCTCCGAGAGGTGTCGGCAAACCCTGGCTTTGGAAATAGGCGGCGGCTTTGTCGGCAAATTGCTTTGGCGGCTGCTCCAGCAGGTAGAGCATGTTCATATGCGCGAGCTTCTTCGGGTCGAACTTCGCGTTGCTCTGGTTCACGCCGGGCAGGTCGAAGAGCAGCACGATGTCGGCGACGAGCAGCTTCTCGCGGTCGTCGCCCGGGTTCCAGCCGAGCAGCGCGAGATAATTGACCAGCGCCTCGGGCAGGAAGTGCCGCTGGCGGTATTCCTCGATCAGCGCGCCCTTGTCGCGCTTCGACATCTTGCCCGGCCCCATCTCGGGCGATTTCAGGATGAGCGGGATGTGCGCGAAGGCCGGCGGCGCGGCGCCGAAGCCCTCGTAGAGCCGCACGTGCTTGCTCGTGTTGGAGAGGTGGTCCTCGCCGCGGATGATGTGCGTCACGTTCATCGTGATGTCGTCCACCACGTTGACGAAGTGGAACACCGGGTTGCCGTCGGAGCGGAAGATCACGAAGTCCTCGTCCTCCATCCGCTCGACCCGGCCGCGGATCCTGTCGTCGATGACGACGGGGTCGCATTTCACCTTCTCGACCTCCTTCTTGCGATGATCGTCGAAGATCTTGTGGCGCTCGCCGAGCAGTTTGAACCAGATGGCGCCGTCCTTTTCGTAGGCGCGGCCGGCAGCGAGGAGCTTCTGCTTGTAGGCCTCGTAGATGTGCCCGCGCTGGCTTTGCCGGTAGGGGCCGGCGGCGCCGCGCTCGCCTTTGCCGCCGGGGTTCGGCCCCTCGTCCCAGTCCAGTCCGAGCCAGCTCAGGCTGTCGTAGATGAGCCGCAGGAACTCGTCGCGGTTGCGCTCCTTGTCGGTGTCCTCGATCCGCAGGATGAAAGTGCCGCCGGTGTGGCGGGCGTAGAGCCAGTTGAACAGCGCCGTGCGGGCGCTGCCGATGTGGAAGAACCCGGTGGGACTGGGCGCGAAGCGGACGCGGACTTGGGACATGGTCGGGAGCGGCCAGCTAGAAACAACCAGCAAGCGCTGTCAAAGCTCCAACATCCTGTTCAAGCGCCAACCTCCAATCCCCAACCTCCAGAGAAGCACCAAGGGAGAATCAATCAAGGGTCATTGAGGATTTGTAGCTTGGCCACTCTCTGGAGCTTGGATGTTGGCGCTTGGAGTTTCGGTTCGTGTGAACACTCGCTCCACAAAGCCGGCGATCAGCCGTCGGACCTCCGCGGGCGCCAGCCCCATCCTCTTTTCCGCGAAGCGCGCCAGATCCGCCGGCCACGGCGCGCGGAAGACATGCTCGAACCCCGCCGGCCGCAGGTCGATCGCCGCGCAATGCAGCGCCTGCCGGGTCAGCGGCAGCAGCGCCGTGTGCCGCTCCGTCCAGCCTTTCTGCGCAAACTCGAGATAGAGCGACTCGTCCGGCCCGTAGAGCTTGTCGCCGGCGACCGGATGGCCGATGGACAGCGCATGGGCGCGGATCTGATGTTTGCGGCCGGTGATGAGCTGCACACCCGTCAGGGTGTAGCCGCCCTGTTGAAGCAGAGGGTGAAATATCGTCCGTGCCTCCTGCGCGCCCGGCGAGCCGCTTTCGACCACCCGCTGCCGGACCGTGACCGTGGAGGCCGGATCGGGTCCCAGCGGAGCATTGATGTCCCTTTCGGCCTCCAGCGCGCCCGCCAGCAGGGCCACATAGCACTTGCCCAACCGGCCCTTGCCCACGGCCTTCTGCAGCCGGCTGCCTGTGGTCTCGTCCTTGGCGAAAATCACCACTCCAGAGGTCTCGCGGTCGAGCCGATATACCATCCGGACCTTGTCCAGTTTGAACACCTCCCGCACCGCCCCCGCGAGGCTCGACCACGGGCCGTTCTTCGACGGATGCACGACCAGCCAGCCCGGTTTGTCGATCACCAGCAGCCGCTCGTCCTCGAACACCACCCAGCCGGGCACGTCCGCCGGGTTCACCAGCGGCGCCTCGGCCGGCGGCAAGGGGCCATCAATTTCCGTCATCGTGACGAGTGTTCAAAATTATTTTCCCGTAATCGCCAGTAGTTTGATTGCAATCAGCCCGCTGGCGGATAAAAAAGAAGGTGTTCGATGAAGTTTGCGTTCTCCAGGTCGAATCCGCCGGTCCTCAGGACGGCCCCACCCGCAGAATCGCAGAAGTTACCAGACCCGGCGCGGGCCAAGCTGCCTGCGCCCTAACCCAAACAGGAGACCCATGAACAAGAACCACTCCACCCACGAAGTCATCGTGTCCGGCATCCACCTCGAGCTCACGCCGTCGCTCAAGACGTATGTGCACGAGAAAATGGAGCGACTTTTCCGACACGAAAGCCACATCGTGCGGATCCGGGTGGACCTGGAGTGCGACCGCAAGCACGACCATCAGCACAAGTTCATGGCCAAGGCCCACGTCGAGCTCCGTGGCCCCGATATCGTCTGCTCCGCCGGCTCCGAGGAGATGCACAAGTCCATCGACCTTCTCGTGGACAAGCTCGACCAGGCCGTCCGCAAGCGCCACGGCCAGCACAAGGACAAGCGCAACCACCCGCACGGCGTCGAGTGGGACGATGTCGCGCTGCCCAAAGCGATCTGAACCGCGCCGCCGGATCAATTCCCCGGGCCCGCCAACCGGCGGGCCTTTTTGTTTAGCCCAAACGAACGACGCCTTTGCGGTTTCCAAATCCGGGCGGCGTGGTTTGATGTCCGCACCCAACCGCCATGCCCGGCACCCTCACCCTTTCCGGCCGCAACCTGACCCTCGCCCGCCTGCGTCAGGCCGTCGCCCGGCGCGAGCAGATCGCCGTCGCCCCCGCGGCGTGGCGGCGCATCCGCGCCTCCCGCGCCATCGTGGACCGGCTGCACGACTCGCCCGAGCCGCATTACGGCATCAACACCGGCTTCGGCGTCCTCGCCCACCGGCGCGTGCCGTCAGCCGACATCGAGAAGCTCCAGCACAACCTCATCCTCAGCCACGCCGTCGGCGTCGGCGACGAGGTGCCGGCCGACATCGTGCGCCTCATGCTGCTCCTCAAGGTCAATGGAATCGCCGTCGGCCTCTCGGGTGTCACGGAGCAGGTGATCGAGCATCTCATCCGCTTCCACAACGCCGACGCCCTGCCCGTCATCTACACCAAGGGCTCGCTCGGCGCCTCCGGCGACCTCGCCCCGCTGGCGCACATGGTGCTGCCGCTGCTCGGGCTCGGCGAGATGACCTTCCGCGGCCGCCGCCAGCCCGCCAAGGCGGTCCTGAAGGCCCTCAAACTCAAGCCCCTCACTCTCCAGTCCAAGGAAGGCCTCGGGCTCATCAACGGCACGCAGTTCATGTCGGCTTACGCCGTGCATTGCCTGCTGCGCATCGGGAACCTCCTCAAGACCGCCGACGTCGCCGCCGCCACCACGCTCGAGGCCGCGCGCGGCAGCGCCGCGCCCTGCGACGCGCGCATCCACGCCGCCCGGCCCCACCCCGGCCAGCGCGAGACCGCCGCGAACCTCCGCGCCTTGCTCCGCGGCTCGAAGATCCTGCCGTCGCACGCCGATTGCGCCAAGGTGCAGGACCCCTACTCGCTCCGCTGCGTGCCGCAGGTCCACGGCGCCGTGCGGCTGGCCTTCGACCACGCCCGCTCGGTCGTCGAGACCGAGATCAACTCCGCCACCGACAACCCGCTCGTCTTCTCCAACGGCGACGTCATCAGCGGCGGCAATTTCCACGGCGAGCCGCTGGCGTTCGTGCTCGACTACCTCGCCATCGCCACCGCCGAGATCGCGTCAATCTCCGAACGCCGCATCTACATGCTGCTGCACGGCGACACCATCGGCGACCTCAAGGTTCCGCGGCTGCTCATGCAGGACACCGGACTCAACTCCGGCTTCATGATCCCGCAATACACCGCCGCCGCGCTCGTCTCCGAGAACAAGGTCCTCGCCCACCCCGCCTCGGTGGACTCCATCCCCTCCTCCCTCGGCCAGGAGGATCACGTCTCGATGGGTTCCATCAGCGCCACCAAGCTGCTCGAGGTCGTCAAGAACACCGAGACCGTCCTCGCCATCGAGTTCATGTGCTCCGCGCAGGGGCTCGAATTCCTCCGTCCGCTCGAGGCCGGCCGCGGCGTCGAGGCCGCGGTCGCCGCCGTGCGCAAGGTCATCCCCTTCGCCCGGGCCGACCGGCTCTTCCACGACGACGTCGCGACCGCGCTCGAGCTCGTGCGCGGCGAGAAGCTCGCCATCGCCGCGGAAAAGGCCTCAGGAAAGCTCAAATGAGTCTCTCCTGTCATTCTGAGCGAAGCGAAGAATCCAGCAGGATACCCGCACCGCACGTCCTTATGGATCCTTCGCTTCGCTCAGGATGACACGCATAACCTGATCTTCATGCCCGCCCGCCAACCCGCAGTCCGCACTCCGAAATCCGCAATCCGCGTGGTCCGCGCCCCGCGCGGAATCAAGCGCACCTGCCAGACCTGGGCGGCCGAGGCCGCGCTGCGGATGCTGCAGAACAATCTCGATCCCGAGGTCGCCGAGCGCCCTCAAGACCTCGTCGTCTACGGCGGGCGCGGCAAAGCGGCGCGCGACTGGAAATGCTTCGACGCCATTCTCGACGCCCTGCCCCGGCTCGCGCCCGACGAGACGCTCCTCGTGCAGTCCGGCAAGCCCGTCGGCATCGTCCGCACGCACGAGGACGCGCCGCGCGTGCTCCTCGCCAACAGCAACCTCGTGCCCGCCTGGGCCACCCAGGAGCGGTTCGACGAGCTGGAGAAGAAAGGCCTCATCATGTTCGGCCAGATGACCGCCGGCTCGTGGATCTACATCGGCACCCAGGGCATCCTGCAAGGCACCTACGAGACCTTCGCCGAGGTCGGCCGCCAGCACTTCGGCGGCGACGAGTGCGGAAGCCTCGGCGGCACGCTCGCCGGGCGGCTGTGCGTGACCGGCGGCTGCGGCGGCATGGGCGGCGCCCAGCCGCTGGCCGTGACCATGGCCGGCGGCACCTGCCTCATCGCCGACGTGGACAAATCCCGCCTGCAGAAGCGCGTCCACGACCGCTATCTCGACGAGATCGCGCCGACCATGGACGAGGCCATCGACCGCGCCGTCCTCTACACCGAGCACCGCAAGGCGCTCAGCGTCGGCGTGGTGGCGAATATCACCGACCTGCTCGAGCGGCTGCTGGCGCGGAAGACGAAGGTGGACGTGCTCACCGACCAGACCAGCGCCCACGACCCGCTCGTCGGCTACGTGCCGGTCGGCCACGACCTCAAGGCCGCCGCCACGCTGCGGAAGAAGGATCCGAGGAAATACCAGCGGCTCTCGCTCGCCTCGATGGCGCGACACGTGAAGGCGATGCTCAAGCTCCAGCAGCGCGGCGCCAGGACCTTCGATTACGGCAACAACCTCCGGCAACACGCGTTCAACCAGGGCGTGAAGAAGGCGTTCGACTTCCCCGGTTTCGTGCCGGCCTACATCCGCCCGCAGTTCTGCCTCGGCCGCGGGCCGTTCCGCTGGGTGGCGCTCTCGGGCGACCCGGCGGACATCTTCGCCACCGACCGGGCGTTGATGGAACTCTTCCCGAAGGACGCGAGCCTGCACCGTTGGCTCAAGATGGCCGGCGAGCGCGTCGCGTTCCAGGGCCTGCCCTCGCGCATCTGCTGGCTCGGGCTCGGCGAAAGGCACCGCGCCGGATTGCTCTTGAACGAGATGGTCGCCGATGGCCGCGTGAAGGCGCCGATCGTCATCGGTCGCGACCATCTCGACTGCGGCTCGGTCGCCAGCCCGAACCGCGAGACCGAGGCGATGAAGGACGGCTCCGACGCCATCAGCGACTGGGCCATCCTCAACGCCCTCGTCAACACCGCCAGCGGCGCCTCGTGGGTCAGCTTCCACCACGGCGGCGGCGTGGGCATCGGCTACAGCCAGCACGCCGGGCAGGTCATCGTCGCCGATGGCACGCCGGAGGCCGCGCGCCGGCTCGAGCGCGTGCTGACCAACGACCCGATGATGGGCGTCTTCCGGCACGCCGACGCGGGCTACGGGCTTGCGCGCGGGTGCGCCGACCGCTTGAAGGTGCCCATCCCGATGCGCAGGTGGAGCGGTAACGGCGATTGACCACGGATTTCACGGATGGACACGGATAGAGGCTTCCATTCCCATCATCGTCATTCTGAGCGAAGCGAAGAATCCAGAGTTATGCGCGCAACGAGCATATTGGTGGATTCTTCGCTTCGCTCAGAATGACAGACCAAGGCAATCATCCGTGTCTATCTGTGTAATCCGTGGTTAAAAGTTCCTGATGCCCCTCACCCCGCATACCTCGGCCCCGCCCTGGCCCAAGGAGACCGCGGGCCGCTTCGCCGAGACCGTCCGCACGGACTCGCCGGACGGCTGCACGGTCGCGCTGCTCGGGTTGCCCGACGACACCGGCGTGCGGATGAACAACGGCCGCACCGGCGCGGCCGGCGGCCCGGCGGCGTTCCGCGCCGCGCTGGCTCGCTACGGCACGACCGAGCCGGCGGCGTTGAAATATCCCCGCGTGTTCGACGCCGGGGACGTCATGCCGACCGGTTCGCTGGAGAAGACTCACGAGCGCGTGACCGAGGCGGCGCTCGCCCTGCTCGACCGCGGGTTGTTTCCCATCGCCATCGGCGGCGGGCACGACCTCACCTTCCCGTTTGTCCGCGCCGTGGCGCAGCGTTTTCCGAAGCCGACCGGCGTCTATTTCGACGCACACCTCGACGTGCGTGAGACCGCCGGCTCCGGGATGCCGTTCCGCAAGCTCGTCGAGGAGTGCGAGGTGCCCGCGCTGCATCTGCATGGCTTCCGGCCGCTCGTGAACTCGCGCGAGCATCTCGAGTGGTTCCGTCATCACGGCGGCAAGACCCACCTCGATTCCGCCAAGGTCGCGCTGCCGAAGGCGAAGCACCTCTTCGCCAGCTTCGACCTGGATGTGCTCGACGCCGCGCACGCTCCGGGCGTCAGCGCGCTCAATCCCGCCGGCTGGACCGTCCGCGAAGCCGAGGCCTGGGTCCGCGCCTGCGGGGCGAACCCGGCGGTGCGTTGCTTCGACCTGATGGAACTCAATCCCGCGCACGACGTCGATGGCCGCACCGCCCGCGTCGCGGCGCACCTGTTCCTGGCGTTTCTGCAGGGATTTGCGTCGCGCTGACCGAAGCACCAAGCTCCAACATCCAAGCTCCAATGAATACCCAAGCTCCCAAGGTCAGGAAAACTCCGCCTCGCAGCTTTGGTCATTGGGTTTGGGATTGGATCTTCTCTGGAGCTCGGATGTTGGAGCTTGGGTTTTAAGTCCATGCCCCTCCACCTCCGCAACGCCCGCATCCTGACCCTCGCCCCCTCGACGGGCTCAGGGCAGGCGGCCTCGCCCGGCGCGCGCCGCGGCAAGCACATGGCCGACCTCGGCATCATCCCGGCCGGCGAGGTGCTCCTCGAAGGCGACCGGATCGCCGCGGTCGGACCGAAGGTCGAGGCGCCGGCCGGCGCGGAGGTCATCGACGCCAACGGCCGCGTGCTGATGCCGGGTTTCGTCGACTGCCACACGCACGCCTGCTGGGCGGGCGACCGGCTCGACGAGTGGGAGATGAAGCTCAACGGCGTCCCTTATCTCGAGATCCTCAAGAAGGGCGGCGGCATCCACTCGACCGTCAAGGCCGTGCGCGAGGCCACGCAGAAGCAGCTCGCGGCCAACCTGCGCGACCGGCTCGGGCTCATGCTGCGCGAGGGCACGACCACCGTGGAGGTGAAGAGCGGCTACGGGCTCACCACCGAGGCGGAGATGAAGATGCTCCGCGCCATCCGCCGCGCCAACGGCGACTGGCCGGGCACGGTCGTGCCCACCGCGCTGCTCGGGCACGCCTTCGAGGGCGACCTCGACGACTACGCCCGGATGGTCGTGAAGGACATGCTGCCCGAGGTGGTGAAGGAGTTCCCCGATGTCGCCGTGGACGCCTACTGCGAGGAGGGCGCTTGGTCGGTCGAGGCGTGCGTGAAGCTCTTCGAAAAGGCCCGCAAGCACCACCCGGTCCGCGTCCACCTCGACCAGTTCAACGCCCTCGGGATGCTGCCCGAGGCGCTCCGGCTGCACGCCCGCAGCGCGGACCACCTCGAGGCCTCGCGGAAAAACGACCTCATCGCGCTGGCCAAATCGGAGACCATCGGGGTCGTCCTGCCCGGCACCGGCCTGCACACCGGCCAGCGGTTCGCGCGCGCCGGCTTCATCGTCCAGCAGGGCGGCGCGGTGGCCGTGGCGACCAATTGCAATCCCGGCTCGTCACCGGTGCATTCCATCCCGCTCGTCATCGCCCTGGCCGTCCGGTTCTGCGGACTGACATCCACCGAGGCCATCACCGCCGTGACGGTCAATGCCGCCGCCGTGCTGGGCTTGAAGGACCGCGGCATGATCGCCCCCGGCCAGCGCGCCGACCTGGTCCTGCTGCATCACAAGGACGAGCGCGCACTCGGCCACGAGATGGGCGGCAACCCGGTCGAGACTGTCGTCTGCGGCGGCCAGATCGTGAGGTAGGGCGGCTTATCCTTAATCCGCCGCAGATTCGGCGTCCCGCCATGACGGGAGATATCGCGCCCTACCTGCCTTGCTACTGCGGCGGGTCTTCGGCGACCGAACCGGTCGGTTCGTGGATGGCCCCGTCTGCGTCCATCCACCGCCGCTGCTTGGCAAGGCGACGGGCCAGAGCATGAGCATCCTCCAGCCACTGCAGCTTCGCTCGGAATGACATCCGCCGTCCTGTCTCGAGAAATGCCTGCTCGTGGTCATCCCAACCATGCGCCTGCCAGTCCTGTTGCCCCGGGTTCATAGCTTCTGCAAACGCTTCAGGCGCTCCACATCCTCCAAATCGCGGGGGCGGCCCGTCTTCTGTTTCATGGCGATCAACTGGTCGATCGGCGCAACGGGAACCCACAAATCCGGGGCCAGCTCGAAGCGTGGAGCGCGCATAAGCTCCTTTTCCACGTCAAACGGCGGCTCAATGAAAATGTCCACCGGCAGATCGTCCTCTTGGAACAGCGCCATCTGGAAAACCAGCATGTTCTTCTCCGTGGCCCAACGACGGCGGTTGTCCTCTTTTGCAAAATCGGCTGCCGTCACGGGAATCTTCGCCTTGAATCCCAATGCCTCCAGCGCCCTTACTCCCCGGGCGAGGTTCTCCTCCTCGAAGACCAGCACCAGATCAAGGTCGTTGGTCAGCCTCACGATGCCGTGGGCAATCACCGCCATGCCCCCGACCACCAGGTAGCGCACCTGCGCCTGCTCCAACGCCCGGAAAACCTGCTCGAACTGTGCAACCCGCATGGTGGGATGAATCTGGCCGGGCTCTATCCGCAAGCAACGGCAAATCCAAAGCCGCGAAGCCTCAATACCCCGCGGCCTCGTAGGGGCCCTGGCCGCGGCCGTAGATCAGGATCTGCCGCTCGAAGGTGCAGACCAGCCGGCCGTGGTGCGTCCGCGCGGTGGTGCGGACCCGGATGATGCCCTGCCCGGGACGCGACTTCGACCCGCGCTTCTCCAGCACGGTGCTTTCGGCATACACGGTGTCGCCGTCGCGCACGGGCTCGTGGAACTCCACCTTCTCCCAGGCGAGGTTGGCCACGATGCGCGAGAAGGTCTTCGTCATCATGCCGGTCAGCACGGCGAGCACGTGCAGCGGGTTGATGATCCACGCCCCGGCCTCGCACTGGTCGTGGAAGTTCAGGTCGGTGAGCATCGGGCTCTGGTCGAGCGCGCGGAGGGTGTGCCGCAGGCTCTCCTCGATGGTGAAGGTCTTGCCCGGACGGTGCTCGAAGGTCTCGCCGACCTCGACATCCTCGAAGAACAGACCCATGCGCTCGAGGAAGACCCCGGGCGCGACTTCGACGTGGGAGGCGAGCTTGTCCATGGCGTCAGTAATTGTGCCGCGTGTAGTCGTCCTGCCCGGCGCGTGCGACCAGCAGGCCATAGACGAGCTTCGCGACGACCTCGCCCTTCTGGTTGAGCCCGACCGTGCGGACCTTCAGCCGGCCGGCGCGGGCCTTGCCGGCGGCATCCGCCTTCTCGAGGATTTCCGACTCGGCGTAGAGCGTGTCGCCGCCGAAGACAGGCTTGGTCAGCGTGATCTCGTCAAAGCCGAGCAGTTTCACTCGCTTGGCGAAGGTCTTCCACGTCATGCCCATCACCACCTTGGTCGTGAGCGTCGAGTCCATCAGGCACCTCTTCCACTCGGTGTGAGCGGCGAACTGCTCGTCGAAGTGCAGCATCTGCGCGTTGATCGTGTCGAGGCACTCGTCGCGGCTGTCCTGCTGCGAGAGCGTCAGCCCGGGCCGGTGCTTGAATTTCTGCCCGGCGGCGAACTGCTCGAAATCGAGCCCGAAGCGCTCGCGGTAGCGCTTCTCGCCGGTCTCGATGTAGGCGAGGAACTCAGACATGGGACATCCTCCCAAGCCGGTCCGGCCGGAAGCTCCAAACCCCAAACGCCAATCTCCAGAGAATGACCAATCCGGGCAGAAGCATGAATGATCCCGACGCCGATCGGACCAGGCATTTGCCCCTGGAGCTTCTCTGGAGCTTGGACGTTGGAGCTTGGAGTTTCATATTTCCCCCGCCCGGTCGAGCATGCGCCGGGCGGCGCGGTAGATCGGCACGTCGATCATCTGCCCGTCCACGACCGCCACGTTGCCCCTGGCCGCATCGTAGGCCGCCACGATATTGCGAGCGCGGGCGATCTGCTCCGCGGTCGGCAGATAGGCGCGGTGGATGACCGCGCACTGCCGCGGATGGATGGCCAGCTTGCCGGTGTAGCCCAGCGCCCGGGTGCGCGCGCATTCCTCGGTCAGTTTTTTTTCGTCCTGAAAATCGATGAACGGCTGGTCGATGGCCGTGATGCCCGCCGCTGCGCAGGCATGAACGACGGCGGTGCGCGGCGAGAGCAAAGCGTCCCAGACGGGTTCACCGCCGGTCTCAGCCGAGAGGTCGAGGCCGCCGAAGGCCAACGCCACCACCCGGGGAGACGCACCGGCAATGTCGGTAACGAATCGCACTCCGAGCACCGTCTCGATGAGGCAGACGAAGCGGACTCCCTCGGGCAGCTTGGCCGCGGCCTGCTGCACCTCCATCGCCGATTCCACCTTCGGCAGCATGACGAAGTCCGGCCGCAGCGCCGCGGCGTTGAGCGCAGCGAGATCGCCGGTGCCGTGGCCGGTGCGCAGGCTGTTGATGCGGATGCCGGTGGCGAACGGCGGCGCGCCGACCCGGCCGCGCTGCCTCAGCCACGCGACCACCTCCGCCCGCACCCGGTCCTTCTCCGGCACGGCCACGGAATCCTCGAAATCGATGATGATGCCGTCGGCGCCGGATGCGGCGGCCTTCTCAAACCGCTCCGGGCGCGAGCCGGGCGTGAAGAGCAGCGCGGTGAGCCGGAGCGGTGCGGCGGACATGGGCTGATTGAAAACCATTCCATCCTCCGGGGAAACAAAAACCATGCCTCCCGCGGCTGTTACGCACTATGGAGCAACGCGGGCCGGTCGCGAAGGCGGCGGCACCGGGCGCAAGTTGCCACGCCAGAGCTGGCGGTAGATGTCGTTGTCAGGCACGGCGACGCGGTGCGGGTCGAAGTCGAGCCCCTCCATCCGGTCGAGCCCGTAATGGAACGAGGCCAGCAGCGCGGGATAGGAGAACTTGTTCCGTTGATGCAGAGTGTGGCGGCACCAAGCGAGATATTCGACCCCCACCCGCAGGTTTTCGCGCCACTCCCAGACGCGGGGCTCGTAGGGCTCGCGCGACACCGTGCGCCAGGCGGCGGGCTTGATCTGCATCAGGCCGCGCGCCTCGCCGTTGCGGGCGGCGGCGTCGAAATTGGATTCGGCCGCGACCAGCGCGTAGATGAACTCGGGCTCGATGCGGTAGCGCTTGGCGTGCGCCTGCAGCGCGGCCCAGACCTCCAGCCGGGTCGGCTGCACGATCTCCGGCTCACGGCGCCCGCAGGCGCCGAGGACGAGGACAAGCGGCAGCAGCCACAGGCGGTTCATGCCGCCAGTGTGCGCTCAGGCGCGCTTGAAGACGAGCGCGGCGTTGTGGCCGCCGAAACCGAGGTTGTCAGTCAGGACGACGTCGACCTTCGCCTCGCGCTTCACGTTGGGCACGTAGTCGAGGTCGCAGTCCGGGTCGGGCGTCTCGTAATTGATGGTGGGCGGCACGATGCCCGTTTCGATGGTCTTGACCGAGATGATCGCCTCGATGCTGCCGGCCGCGCCGAGCAGGTGGCCGGTCATGGACTTGGTCGAGCTGATGAGCACCTTGCGGGCGTGGTCGCCGAAGACCTTCTTGATGGCGATGGTCTCGAACTTGTCGTTGTAGGGCGTGGAGGTGCCGTGGGCGTTGATGTAGTCGACCTGCTCCGGCCGGATGCGCGCGTCGGCCAGCGACTTGATCATGGACTGCGACAGGCCCTTGCCGTCGGGGTCGGGCGAGGTGATGTGGTAGGCGTCGCAAGTGGCGGCGTAGCCGGCCAGTTCGCAATAGATGTGCGCCCCGCGCTTCTGCGCGTGCTCGAGGCTCTCGATGACGAGGATGGCGCCGCCCTCGCCCATGATGAAGCCGTCGCGGTTCAGGTCGAACGGGCGGCTGGCTTTCTGCGGATTCTCGTTGAAGGTGCTCATGGCCTTCATCGAGCAGAATCCCGCGTAGGCCAGCGGCGTGATCGCGGCCTCGGCGCCGCCGCAGACCATGACGTCGGCCTCGCCGCGGCGGATCATGCGCAGCGACTCGCCGATGGCGTGCGTGGCGGTGGAACAGGCGCTGACGACGCCGAAGTTCGGTCCGCGCGCGCCCAGCTCGATGGCGACGAGCCCGCCGCACATGTTGCTGATGAGGGCGGGGATCATGAACGGCGACACCTTGCGCGGACCGCGCTCGAGCAGCACCTTGTGCTGGTTCTCGATCGTCCACATGCCGCCGATGCCGGAGCCGATGATGACGCCGACGCGGTCGGCGTCCTCCTTCGTCATGTCGAGCTTGGCGTCGGCGATGGCCTGCTGGGAGGCCACGAAACCGAAGTGGGTGTAGCGGTCGTTGCGGCGGACCTCCTTGGGATCCATGTGCTGCGCGGGATCCCAGTTGCGCACCTCGGAGCCGATCTGGCAGGAGTAGTCTTTCGCATCGAAGAGGGTCACGCGGTCCACGCCGCTTCTGCCGGCGACGATGCTGGTCCAGAATTCATCGACGTTGTGCCCGAGCGAGGCCACGACGCCCATGCCGGTGACGACGACGCGCTTGTGTGGTGAGACGTTTTCCATGAGGTGCCGTGCCTAAACAAAAAGGCGTTCTACCAAGCCGGTCGGCCCGACGGTAGAACGCCTCTTTGAAAGTTCAAATTACTTCTTGCCGGCCTTCTGCTCGATGTAGCCGATGACATCGCCGACGGTCTGCAGCTTCTCGGCGTCGGCTTCGGGAATCTCGCCCTTGATCTCGTTCTTGAACTCCTCCTCGAACGCCATGATGAGCTCGACGGTGTCGAGCGAATCGGCGCCGAGGTCGTCGAGAAATGACGCCTGGGGAGTGATCTGTTCTTCGTTAACATTCAGTTGGTTAACGATGATCTGCTTCACACGCTGTTCGATGGTTTTCTGGTCGGCCATGTTGGAAAATGGGGATGCGCGCTAAACGGGCTCAGAGGCATCACATCACCATCCCGCCGTCAACGGTAAAAACCTGACCGGTGATGTAGCCGGCCTCCTCCGAGCAAAGGAAGGCCGTGGTGTTCGCGATGTCGGCGGCCTCGCCGAGGCGTTTGAGGGGGATGACCGACGTGATTTTCTCGGCGGCCTCGGCTGGCAGCGCCGCGGTCATGTCGGTCTTGATGAAGCCAGGTGCAACCGCGTTGCTCGTGACGTTGCGGGAGGCGAACTCCTTGGCGATGGCCTTTGTAAAACCGATCATCCCCGCCTTGGCGGCGCAGTAGTTGGCCTGTCCGGCGTTGCCCATGATGCCGACCACGGAAGTGATGTTCACGATGCGGCCCCAGCGCTTCTGGGTCATCGGGCGCGCGAGATGCTTCGTCCAGTGGTAGCAACTGTTGAGGTTGGTCGAGAGGACGGCGTTCCAGTCGTCCTCCGACATGCGGAAGAGCAGCCCGTCCTTCGTGATGCCGGCGTTGTTCACGAGGATGTCGATGACGCCGAACTCCGCCAGCAGGTCCGCGCTCGCCTTGGCGACGGCGGCGCCGTCCGCCACGTCCACGGCCAGGGCCTTCGCCTTGCCGCCCGCGGCGGTGATCGCGGCGGCCGTCGCGCCGCAACTGTCGGCGGACTTGCTCACGCACACGACGTTCACGCCGTGCTTCGCCAGCAGCTCCGCGCTGGCTTTGCCGATGCCGCGCCCCGCGCCGGTGACGAGTGCGGTCCGATTGTTGAAGGTCAGGCTCATGGGGAGGCGGCCATGGAGAGCCGCTCCCGGAACGGTGTCAATACACGTCGCAAGCCCCGTGTCTGCACCATTCGTCGAACCGCGCCGTCGCCATCGCCTGGCGATGGCGACGGCGGGTCAATACACGTCGCGCTGGTAACGCTTGTCCTTCTTCATCTGCTTCACGTAGTCGGCCGCGGCCGCCGGCTCCATGCCGCCCTGCTGCGCGATGATCTCGTGCAGCGCCGCGTCGACATCCTTCGCCATCCGGTGCGCGTCGCCGCAGACATAGAAATGCGCGCCGCCCTTGATCCAGGTCCACAACTCGGCCGCGGCCTCGCGCATCCGGTCCTGCACATAGACCTTCTGGGCCTGGTCGCGCGAGAACGCCAGGTCGATGCGCGCCATCTTGCCCTCGGCAAGCAGCTTCTTCCACTCGTCGCCATAGAGGTAGTCGGTCTTCGCATGCTGGTCGCCGAAGAAGAGCCAGTTGCGGCCGGTCGCGCCGGTGGAGATGCGTTCCTGCGCGAACGCGCGGAATGGCGCGATGCCCGTGCCGGGCCCGACCATGATGATGTCCTTCGCCCCGTCCGCCGGCAGCTTGAAGTGCGACTTCGCCACGAAGACCGGGAGGTGCGTCTTGCGGCGGGTCACGCGATCGGCGAGGAAGGTCGAGCACACGCCGTAGCGGCGGCGGAAGTTCGACTCGTAGCGCACGGGCGCCACGGTGAGGTGCACCTGCCCGGGATGCATCTTCGGCGACGACGCGATGGAGTAGAGCCGGGGTTGCAAACGGCGCAGGTGGCCGACGAACTCCTGCGGTGTCAGCCTCGCGCTGGGAAACTCCTCCAGCAGGTCGAGATACTCGCGCTGGGCGAGGAAGGACTCGCGCGATTCCTCGGCGCCGGGGGCGAGAAGCTCGTCCAGTTGCGCCTTCTCCTTCGGATCGGTCGCCTTGGCGGCGAGCGTCTCAAGGATCTTTTTCATCGGGCTGGCCAGCGACAGCCGGCACGACAGCGCCTCGCGCAGGCTCACCGGCGCCGTGGCCGAGGGCAGGTCCACCGGCTCGTTGCCGGTGGCGTCGAGCAACTCGATGATCTCCTCCACGAGCTGGGGCCGGTTCGTCGCATAGACGCCGAGCGAGTCGCCCGATTCGTAGGTCAGGCCGCTCCCCGCGATGTCCACCACGAGATGGCGGACATCCTTGCTGGAGCCGTCGCGGTTGAGCACGCGGTTCTCCAGCAGCTTCGCTGCCAGTGGATTGTCTCGGGTGTAGGAATTTTGCGCGGACGCTGGACTCATAAACGGCTGTTTCTCCGGGTCGGGAGTGGCGCAGGCAAGCACGATTCTTGCCATATGCCGGGCGCGGGGGCGCGAGGCTTTCTCGTTGCTCCGCCGGAGGGCGCGTGCCATGCAGCCGCGACCGCATGGAACCCGTCCGCCTCCACAAGTTCATCGCCGACTCCGGCCTCTGCTCGCGCCGCGCCGCCGAGGCGTTGATCGCCGCGGGCGAGGTGTTCGTGAACGGCGAGGCCGCGACCGTCGGGCAGAAGATTCTGCCCGGCGCCGACAAGGTGACCGTGCGCGGCAAGCCCGTCCGCTCCGCCGCCCAGCCCAAGGTCACCCTCGTCGTCCACAAGCCCCGCGGCCTCGTCTGCAGCAACAGCGATCCGCACGCCGACGCGACCGTCTTCGACCTCCTGCCCCGCCACTGGGCCGCGCTCCGGCTCTTCTGCGCCGGCCGGCTCGACAAGGACAGCGAGGGCCTCGTCATCCTCACCACCGACGGCGACCTCGCCAACCGCCTCATGCATCCCTCCAACACGGTCGTGAAGCGCTATTATGTATCGCTGGAGGAGCCGTTCCCCGCCTCGCGCCTCGGCCGCTTGCTTCGCGGCGTCGTGGTGGAGGGCGAGCGCCTCAAGGTCGAGCGCGCGCAGCTCGTCAACCCGTCCCGCGACCAGGCTTCCGCCGCCCTCGATGTCCACATGCACCACGGCAAGAAGCGCGAGATCCGCCAGCTCTTCCTCGCCCTCGGCCACCCGGTCCGCCGCCTGCGCCGTTACCAGATCGGGGCGCTCCGGTTGCGCGGAATTCCCCTGCGTGGCGTGAAACAACTTTCCCCCGCCGAAATCTCATCCTTGTTTGTCACGCCCCGCGTGACTATGAATGCCCGTGACCATTTCCGCTCCGATGAAGACTAGACTCCTTCCCCTTCTGCTGGCCATCGCTGCCGCCGGTCTCGCCGCCCAGGAGACCACGCCGGCCGCGGATGCACCGCCGCCTACGCCCGCCACCGAGAAGCTGGCCGCCGACGCCGCCGTCTTCTCCGCGCCCGATGCCAAATCCGCCATCCTCGCCTGGCTCAAGGCCGGCGAGACCGTCACCCCGCTCACCGGAGGCACCGTCCCCGGTTGGCGGCGCGTCGAGCTCGACGGCCCCTTCACCGGCTTCGCGCACAACCGCGACATCACCAAGGCTCTCACTGTCCGCGAGGGCGGCAGCATCCACGCCGCACCACGCGCCGACTCGCCCGTCCTCACCGTAGCCGGCAAGGAGGACAAGACCGACGTCACCGGCCTCGCCCCCGGCGGCGAATGGTGCCAGATCCGGCTGCAGAAGCCGCTCGCCGGCTACATCGCCACCGGCGAGGTCGCCAACACACCCGCCGGCACGCCCGCACCGGTGATCTTCAACGCGCCGGCCGCTCCCGGCTCCGGTTCCGCCGTCGGCCGCCCGGCCCGCATCACCGGCGGCACCGCCGATCTGCCGCGCATTTTCCAAGGCCGCCTGGTCACCGCCGCCACCCTCCTGAACCGCAACCCCGTTTACGACCACCAGCTCGTGGACGACAACAACCACCGCATCGCCTATGTGGACCTCAAGCGTGTCGTCCTCAACGACCGCATCGAGAACTTCCTCAACCGCATCGTCACGCTGACCGGCACGCTCCGGAACACGGTCGATGGCAAGGAGCTCGTCGTCGCCGCCGAGACCTTGCAGGTGAAATGACTTGCCCCGGCTTCCGGCCGGCCCCAGCTAGGGCCGGCCTTTTCATTTTGCCGCATGGAACTCATTGACGGAAACAGGATCGCCGCCGACATCGTCGCCGAGCTCAAGGCGCAGGTCGCCCGTCTCCCCGGCCGCAAGCCCTGCCTCGCCTTGGTTCGCGTCGGCGAGGATCCCGCCTCCGTCTCCTACGTGAAGAAAAAGGAGAGGACCTCCGCCGAAATCGGGCTCGAGTCCCGCCTCATCCTGCCGCCCGTCACCATCACGCAGCCCGATCTCTTCGCGCTCATCGACGGCCTCAACGCCGACCCGGACGTGGACGGCATCCTGGTTCAGTCACCCCTGCCCAAGGACCTCGACGAGGTCGCCGTCTTCCGCCGCATCGCCCCGCACAAGGACGTGGACGGCTTCCACACCGCCAACCTCGGCAAGCTCGCGCAGGAGGACGACACCGGCTTCGTCGCCTGCACCCCTGCCGGCATCATGGAGCTGCTCCAGCGCTCCGGCGTGAAGCTCGCCGGCAAGCACGTCGTCGTCCTCGGCCGCAGCCTCATCGTCGGCAAACCCGTCGCCCTCCTCGCCATGCAGAAGCGCGCCTGGGCCAACGCCACCGTCACCGTCTGTCACTCCCAGACCACCGATCTGCCCGCTCTCACCCGCCAGGCCGACGTCCTTATCGCCGCCATCGGCCGCGCCGAATTTGTCACCGCCGACATGGTCAGGCCCGGCGCCGTCGTCATCGATGTCGGCGTCAACCGCGTGCCCGACCCGTCTCGAAAGACCGGCTACCGGCTGACCGGCGATGTTCATTTCCCGACCGTTTCCCCGCTCTGCAGCAAGATCACCCCTGTGCCCGGCGGCGTCGGTCCCATGACAGTCGCCATGCTCATGCAAAACACCGTCAAGGCGCACCGCCTGGCCCACCCCGCCTGAAGGGCTGGAGCACCCCCGGGAAAGCCTGTTAACTACATTGACCAACGCGGGTGTTGCTTCGCCCCGCAAAATCCTTTCGCTCGGCCCCTACACATGCCCGCCGCCAAGATCCTCGTCGTTGACGACCAGCCCATCAACGTCCAGCTCCTGAAACGCAAGCTCGAGCGCGAGGGCATGCAGGTCGCCACCTCCTACACCGGCCGCGAGGCGCTCGAATCCGTCAAGACCTCCAAGCCCGACCTTATCCTCCTCGACGTCATGATGCCCGACATGGACGGCATCGAGGTCTGCCAGAAACTCCAGGCCGACGGCGAGACCAAGTCCATCCCCGTCATCTTCATCACCGCCCGCACCTCCAAGGAGGGCAAGATCGAGGGCCTCGGCGTCGGCGCCGTCGACTACATCACCAAGCCCATCGACCTCGACGAGACCCTCGCCCGCGTCCAGACCCAGCTCCGCTTCGTCAGCATCAACCGCGAACTCGTCGACCTCCAGCGCCGCCTCGGCGAGACCCGCCGCGCCGCCACCATCGGCGCCGTCACCCAAGGCATCGCGCACAACCTCAACAACCTCCTCGGCGTCGTCATCGGCTACATCGACCTCATCAAGGCCTACGCCGACAAGCCCGACCTCGTCCGCAAAAACACCGGCAGCCTCGAAGACGCCGTCAACCGCATCGTCGCCATCATCAAACAGCTCACCGGCCTCGTCGTCAAAAACCGCCCCCCCCTCGCCCCGACCTCGCTCGCCCGCCTGCTCGACGCCGGCATCAGCCGCTACAAGTCCGAGTTCCGGATCGAGCAGCCCGTCACCATCGAGAACGGCATCGCCGACCTCGCTTTCGAGACCAATGCCGAGGTCTTCGAGGAGGCCCTCGCCAAGCTCCTCATCAACGCCTGGGAGAGCTACCACGACGCCCCCGACGACCAGCGCCCCATCACCGTCCGCACCGAGATCGCCGACCGGGGCGACGAGGGCCGCCACCTGCTCGTCCATGTCGAAGACCGCGGCCTCGGCCTCAAGTCCGAGGAGCGCGACAACTTCTTCGAGCCCTTCATCAGCACCAAGCACACCGTCGGCGTCGGCATGGGCCTCACCATCGCCCGCCACTCCCTCCGCAACCTCGGCGGCGAAGTCACGCTCGACGAGCGCGAGGGCGGCGGCGCCTTCGCCACCATCCGCCATCCGCTCGACCGCAAGCACCGCCCGCTCTGAGCAGGTGGAGCGCGTTGCCCTCAACGCGCTTTTATCGGCGGTCCCGCTTCAACGGTATCGGTCGCGTAGTCAGGTGGAGCGCGGCCTCCGGACGCGCTCCTTGTAGCCTGGGTCGCTGACCCCGGCCTCCTTGGGAAGGCGGGTGATCTTCTTCCGCCGTTTTTTGCCGGAACTGTAGGAGCGGCTTTACGCCGCGACCCTGTCTTATCGGGGCATAAAGCCCCTCCTGCAGTCTTGTTGCGAAAATTAGTGTTCATTCGCGTCCATTAGTGGTTTCTGCTGCCTCCGATGCCTCTCCCGCCCCTCGCCTTCCTCGGCGCCGGCAACCTCGCCGCCGCCATCGTCCGCGGCCTCCTCGCGGAAAAGGCCGCCGCGCCCGCAAACATCGGCTGCACCAGCAAGACCGGCGGCACCGCACAACGCCTCGCCGAGGCCACCGGCATCAGGCACGAACCCGACCTCCCTGCCCTCCTCGCGCCCGCCGACACCGTCATCGTCGCCTTCAAGCCTCAATCCCTCGCCTCGGCCGATCCGCTCCTTGCTGAACTCACCGCGGGCAAGCTCGTCATCTCCATCCTCGCCGGCAAACGGCTCGCCACCCTCGCGCAGCATTTCCCCAAGACCCGCAACCTCGTCCGCACCATGCCCAACACCCCCGCCGCCATCGGCGCGGGCATCACACCCTTCTGCTCTCTCTCCCCGCTCGCCCCGAAGGATCAGGCCATCGTCGAGACGCTGCTCGGCGCCCTCGGCCAGCACCTGCCGCTCGACGAGAAGCACTTCGACGCCCTGACCGCCGTCGTCGGCAGCGGCCCGGCCTTTCTCTTCGAATTCGTCGCCGGGCTCCGTGATGCCGGCATCGCCGCCGGACTGCCCGCGGCTGAATCCTCCCGCCTCGCGCTCGAGACCGTCCTCGGCGCCGCCCGGCTCCTCGCCCGCACCGGTGAGACGTCTGAGGCCCTTCGCGACAAGGTCGCCTCCCCCAACGGCACCACCTTCGCCGGCCTGCAGGTTCTCGCCGCGCGCAAATTCCGCGACACTCTCAAGGAAACCATCCTCGCCGCCACCCGTAGGGCCGAAGAGTTATCGAAGGATTGATGCTTGGAGTGCCCGCGTCCCTGCGGGCCGGTTTTTCCTTCTGGCTCCTGGCTTCTGACTCCCGAATCCTTCCCCCGTGTCCTCCCTCTCCACAGGCCGCATCCTCGTCACCGGCGGCGCCGGCTTCATCGGCAGCGCGCTCGTCTGGGCGCTCAACCGCCGAGGATTCACCGACATCGTCGTGGCCGACTTCCTCCAGCCGGAAAAGAAATGGCACGGCGAGGTGCCAATGAGCCGCGGTTCCGCCGAGAAAGAGCGCAACCTCAAGGCCCTGAAGTTCGCCGAGTTCGTCGAGGCCGACGAGCTGCGCGCCCGCCTCGCCAAGGACGCCTCCGCCTTCGGCAAGTTCGGCGCTGTCTTCCACCTCGGCGCCTGCTCCGCCACCACCGAAACCAACGCCGCCTACCTCGACGACAACAACCTCGCCTACACGCAGGAGATGTGCGCGTGGTCGCTGGCGCAGGGAGCGCGCTTCATCTACGCCTCCTCCGCCGCCACCTATGGCGACGGTTCCGCCGGCATGGACGACAAGTCCGCCGACCTTGCCTCGCTCCAGCCGCTCAACCTCTACGGGCTGTCGAAGCACCGCTTCGATCTCTTCGCCCAGCAGCAGGGCCTCCTCCCGCGCATCGTCGGCCTGAAATACTTCAACGTCTTCGGCCCGAACGAAGACCACAAGGGCGACATGCGCTCCCTCGTCCACAAGGCCTACGAGCAGATCACCGCCACCGGCAGGCTGAAGCTCTTCAAGAGCCACCGCCCCGACTACAAGCACGGCGAGCAGCAGCGCGACTTCCTCTACGTGAAAGACGCCGTCGAGATGACCCTCCACTTCGCCGAGCACGCGACCACCGCCGGCGGGCTCTACAACCTCGGCTCCGGCCGCGCGCACACCTGGCTCGACCTCGCCGCCGCCATCTTCGGCGCCATGGGCCGCCCCGCCACCATCGAGTTCATCGACATGCCGGAGGCGCTGCGCGACAAATACCAGTATTTCACCCGCGCCGACATCTCCAAACTCCGCGGCGCCGGCTACCAGCGCCCGCTGACCCCGCTGGCCGACGCCATCCGCGACTACGTGCGGAACTACCTCGCCCCGGGCAGGAAGCTGGGCGCGTGACTTGATGTGGGCGGGGTGCCCCCACCCCGTTCCGGCCTTTTTGTAGCCGGGGTCGCCGACCCCGGCAGGCTTCGAACATCATTTGGCCGGGGTCGGCGACTCCGGCTGCAACATCCTACCGCCCCAGCTGCCGCTCCAGCGCCTCGGCCACGACGTCCGCCGGTTTCTTCAGGTCCGGCCAGCCCTCGGGCGCCGCGAACAGATCCTTCGGCCACTTCTTCGGATTCGCCTCCATCTTGTCGATCACCGTCACGTAGAGCGTTTTCTCCCCCGCGCGCGTCTCGACGCGGTGCGGTTGCCGCACCCCGCCCACCGGCCGGTAGTCCCGGAAAAAAGTCTCCACCGGCGCTCGCTTGCCGTCGCTCACGCGGAACACCGCGCGCTTCACGATCTCGAAGTGCCGCGCATCCATCCAGTAGAAAGACACCTCGTCGCGCGGGCTCATCACCAGCAGCTTGTAGGCGCGCTGGCCGTCCACCTCCTCCTCGCCCGCGTAGTCCACCGAAAAGCCTTTCGCCGCGTAGCCGGTCAACGCGCCCGTGAAGTCCGCGTTGTTGATGAAATCCCGCGCGTCGGCCGGCGTCATCCGCTGCGGCGCGCCGTCCTTCACCGCCCAGTGGCTCAGCCACGGCTCGCGCACCCCGTCGTAGCATCGCACCACCTTCTTCCCGCCCGCCGCGCTCTCCACCCGCAGCAGGTCCGGCCGCATCGCCCAGGTCTTGAACGGCACCACCTCCGCCCCGATGAACGTCCGCCCCTCCGCGTAAAGCGACCTCAGCTCCGCCAGCTTCCTCCCCGCCCGTTCCGCATGTCTCCGCGCGATCTCCGGCCCGAGCTGCGCGGATAACGGGACGCAAAGCCCCAGGAAAACCATGACGATTGGAACCGGCCGGCGGCACATGATCCCAAATCTGCCCATCCCGCCCCTCCCGTCCACCCAAACCTTCGGTCCCGATATCCGTTTAGCCACCCGTTGCGTCATCCTGAGCGAAGCGAAGGATCCAGAGGCATGCCGCGACCGAACATCATTCTGGTTTCTTCTCCCGTTACGGCGGGATCAGAATGACAGATCCAGGGGACAGCCTCTCTCGTCGTCACCATTCGCGCCCGCTCTCTGCATCACACCTTTACTTGCCGCGGGCCCGTCGGACTGTATCACACTCATGCATGGAATTCGGCTGGTGGGCAAAAGACGACGACGGCAGAAAATGGCAGATCTCCGCGCGCTTTCACGGCGGCAACGTCGTGTTCAGCCGCAAGCACGGCCGCCACACCTCCTGGGAGGATTACGAGCCCGTCGATGCCGAGTGGGACAGGCTTCTCGCCGAGGCGGAGCGCCGCCTGCCCCGCCGCCTGATGAGCCAGAAGCAGTTCAACCAGCTCAAGGCGCAGCGGCCATTGTAGGACAGACTTGATGCCCGACAGGTAGGGCGCACCGGCCCGGTGCGCCGCGAGGATGATATCACGTTCGCGGCGGAGCGGGCCGCTCCGCCCTACCTTTCTGTCCTCCATCCTCTCTCACCTGACCGCTCACCATCGGCCACAGCAGCGCCAGCGCCGGTGCGATCTCCCCCGCCCGCTCCGCATGTCTCCGCGCGATCTCCGGCCCGAGCAGAAGCAGTTCAACCAGCTCAAGGCGCAGCGGCCGTTGTAGATCGGGTTTCAGGCCCGACAGGTAGGGCGCACCGGCCCGGTGCGCCGCGAGGACGATATCACGTTCGCGGCGGAGCGGGCCGCTCCGCCCTACCTTTCTGTCCTCCGTCTTCCGTCCTCTCTCACCTGACCGCTCACCATCGGCCACAGCAGCGCCAGCGCCGGTGCGATCTCCCCCGCCCGCAGCTTCAGCCAGCGGTCCACCTCCTCCGGGGTGAACCAATCCCCCCGCTCGATCTCGTCGGGATGCAGCGTGAAAGGCCCCTCGTGTTCCAGCCGGTAGACCCACACGAATTCCCAGCCCGTGTCCGGCTGCGCCTCCAGCTTGAACAGCCGCTGCATCTGTGGACGGTCCCGCAATGGCGGGACCACCCCGCGGCTCAACTCCATGGCCGCGCTCGAACCGCGCGAAAGCGTGGCCACGTCCGCTCCGATCCCCAGTTCTTCCTCCAGCTCCCGCACCGCCGACGTGTCGTAATCCTCCCCCGCGCCCACATGCCCGGCGCACGACGAATCCCACGCGCCCGGGAACAGGTCCTTCGTCATCGAGCGCTGGTGCAGGAACACCCTTCCGCCCCGGTCGAACACCAGCACATGCACCGCCCGGTGCCGCCAGCCGTTCGCATGCACCACCCGCCGCGCCGCCTGCCCGGTCACCCGGTCCCGCTCGTCCACCACGTCGAAGAGTTCATCGAGATCCTGCCCCATGAAGGTGAATCTGGAACTCGGAAAATCCGGAAGTCGAGCCCCGGGAAGCTCCCGCTTCCTGCGTTCCTGCGTTCCAGATAATTTCTTTGTCTTTGGGCGGCTCCGTGGTCTTCTGCCCTTTCTCATGGCCAAAATCGAAGTCAGCCGGGTCGCCGAGATCCTCAAGCGCCACAAGATCGACCCCGCCCTCCTCCGCGAGATCGTGCAGGAGCTCAACGAGGTCGCCCAGCCCGAAGCGGGCGACGACCAGAAACCCCCGCCGCTGAAGAAGCAGTTCGTCGTCCTCCTCTCCGATCCCGCCGGCAAGCTGCCGAAACAGGATATAGTCGGCTGGGTCGTGCAGATCCCGGAGAACGCCAGCCCGCGCTCCACCGCCGACCGCATCTTCAAGGGCGCCTACGACTACAACGCCTCCAAGCGCGGCCGCATGCTGCCGGTCAAGTCCGTCGGCGAGGCGCTCGAGAGCGCCACGGCAAAGCATTTCAAGGAGGCCGACCTCTGGGTGAAGACCAAGACCCCCGTCGCCGTCGTCCTCACCGACAACGTCCTGCCCAAAGACGGATTCGCGACGGAAAAAGTCGCTCCTCGCCGACAGCACGCGGACTGATCCAAGAGGCGCGCGGCCCCCGGCCGACTGCGCCCGAAAGCGCGGCGCCGCGGCGCACCCCGAGGGTTCGCCCCACCTCGGTTGGAGCCATCCCGAGGTGGTGGAGCGTGCTGACCTCAGCACCCTGGCCCCGCGCGCACGCCGCAGTCAGCGCGTTCCACCCCAGCCTTCGGCCATACATTTATTTGAACGACTCTATCACTGCTCCGTTACATTCACCCCGTCCGGCCCCCACCGCAAAAGTGTCACCTATTAGGTGACATCTCCTCTGGGAAACGGACCGGATTCGCCCGGGAATCCCGTCACCAGCGGTGGCGCAGGCCGACCGCCAGGCTGGTGTTGAGATACCGTTGGGTGGCATCCCGCGTGTCGCGATATTCCACACGGGCGAACCATGTCCGGCGTTCCGTCCGGTCGAAGGCCAGTTCACCCGCCACACTCGTCGTCTCCGCCGGGAAGTAATAGGCCAGCAACGGCGTCCCCTGCCGGAATGTGTCCACCAGGACCAGTTTCTTGCCCGCCTGAACCAGATCCGGCCGCGGCGGACGGGAATAGGAAACCACGTCGCCCTGCCGCTGGCTCACGCTGAGCGTCCAACCCCAGCGGCGGCCCAGTTGCAATTCCGAGCGCAGCGTGCCCTCCCGCGCCACGCGGTCGAACACCGGTCCCGGGGCCTCTTCCCGCGACCATTCATAGGCCAGCCCCAGCCGCCAGATCTCGACCACACGCTTGGTCAGTTCAACCTGCCCGGCTCCGCCCACGACGCTGCGGTCCCGCTCGGCGCCCGCCCGCGCGGCCAGCCTGCCCGTCAGTGAAAGCACCGGCGCCAGCGGGCCCAGGCCGAATTTATGCCTGCTCCCCAAGACCAGCCCCGCTTGGGCCGAAGACAGTCCGGGATAATCCGGCCATGCTTCCAAGCCGGCCTGCCAGCCCGTGGTCAATCCCGTGCGCCTGTCCACCAGCCGCACGCTGGCCCCGGCGATATCCACCTTCACATTCCAGGCATCGATGCGGTCCGCCGCCCGGTCCGCGTTGGTCACGTTGCCGCGCCAATGGACGCTCCATTCGGCTGCCGTCGGCGCCGTCAGCCCCAGGCCCTCGGCAAAAACCGCTCCGCCCAGGAGCATGAAACCCAGTATGATTCTCGGAGCCACGCCCGTTGGAGCGGCGGGCGTCGGGGAATATTCCTCGCGGGCCGGTAGGCGGAGCGGGCGCCGCGCCCGCGGCGGTCAGCCGAGAATCTTGCCGATCGCCGCCAGCTCGTCCGCACTGAAAGCCAGCCCGTCCAGCATGCCGAGATTGTCCTCGAGCTGCGCGACCTTGCTCGCCCCGATGAGCACGGAGGTCACCGCCGGCTGATGCAAGACCCAGGCCAGTGCCATCCGGGCGAGCGACTGGCCTCGGGTCTGGGCGATGGCATCGAGGGCACGGATCTTCCCCAAGGTCGCGTCGGTCAGGTGCGCGGGCTTGAGGAACGGCGTGTCGCGACCCACCCGCGAGTCCGCCGGGATGCCGCGGAGGTAGCGGTCGGTCAGGAGGCCCTGGGCGAGCGGGCTGAACACGATGCCGCCGATGCCTTCGCGCTCCAGCACGGCGAACAGCCCCCTTTCCGGGGTGTGTTCGAACATGCTGTATTTCGGCTGGTGGATGAGGCACGGCGCACCGAGCTCGCGCAGGATCCGGGCGGCCCGGGCCGTCTGCTCGGCGTCGTAGTTCGAGATGCCGGCGTAGAGCGCCTTCCCGCTCCGCACGGCGTGCGCGACCGCGCCGAGGCTCTCCTCCATCGGTGTGCGCGGGTCGGGCCGGTGGTGATAAAAGATGTCCACGTAATCCAGCCCCAGCCGCTTGAGCGATTGGTCGAGCGAGCTGAGCAGGTATTTGCGCGAACCCCACTCGCCGTAGGGCCCGGGCCACATGTGGTAGCCGGCCTTCGTCGCGATGATCATCTCGTCGCGATGCGCGGCCAGATCCTCCCGGAGGATGCGGCCGAAGTTCGTCTCCGCCGAGCCCGGCGGCGGGCCGTAGTTGTTGGCGAGATCGAAGTGCGTGACGCCGAGGTCGAACGCCCGCAGCACGAGCGCCCGGCGGTTGGCTGCGTCGTCGCCGTCGCCGAAATTATGCCAGAGCCCCAGCGAGACGCGCGGCAGCAGCAGTCCGCTGCGGCCGCAGCGGGCGTAGAGGTCTTTCCGGTCGTAGCGGGTGGCGGCGGGAGTGTAAGGCATGGGTGAGCTACCTTAGGAGCGAGAAATCATGGCAGCAGACACCCCGATGAACAACCAGCCCATGACAACGAGTGACCAATAAAAATATCTGGAGCCGAAATAGCGCCGCCACAGCTCAAACTTCATCCAATCAGGATTCAGTTCATAATACTTGATCATCATTTGCTGAATCCTCCGGGCGAAGAAAGTTCCGGCAATTCCGACAGGAAGAAAGAGAAAGACCAAGATCAGAGTCTTGCTGTTCATCTTAGCCCCGCCGCCTCGGGTTTGAGGCCGCGGGCGCGCAATGCGTCGGCGACGGCCTTGAGGTCGAGCCGGTCGCCGGGCTTCACTCCGGCCGATTTGAACCACCCCTGGTTCATCTCCAGCGCGAATTGCAGGTCGCGCGCCCGGGAGGTCACGGACCGTTCGTCGAGCGGATGCAGCGGGTAGATCTCCCGCAGCACGCCGGCGGAATCGAAATATCCGATGTCGAGCGGGATGGTGGTGTTGCGCATCCAGAAACCGAGCTGCTGCGGCTGGGTGAAGACGAACAGCATGCCGTCGTCGGCGCCGAGCGACTTGCGGTGCATCAAGCCGCGCTGCATCTCCGCCGCCATCGCCGCGATCTGCATCCGCACGGTGCGCCCGCCCACCTTGACCGGAAAGTAATCCTCGATGGTCTTCGTGGCGGTGTCCTTCGCCGCCTCCTTGCCGCCGCAGGCGACGAGCAGGCCGAGGAGGGCGATGACTGGCAGCAGGCGGAGGCGGGAAAACATCGTTGTGGTTGGCTGGTTTTCAGGGTTGGACACGCCCCTGCAAAATTCAACTGTTCTGTCACCCGTGCGCCTTCCCCCTCCCCTGCTTTACGCCGACACCCATGCCAGCTCCGACATGCTGTATTTCGGCCGCGTCGAGGTGCATGATCCGTTCATCGCCTTCGGCGCCCGCGGCCGGAAGATCACCCTGCAGAGCCCGCTGGAGTTGGGTCGGGTCAGGCGCGCCTCGGACTTCGATGCCGTGCTCCCACTCGAGGAGTGGCGCGACCGGGCGCGGAAGAAACACGGGCCCAAGGCCGGCCTTGCCGAGATCATCGTCACCGCCGCCCGCGCGCACGGCGTCCGCCGGTTCCGCGTCCCGGCCGACTTCCCCGCCGGGTTGTTCCTGAAGCTCCGCCAGCTCGGCCTCCGGCTCGACATCGTGGAGGAAATGCTCTTTCCCGAGCGCGAGCTCAAGTCCCCCGCCGAGGCCGCCGCCATCCGCGAGGGCAACGGGTTGTGCTCCGTCGGCTTCACCACCGCCGAGAAAATCCTCCGCGCCGCCCGCATCAAGGGCCGCAAGCTCCTCCACCGCGGCAAGGTGCTCAGTTCGGAGAGTCTCCGCTTCGCCATCGAGGTCGCCATCAAGGAGCGGGGCGGCGACGCGCAGGACACCATCGTGGCCGGCGGCGACCAGGCTTGCGACCCGCACGAGCGCGGCTCCGGCCCGCTCCGCCCGCACGAGCTCATCATCATCGACATCTTTCCGCGCGTGCTGAAGACCGGCTACTACGGCGACATGACGCGCACCTACCTGAAGGGCCGGCCGCGCGAGGTGCAGCGCCGGATGGTCGACACCGTGCGCCTGGCCCAGAAGGCCGCGCTCGGCCTCATCCGCGCCGGGGTGGACGGGCGGAAGGTCCACGCCGCCGTCAACGAGGTCTTCACCGCCGCCGGCTACGAGACAAAGCACGGGCGCAACGGCTCCACGGGATTCTTCCACGGCACCGGCCACGGGCTCGGGCTCGCCGTCCACGAGCCGCCCCGTCTTTCCACGGTCAAGTGCCCGCTCGAGGCCGGCTCCGTCGTCACGGTCGAACCCGGGCTTTATTATCCCGGGCTCGGCGGCTGCCGCCGGGAGGACGTCGTGCAGGTCACGACCGGCCGGGCAAAAATGCTCTCGCGCCATCCCTATAATTGGGAAATCAAATGACCCACACTCCGTGCTGTCATTGCGAGGAGTTCCGCCTGCCGGAACGACGAAGCAATCCATCTGGATCGCCACGTCCCGCTGTGCGGGACTCGCGATGACAGTTGCAACCCGGCCCATGAAATCCCTCCTCAAGAAGATCGCGAAACTCAACGTCCTCGTCATCGGCGACGTGATGCTCGACCACTACATCTGGGGCGACGCCGCCCGCATCTCCCCCGAGGCGCCCGTGCCCGTCGTGGACGTGGACCGCGACACCTTCAGCGCCGGTGGTGCGGCCAACGTCGCGCTCAACATCGCCTCGCTCGGCGCCAAGGCCACCATCGCCGGCTTCTTCGGCAAGGACGATGCCGGCAAACGTCTCGGGGGCATCCTGAAGGCCAAGGACATCGGCGCCATTGCCACGCCCGGCCGCGGCTCCACCATCGTCAAGACCCGCGTCATCGTCCGCCGCCAGCAGCTCTGCCGCCTCGACCGCGAGTCGCCGCAGCACGGCTATCACATCGACCCCGACCGCATCGAGATGACCTTCGACAAGGCCGTGCGCCGGTGCGACGCCGTCATCTTTTCCGACTACGCCAAGGGCGTCCTGACCAACGATCTCCTGAACAAAGTCACCGCCATGGCCCGGGCGCACCGCAAGCTCATCGCCATCGACCCCAAGCCGCGCCGCAAGCTCCGCTTCATGGCGCCTGACCTCCTCACCCCGAACCGGCAGGAGGCGCTGCAGCTCGCCGGGCTCGAGCAGGAGCCGCACCAACCCTTCCCCGTCGCCGAGGCCTGCGAGCGCATCTACGAGCTCCACAAGCCAAAGCATCTCGTCATCACCCTCAGCGAGGAGGGCATGCTCCTTTCGCACAAGGGCAAGGCCGGCCGCATCATCCCGACCGCGGCCCGCGAGGTGTTCGACGTCTCCGGTGCGGGCGACACCTCCATCGCCGCCCTCACCCTCGGCCTCGCCGCCGGCGCCGTGCTGGAGGAGGCCGCCCAGTTCGCCAACGCCGCCGCCGGCGTCGTCGTCTCCAAGCTCGGCACCGCCACCGTTACGCCGGACGAGATCCTCGCCCACGTTTCAGAAGAAAAATGAAACCGGCTCGGTTTCCTGTCATCCCGATCCCGCCTTTGCGGGAGAAGGATCCAGCATGACTTCCGATGCGAGCCTGACACTCGATTCTTCGCGTCGCTCAGAATGACAATGTCGAAAGCCCTCTTCCTCGACCGCGACGGCACGATCATCTTCGACCGGGACTACCTCTCCGATCCCGCCGGCGTGGAGCTGATCCCCGGCGTGGCCGGCGCCCTCCGACGGGCGCGCCAGCTCGGCCACAAGCTGTTCCTCTTCACCAACCAGTCCGGCATCAGCCGTGGCCTGCACACCATCGAGGATGCGCGCCGTTGCCACGCCCGCATGGAGGAGCTGCTCGCGCTGCCCGCCCCCGCCTTCGACGGCGTCTGCATCGCCCCCGAGGCGCCCGGCGAGCCCTCGCTCTATCGCAAGCCCTCGCCCCGGTTCATCCTCGAGATGCTCGAGCAGCACGCGCTCGACTCCCGCCTGTGCTGGATGATCGGCGACCGCGAGAGCGACATCGAGGCCGGCCTCGCCGCCGGGATCCGCGCCGCCGCCGTCTGCACCGGCAAATACGACGCCGCCGGCTGGGCCGCGCGCGCCCGGCCCGGCGTGCCGGTCTTCGCCGACCTCGCCGCCTTCGTCTCCTCCCTCGCCTAGCGCATGCCCGAGCTGGCCGAAGTCGAGTTCTTCCGCCGCCGCTGGAGCGCCGGACACGGGGACAAGGTTCTCGCCGTGCTTGTCCACCCTAACGCCAAGGTCTTCCGCGGCACGAATGTCGCCACGCTGAAACGCGAGCTGACCGGCGCCCGGCTCCTCGACTCCGAATCCGCCGCGAAGCAGATGCTCTTCCGCTTCTCCGGCGGAGGCCTGTCCCGCGCGGAGTCGAGGGGCTGGCTCGGCCTCCACCTTGGGATGAGCGGCGAGACGCGCGTCGAGCCGCAAGGCTATACGTCAGGCAAGCACGACCACCTTGTTCTCGTGCAGAAAACGCGCACGCTCGTCTTCAACGACCCGCGGATGTTCGGTCGCGTGCAGTTCGCCGCCGGCCGGACTGCGCCGGGCTGGTGGACCCGCATCCCGCCTGCCATCCTGTCCGAGGCCTTCACCGTGGAAGCCGTCGCCGCCTTCCTGCGCCGCCGCGCCCGCGCGCCGATCAAGGCCGTGGTGCTCATGCAGGAGCGCTTCCCCGGCATCGGCAACTGGATGGCCGACGAAATCCTCTGGCGCGCGGCGCTGCACCCGGCGCGACTCGCCGGTTCGCTCACGCCCGCCGAGATCCGCCGGCTGCACCGCGAGTGCCGGTTCGTGTGCCGCGGCGCACTGAAATACAACGCCGGTGTCGGCGGCCCGCTGCCACCGGAGCTGAACGCCTTCATGCCGGACTCGTGGCTTTTCAACCACCGTTGGGAGGACGGCGGCCGTTGCCCGCGCACCGGCGCCAAGCTCCGCCGCTCCGAGATCGGCGGCCGCACCACCTGCTGGTCCCCCGCCCGGCAACCGCTTCGCCGAAAGACACGGAATACGTGACTTTGCCTGAAGCCCACCCAGAGCCGTTTGTCACGTAATACGCGACAAACTTTCCGGGCCCTTTCTCCTCTGAAGTGTCACGTAATACGTGACACTTTCCTGGGGCCCTTGAGGATTTCATTCGCCGTGGGTCCGATACCCCGAAGCTTGCTTCGGCTTGGCCGGTAGAACGGGATTGAGCGCGGATTGCATGGGGTTCGAGTAAGGTTGCAGAGGTCTTGGCAAATGC
>Ga0187894_10000578_pt1 | contig 49297 bp, 55 predicted proteins | sample GBC1701081metaG_FD_136650 | JGI IMG/M metagenome (GOLD analysis project Ga0187894, IMG submission 136650) | White microbial mat communities from a lava cave in the Kipuka Kanohina Cave System on the Island of Hawaii, USA - GBC170108-1 metaG ... | reverse complement strand
CGGCGAGCGACGTTCATTCCACCCTAAGTACATCACCCCCCTCTCTAAGGTCGCGGAAAGCCTTACAATCACACCTCCCAGACACGGGTAGTGGGCAGGGGCTTTCCCAAACGCTGCACAGTTTTAACTCGGGATCCCGACGTACGTCAAGGAAAAACGGCCGATGTGGGTCTCCGGACGTCCCCGTGGCCACCCCCAGTGCGGCCCTACCCGCCCTCCCCCATCCCTTTCAGCAGATCCTCAGCCTTTCGGCCGAACGGCGAGTCGGGGTCGAGGTCCCGCGCGCTGCGAAACGCCGCCTTGGCCTCCTCCTTGCGCCCTTGGCGGTCGAGCACGACGCCGAGGAAGTAGTAGGCCTGAGCGAACTTCGGCTGCAGCTGGATGGCCGTTCGATAGGACTCCTCGGCTTCGCGGGGTTTTTCGAGATTGAGGTATGCCCAGCCCAGGTTGGCGTAGGCCACCTCTGGAGTCGGGTAGATCGGGAGGGAGATAGCCTTGCGATACACGGCGACCGCCTCTTCCCACTTTCCCTGCTGCGCGAGAGTGACCCCGAGATTCGTGTAGGCGTCCGCGTACGACGGATCGATCTCGATCGCCTTCTGGAACTCGGCCTGCGCATCGAGGGGTCTCGCCAGGTAGTGCAGCAGCACGATGCCCAGACTGTTGTGGTAGACGGGCGAGGTCGGGTCCAGCCGTACCGCCTCCTGGAGCGAGGCGAGCCCGAGCGCCACCCGCTTCTCACTGAGGTGACTCAGGCCCTGTTCATAGGTGGCGCGCGCCCGGAGACGCTGCACCTCCTCGTCCTGCGTCGTCACGCACGCAGAACTGGCGATGGCGCAAGCAACCGCAGCGAGCACCGAGCATCGGCCCCAACTTGACAGGGTCATTTGCCGCATGTTACCCCTGGATTCCGTGCCAACCTACGAATACGAATGCCCGAAGTGCCCCCGCACCTTCGAGATCAGGCAGCGCATCTCCGAGCCGGCCCTCAGTACCTGCGACATCTGCGGCGGCCCCATCCGGCGTCTCCTGGCGCCCGCGCCGTTCATCCTGAAGGGTGGCGGCTGGTACGTGACAGACTACCCGTCGGAGTCGCGGAAGAAGGCGCTCAGCGGCGAGTCGGAGAGCAAGCCGGCTACGGCAGACGCGAAACCGGGCTCGGGCGATAGCGGCGGCGCCTCCCCCGGTTCGAGTTCCTCGACCGGTTCGGGGGACGGCAAGGGTTCGGGGACCGGCAAGAGTGAAGCAAAGGCCTCGAAAACCGCCGACTAGCCCGCCCGCCTGACACGCACGGGATCGCCCGACGCCACGCCTAGCAGGGCCCGAGCGCTCGTCCGGTTGGCGAAGATTTCGAGGCGTCCGCTCGACCCGATGATGGGCGAGGGAGCCGCCGTCGGGCCATCCGCGTAGCACGCAACGGGTCCGCCGAGATCCCGGCCGCTGACCGACACCACCAGACGGTCTGGCGTCCCGAGGAGGTCCAGGTCGTCGGCCCGCACGTTCGTCAGGAGGTTCCCGAATCGATCGCTGCCGATCACCTCGCCGACGAGCTCACCTCCTTCCAGCCGGCACGCCGGCCAGATCAAGCGCTCGGGATCAGTGACCGGCGGGCCGAAACGCTCGAGCGGCACTCCGGCGGCGAGGTAGGCCGCCGCCGGAGCAAAGATGTCCCGGCCGTGAAACGTGCGGCTCACGGCAGGCCGGCGGAGCGCATCCCGCTCGAGCGATACGGCGGTCCAGTCGCTCCCGGAGATCGCGAAGCTGAAGAGGCCGTTGTCCGGACCGACGAAATACTGCTCGCCCGCGCGCAACGCGATCCCGCGGCGCCCGCTTCCGACCCCCGGATCCACGACCGCCAAGTGGATGGTCCCCGGTGGGAAGAAGTCGACCGACGATTCGAGGGACAAGCAGGCCTCGGCGACGTCGCACGGCGCCACCTCGTGGGTGACGTCGACCAGACGTGCATCGCGACAGATACCCAGGATGACTCCCTTCATGATGGCGACGAATGGGTCGCGCACCCCGAAGTCGGTGGTGAGCGTGATGATCGGCGCGGCCATGAGGGGCCCGGACCGGCAACGGTCGCTCGATCAGCAGTCGCGGTCCACGACGAAGTCGGCGACGAGCGCGAGCGTCTCCCGATCCTCCGACGCGGGGAACGAGGACAGCGCCTCCTTGGCGGTCTGCGCGTAGGCGTGCGCGCGCGCAAGCGCATAGTCGACGCCGCCGTACTTCACGACCAGGCGGCGAATCTCCTCGATCTCGGCGGGCTCGAGGGCCTGACTCTTGAGCAGGAGCCGCACTCGCTCGCGCTCGGTTGGCTCGGCGCGGTCGAGGGCCGCGATGAGCGGCAGGGTCCACTTTCCCTCCCGGAGGTCCGCCCCGACCGCCTTGCCGAGCCGTTCCTGATCCGCGACGAAGTCGAGCGAGTCGTCGCTGATCTGAAACGCGATGCCGATGTCGAGTCCGTAGCGCGTGAGGCCCTCCACCTGCTCGGGACCAGCGTGACCGAGCAGCGCGCCGATCCGGCAGCAGGCCGACATGAACGAGGCGGTCTTCTGCGTGATGATCCGGACGTAGTCGGCTTCGCTCGTCGAGCCACTGCGTTTGCGTTCCAGCTGGAACACCTCAGCCTCGGTCATGGACACCGTGGCGCGCGCCAGGGTCTCGAGCACCAGGGGATCGCCATCACCGACCATGAGGGCGAACGACTTCGAGTACAGGTGGTCGCCCACGAGGATCGAGGCGTCGTCCCCCCATCGCGCGTTCGCAGATGGCCGGCCGCGTCTGAGGGGCGCCTGATCCACGACGTCGTCGTGGATCAGCGTGGCCGTGTGCAGGAGCTCGACGACGCAGCCCATTCGGACCGCCCGAGGGCCGCGATAGCCGGCCAGGCGCGCGGCGATCAGCAGGAGGATGGGACGCAAGCGCTTGCCACCGGCGCCGGCGATGAACTCCCCCATTTCGTGGATCAGCGGGACTGGCGAGTCGATCTCCGCGGCAATCGCCGACTCGACCGCCTGCAGCTCCGGGCCCACCGCGAGGACGACACGGTCCTTGAGGAGCGCTTCGAGCGGCGTTGGGGCCTTCATGATCGACCGATCGGGGAACGGGTCAACGGACGACGACGCGGTCTTTCACCTTGACCTGCGCTCCCGAGGGGAGGCTCTGGATCTCGACCACCGAGAACTTGTCCCGGACTTCCACGACCTTGCCGGAGGCAACCTCTTCGTCCAGCTCGCCGAGCAGCTCGCCGGTGATGGGATGGACAATGGCGATCTTGTCGCGGCGCAGGCTCACCGCGCTGCCGAGCCTCACCCCGTCTGCGGCCGTGAGGTCGATGACGATGCGCGTGGTGTCGACGTACACCACGAACCCCCGCGTCGGCTCGGGGACCGGGACGCGGCCGGCATCGGTGCGCGTGGAGGTGGGCGCTGCCGCGACGGGCCCACTCGACCGGCTGGCGACCGGCGCTACGTTCTCGAGCTTGTACGGCCCCCCTTGTCGCGGGCTGATCCGCCCGCCGCCCGGCGGGGACCCGTACTTCGCCACGATGTCGGGCGGCGCAATCATGCTCGATTTGCCAAAGATGAAGGTCTTGACCGTGGTCGGCACCTTGTCTTCTTCGACCCAGATGAATTCGGGTTCGCTCGCGACGTCGCCAAAGCGAGGATTCTTGATCAGGACCCATTTGGGTTCGCTCGACCGGAGGGCCACGCTCGGATCGTTCTGTGGGCCAAAGCCGGCCAACTCACGGATACTCACGCACGCCGTCGACAGGAACGCGATCGCGCAGAGGCCAGCAACGACGCGAGCGGGCGTGGGGGCCTTCATGACGCGGCCAAGCATAGCAGATTCGTCCCGCCTAGTCTTGGGGCACGGGCTCCCAGGGGAATCGTTGCTCCGCGGCCGACTCGGCGCGCGTCAGGGCCATCCGGCGAGAGAAGAGCGCATTCCCGGTGACGGCCGACACCCAGGTCACGTCGAGATAGGTCACGCCCCGGCGCTCGAGCAGCACCGGGATGATCCACCCGGTCACCTCGAGTGACCTCGCCACGGCCACGGCTTTGTCGGGCCGCACCAGGAGCTCCTCGCTCCTCGTCTTCTGGTTCAGCAAGTGCTCCTGCACGGCTGACGGGTCCGCCGACTGGAAGCGCTTGGTCTCGCTGAGGGCGTGCGCCAGCATGAATGGCACCCGCCTGAGGTCGGCGTTGCCATTGGTGAGATCGGTCGCCGGCGCGACCGCGACGCGAATCCGCCCCTTGGTGATGCGCACGCCGTCCTCGGGTCTGGCGGCCGGCCGCTCCGGCATGGCGACGTAGACGGCCTCGGAGAACTGCGGCAGCACTCGCTGCACCTGCGCGTGCCCAAGAACCTGTTCATAGCGGCCCATGGGCTTGCCATTGACCGGGTGCCGGAAGACCTCCCCCTTGCGGTAGATGGTGAATTCCTGACCGGACTGCACACCATCCCGCTCGGCGAGGTCCAGGAAAATGCGGTCACCGTCCACGGCCACGACCAACCCCTCGACAGCCGGAAACGCCGCCACGACCTCCTGGAGCATCAGACCGAACGTGGCTCCAACCTGGTCGGCCACACCAGCCACGGAGGGTCGCGGCACGAGCCCCACGACCACGAGCAGCATGGTCAGGATGGCTGGGAACTGCGCAAAGGCTCGCTCGGTCCGGCAGGGCCACGACGGCCGTTTCGAGCGCCCGCCTCGCTGGCGCGATACCGCGGTTGCGAGCGGCTCGGACGGAGCCGCCGAGGTCCTCTTCGAGGAGCTAGATGACGACCGACGGCTGGTGCACACCGAACACACCCCGGAGGACATCGCAGATCTCGCCGAGGGTCACGTGCGCCGTGACCGCCTCGAGGATCGGCGGCAGGAGGTTGTCCCGGCCGCGCGCCGTGCGATCCAGCGCGTCGAGCGCCCGGGCCGCGCGATCGCGGTCGCGGCCCGCACGGAGGGCAGAAAGCCGCTCCGCGAGGGCATCGCCGAGAGCAGGATTCACCTGGAAGAGGTTTCCAGGAGGCGGTTCGTCCACGACATACTCGTTCACGCCGACCACCACGCGGGCCCCGGACTCGACCTCCTGTTGATAGCGATAGGCGGCCTCCTGGATCTCGCGCTGCATGAACGCGATCGCGTGCACGGCGCCGCCAAGTCCGTCGATCTTGGCGATATAGGTGAGGGCTTCCTCCTCGATGTCGAGGGTCATCCGCTCCACGACGTAGGCGCCGCCGAGCGGGTCGATGGTGTCGGCCACGCCGGACTCGTGAGCGAGGATTTGCTGGGTGCGGAGCGCGGTGCGCACGGAGGCCTCGCTCGGCAGCGCCAGCGCCTCGTCCATGGAGTTCGTGTGCAGCGACTGGCAGCCGCCCAGCACCGCCGCGAGCGCCTGCACCGCCACGCGCACGATGTTGTTCTCCGGCTGCTGGGCCGTGAGCATGCTGCCGGCCGTCTGCGCATGGAAGCGCAACGTCTGGGAACGCGGGTCGCGAGCGCCGAACCGCTCGCGCATGATGCGCGCCCAGAGCCGGCGCGCCGCCCGGAACTTCGCCACCTCCTCGAGCAGGTTGTTGTGGGCGTTGAAGAAGAACGAGAGCTGGGGCGCGAAGTCGTCGACGCCCTGCCCGGCGTCCCGGGCCGCGCTGACGTAGGCGATGCCGTTGGCCAGCGTGAACGCCACCTCCTGGGCGGCCGTGCACCCCGCCTCGCGGACGTGATAGCCGGAGATCGAGATCGTGTTCCAGCGTGGCACGCGCTCGCGGCAGAAGGCGAACGTGTCCGTGACGAGCCGCATCGAGGGCCCCGGCGGGAACACGTACGTCCCGCGCGCGATGTATTCCTTCAAAATGTCGTTCTGCACGGTGCCGGAGAGCGTCGTCGACGCGATGCCCTGACGCTCGGCCACCGCGATGTAGAGACAGAGCAGGATGGCCGCGGTGGCGTTGATGGTCATCGAGGTCGAGACGCGGTCGAGCGGAAGGCCGGCGAGCAGTTCCTCCATGTCGAGCGCGCTCGAGATCGCCACGCCCACCTTGCCGGCCTCGCTCTTCGCCACCGGGTGGTCGGCGTCGTAGCCCATCTGCGTCGGCAGGTCGAAAGCGACGCTGAGCCCGCTCTGGCCCTGTCCGAGCAGATAGCGGAACCGCTGGTTGGTCTCCGCCGCCGAGCCGAAGCCGGCATACTGGCGCATCGTCCACAGGCGCCCTCGATAGCCGGTGGGCTGGATGCCGCGCGTGAATGGATACTCTCCGGGAAAGCCGAGGTCGGCGACGTAGTCGAGATCGGCCACGTCCGCCGGCGTGGCGATCGGCTCGACCGGAGCGCCATTCGATCCTGTGAACAGGGCCGAGCGCTCCGGCGACTTCGAGAGCGCGGGCCCGCGCGTCCGCGTCTCCCAGGACCGCTTGGCCTCCTCGATCCGCTGTCGAGACTCTGGAGTGACGTCTGATGGCGTCATAGGGGTATGTTCCCGTGCTTCTTGGGCGGGTTCTGGTCGCGCTTGGTCGCCAGCACCTCGAGCGCCTGGATGAGCTTCTTGCGGGTCTCCCGAGGCTCGATCACCTCGTCGACGTAGCCGCGTTCGGCCGCGGCGTACGGGTTGGCGAACTTGTCCCGGTATTCCCGCGTCTTCTCGTCCTTGAGCGCCCCCGGGTCGGCCGCCCGGTCCATCTCCCGGCGGTAGAGGATGTTCACCGCTCCCTCTGGACCCATGACGGCGATCTCCGCCGTCGGAAATGCGTAGTTGACGTCGCCGCGGATGTGCTTCGACGACATGACGCAGTAGGCCCCGCCGTAGGCCTTGCGCGTGATCACGGTGAGCTTTGGCACGGTCGCCTCGCAGAACGCGAAGAGCAGCTTGGCGCCGTGCTTGATGATGCCGCCGTACTCTTGCGCCGTCCCCGGCAGGAAGCCAGGGACGTCCTCGAACGTGAGGAGGGGCAGGTTGAAGCAATCGCAGAAGCGGACGAACCGGGCGCCCTTGAGGGAGGCATTGATGTCGAGGCAGCCCGCGAGATGGGCCGGCTGGTTGGCCACCACGCCGACGGGGCGACCGTTCAGGCGGCCGAAGCCGATGAGGAGATTTGGCGCGTACTCGGCCTGGATCTCGAAGAAGTACCGGTCGTCCAGCACCGCGCGCACGATGTCGCGCATGTCGTAGGGTTTGTTCGGCTGCTCTGGCACCACCGACTGGAGCGCGTCGTCGGCCCGGTCCGGAGGATCGAGCGAGGTCTGCACGGGTGGGTCCTCGGCGTTGTTCTGCGGCAGGAACGTCAACAGCTCCCGGATCAGCGCCAGGCACTCCTCTTCGCTCTCGGCGGCGAAGTGCGCCACCCCGGACGTGCCGACGTGGGTCGAGGCGCCCCCCAGCTCCTCGAACGAGACCTCTTCGTGCGTCACCGCCTTGATCACGTCCGGCCCCGTCACGAACATGTAGGAGCTGCCCTTCACCATGAAGACGAAGTCGGTGATGGCGGGCGAGTACACGGCGCCACCGGCGCAGGGGCCCATGATCGCCGAGATCTGCGGCACGACGCCCGAGGCGAGCGTGTTGCGGAGGAAGATGTCCGCGTAGCCGGCGAGCGAGACGACACCTTCCTGGATACGAGCGCCGCCCGAATCGTTGAGCCCGATGACCGGCACGCCCGCCTTCATCGCGAGATCCATGATCTTGCAGATCTTGCGCGCGTAGGCTTCGGACAGCGAGCCGCCGAACACGGTGAAGTCCTGCGCGAACACGAACACCGGGCGGCCGTGGATGCGGCCAGAGCCGGTGATGACGCCGTCGCCAGGGATCCGCTGCTCGTCGACGCCGAAGTCCCGCCCGGTGTGCACCACGAAACGATCGACCTCCGCAAACGATCCTTTGTCGAGCAGGAGGTCGAGTCGCTCGCGAGCCGTGTTCTTGCCGGCCTTGTGTTGCCGGGCGATGCGCTCGGCGCCGCCGGCGAGCAGCGCCGCCTCGTTGCGCCGGCGCAGCTCGTCGAAACGGTCCTGGAGGGACATGGCTCAGGGCTCCTCTGGAATGAAACGATGGCGCTGACGCGGGGCAGTATAGCGGTCGATGCAGCGGAAAGTCAATGAATGCAGCCAGTTTCCGCGGTCCGCCGATTGACTTCCCCTTGGGGGCGCGCCATACTCGTGAACGCCTATGAGCCCCGTCGCGCAGGGCGCCATCGTGGTCTGCGTCGTGGTGCTGAGCGCGGTACTGGTGAGCACGCTCCTGGCGCTCCGGAGGACGGCGCTTCGGGCCGAGAACGTGCTTCACGTGGTCGAGCGGGAGATTCGGCCCATGCTGACCCAGCTCGAGTCGCTGACCGCGGAATTGCGCGAGCTGTCGCGGACCGCCAACGACGAGATGAAGCGCATCAGCGTGATCCTGCGGCGAGTCGATGACGTCTCCATCAAGGTGGCGCGCCTGGTCGGCGCGCTCGCGGCGCTCACACAGGTCGGGCGGTACGTGGGCGTGGTCGCGGGGGTGAAGAAGGGGCTCGACGTCTTCGTCCGCCGCCTGGGCGCCAGGCGCTGACCGCGCCTCGGCCCGCACAAGCAAGGAGGGAACGCACATGATCGAAGAGCGCAGGAGCGACGCGGCAGGGTATCTCGGCTGGTTTTTCTTCGGCGCCCTCGCCGGCGCCGCCACCGCCCTCTTGATGGCGCCAAAGAGCGGGCGCGAGACGCGCGAGTTGCTCGCGGAGCGCGGGGGCGAGTTCTGGAGGCGAGCCCACGACGCGGCGGGCGAGACACAATCGCGGGCGAGCGACCTCTTCGACCGGGGTCGCGAGTACTTCGACGAGCAGACGCAGCGGCTGACGTCGGCCTTCGAGGCCGGGCGCGCGGCCATGCGGGAAGAAATCGATCGGAGCGGGCGCGGCGGGCTCTGACCCGCGCCTGTCTCGATGGCCGAAGTCGAGCTGCCAAATCCCGAGGACCTGCACGAGCGCCGGGAGGATCACTTCTCCCGGCGCGTGGCTCTGGTCACCGCCATCTTCGCCGTCCTGCTGGCCATCGCGGCCCTGGGCGGCAACCACGCCATGAAGGAGATGCTCCTCGCGCAGCAGAAGTCCTCCGATCAGTGGGCGTTCTACCAGGCCAAGGTGATCCGCGAGCATCAGTACCGGGGCCAGAAGCTGCGGCTCGAGGTCGACCTGCTCGAACGCGGCGCCAGCTTGAAGCCGGAGGTCCGCGAGAAGCTCGAGGCGCTCGCGAAGCGGTTCGGCGACGAGGAGAAGCGCTACGGCGAGGAGAAGAAGGACATCGAGAAGGACGCGAAGAAGTTCGAGCACGAGCGCGACGTGTGGCAGACCAAGGATCCCTACTTCCTCTTCGCCGAGGCGATCTTGCAGATCGCCATCGTGATGTCCTCGGTGTCCATCCTGGCCCGCTCCGGGGCGGTCTTCGGCTTCAGCCTGGTGCTCGCCGTGGTAGGGACGCTGCTGACCCTGAACGGCTTCTTCAGCGTCGTCCACGTCCCCCTGCTGCCAGGAGGACACTGAGCGGCCGCCACGGACGTGACCGCTATCGGCGGAAGTCGGAGCGCGCGGGCAGGATGCGATCCGCGATGAGGTTGCGCATCATCTCGACGGTGCCGCCGCCGATGGCGAACATGCGCGCGTCGCGGACCATGCGTTCGAGAGGAAGCGCCCGGCCGTAGCCCGCGGCGCCGTGGATCTGGAGCGCCTGGCTCGTGACCTCCTGGGCCATTTCCGCTGCAAACGTTTTCGCCTTGGCCGCCTCGAGGGCGTCGGGAAAGCCCGAGGCGCCGTTGACGGCGGCTCGGTGAATGAGCAGGCGCGCGGCGTCGATCTTGATCGCCATGTCGGCCAGCTTCCAGCGAATCCCCTGAAACTCGCCGATAGCACGCCCGAACTGCCGCCGCGTCTCCGCATATGCGAGCGCCTGCTCGTACGCGCCCTGGGCCAGACCGAGCGCGACGGTGGCAGCGCCCAGCCTCTGGCCGTTGTAGGCGGTCATCAGCTTCTTGAAGCCGTCGGGAGGTCCCACCAGGACCTGATCGCGCGACACGCGGCATCCATCGAAGTGCAATCGGCCTTCGGGGATGCCCCGCAAGCCCATCGTGCGGTCGCGCTCGCCCACGCGGAATCCGGGCGTATCGCGCTCGATCAGGATGCCGCCGATGCCCTCGGCCCCCGCCGCGGCGCTCATCCGGCAGTAGACGAGATGCAGGCGTGAGACCCCGGCACCGGTGATCCATCGCTTCTCGCCTGCGAGCGTGTAGCCCTCCGGAGCCTCATCTGCCCGCGTCACGAGATCCGTGGCGGCCGAGCCCGCCTCGGGCTCGGTGATCGCGATGGCGGGTTTGTCGCCCTCGAGCACCCAGGGCAGGTAGCGACGCTTCTGGGCCTCCGAGCCGTAGGCGATCAGCGCGCCGACCGCGCCGACATTGCCCTCGACGACGATGCGGGCCGTCACCCCGCACGCGCGCGCGATCTCCTCGACGACCAGGAGCACGTCCAGCAGGGAGCCGCCTCCGCCTCCGTACGCCCGAGGAACGGCGAGGCCCATGAACCCGGCCTGGACCAGGTCTTTGACGTTGTCCCAGGGATACTCCTCCACGGCGTCCCAGCGTGCCGCGCGCTCGCGGAACACGTTGTCGGCCAGCTCGCGCGCCCGCGCTCGAAGCGCCTTCTGTTCGGGCGAGAGGCGGAAATCCATCAGATGTGAATGGCCTGCCCGAGCGCGGCCAGTGTCGCCTCGAGCGCGGCTTCCGACAAGGTCGGGTGGGCGTGGATCGTGTGGATGATCTCCTCGAGCGTGGCCTCGAGCGTGCGCCCCACGGCGAACTCGTGGATCATCTCCGTCGCCTCGGGGCCGACGATGTGGACGCCGAGGATCTCCCCGGTCGACTTGTCGGCGACGACCTTGAGGAACCCCTCGGTCTCGCCGAGCGCCACCGCCTTGCCGTTGGCCGTGAACGGGAAGCGTCCCACCGCGATCTCGCGGCCGCCGACGCGCGCGCCGCGTTCGCTCACGCCGATCGACGCCACCTGTGGCCGGCAGTAGGTGCACGACGGCACGTTGCCGTAGTCGACGGGCCTGGGCCCCCGACCGGCGATCGCCTCGGCGGCGACGACGCCCTCGGCCATCGCCTTGTGCGCGAGCAGCTGGCGACCCGTCATGTCGCCCACCGCATAGATGCCGGTGACGGACGTCTCCATGGTGGGCGACACGGTCACGAAGCCCTTGTCCACGGCGACGCCAAGCGCCTCGAGCCCGACGCCCTTGACGCGCGCGGCACGCCCGACAGCCATCAGCACCTGATCGGCCGCGAGCGTCTCGGCCTTGCCCTCGACCTCCACCTCGACCTTGACCTGATCTCCCCCCGGGGACACCGCGTTGACGCGAACGCCCGTGCGAACCCCAATGCCGCGGCGAGTGAACAGCCGGGCCAGTTGAGCCGACACCTCGTCGTCCTCGACGGGGAGAACTCCGGGCAGGGCCTCGAGGACGGTCACCTGCGTGCCGTAGGCCGCGAACACGTCGGCGAACTCCATGCCGACCGCCCCCGCGCCAATGACGATGAGGGAGCCTGGCTTGTCCTCGCTCTTCACTGCGCCGTTCGAAGAGATGATCTGGCGCTCGTCGATGGTCACGCCGGGGAGCGACTTTGGCTCCGAGCCCGTGGCGAGGATGATCGCGTTGGCCTCGATGGCCTGCGCACCGTCCTTGCCCCGGACCTCCACCGTGCGGGGGCCCGTCAGGACGCCGGTGCCTGCGTGGAGGGCGATCTTGTTCTTTCGGAACAGGAACTCCACGCCCTTGGCCATGCGATCGGCCACGCGGCGCGACCGCTGGATGGCCTGAGCGTAGTCGGCGCGCCACTCACCGACGGCGATGCCGAATTCCTCGGCGCGTTGGAAGAGCCCGACGACCTCGGCGTTTCGGAGGAGGGCCTTCGTCGGAATGCATCCCCAGTTCAGGCACACACCGCCAGGCCGGTCGTCCTCCACGGCCGCGACCGTGAGCCCGAGCTGGGCGCAGCGAATGGCCGCGACGTATCCCCCCGGCCCGCTGCCGACGACTGCGACGTCGACCTTCACGGCCATGATGTCTTCCGAGTGTCGAGGGCCGCCCGGGTCACAGCAGGAGCCGCAGCGGCTCTTCCAGAAGCCGCTTCACGTCCTGCAAGAACCGCGCGCCCATCGCGCCGTCCATCACGCGGTGATCGCACGAGACGGTAACCTTCATCCGCCGGCCGACGCGGATCTGGCCGTTGTCGACCACCGGCTTCTCGACCACCGAACCGACGGCGAGGATGGCGCCCTCGGGCGGATTGATGATGGCCGAGAATTCCTCGACGTCGAACATGCCGAGGTTCGAGATCGTGAAGGTGGCGCCGCTCATCTCCTGGGCCCGCAGCTTGCCTGCTCGCGCCCGCTCCGCGAGATCCCGCGCCTCCACCGCGATGCGGCCGAGCGGCTTGACGTCGCAGTCACGTAGGACGGGCGTGATCAGGCCCTGCTCGAGAGCCACCGCGAGCCCGATGTGCGCCCGGCGGTGGACGCGGATCGCCTGCGGCGGCTGATCGCCGGCTCCCCCGGCCGCGGCGACGAGGGAGGCGTTCACACCGGGATTCTTGAGGAGCGCGAACGCACAGGCCTTGATGACCAGGTCGTTCACCGATATCTTCGGCTGCCCATCGAGACCGTTCAGCTCGGTGCGCAGCTCCATGGCGCGGTCCATCGCGAGCTCGGACGTGACGTAGAAGTGGGGGACCGGCGCCTTCGAGAGCGGCATACGCCTGGCGATCGCGGCGCGCATCGGGGTGAGCGCCATGTCCTCGAACTCGGCGTCCGCCCGGGACGGAATCACAAAGACGGCAGGGCGAGCGGGCCCTGGCGACGGCGTGGGTGCGGGGCTCACAGCGGGTGCCGGGCGTGGCGCGGACAGCGCCCCTTCAACATCGCGCCGCACGATGCGGCCGGCGGGACCGCTTCCCGAGATCACCCGGAGGTCGATGCCGGACTGGGCCGCGATCTTCCGAGCGAGCGGCGACGCCTTCACGCGGCCGCTCGCCGTGGCGACGAGCGCGGGTGACGGCGCTTCGGCCATCGGAACCACCTTCGTCGTAGCCGGCACGGACTGGTAGGTCTCCATTGGAGGCAGGCTCCGCGCGGGCGCAGCCGTCGATGGCTTCTCGTTGGCGCGTGCCGCCACAGACGGAGCCTCACCCCTGGACGGCGATGCCGCGACCACCCCGGAGACGTCGTCCGAGGGCTCGGCGATGATCGCGATCAGATCGCCGACGGGCACCTGGCCGCCCGGGCCCACGACGATCTTGCGCAACACGCCGCCCCCGAACGCCTCGATCTCGACGTTCGCCTTGTCGGTCTCGATCTCGGCGATGATGTCGCCGCCCTTCACGGCATCGCCCTCCTTCTTGAGCCATTGAATGACCTTGCCGGTCTCCATGGCGTCGGAGAGCTTGGGCATCACGACCTTGGTGATCATGCGTAGCAAACCCTGCGAATGGCCGCGGCGATCTTGGCCTTCGACGGCGTCTTGAGCAGCTCGAGGTTCCGCGCATACGGCATGGGGGCATTCTCGCCGGTGACGCGCTCCACCGGCGCATCGAGATCGTCGAAGGCGTTCTCGGTGATGAATGCGGAGATCTCGGATCCCATGCCGGCGAAGCCCGCGCCGGCCTCCAGCACGACCGCCCGGTGGGTCTTCCTGACGGAGCCGACGATCGTCGCGGTGTCCATGGGGCGGAGCGTGCGGGGGTCGACGATCTCCACGGAGATGCCGTCCTTGGCGAGGTCCTCTGCCACCTCGAGCGCGCGATACATCATGCCCATGTAGGCGATCACGGTGACGTCGGTCCCCTCGCGCCGAACGATGGCCTTGCCGAGCGGAATCGTGAAGTCGGGATCGTCGGGCACCTCGCCCTTGACCGCGTACAGCGTCTCGGCCTCGATGAAGATCACGGGGTTGTCGTCGCGGATGGCTGACTTGAGCAGGCCCTTGGCGTCGGCCGGCGTCGACGGCCGCACCACCTTGAGACCGGGGACGTGGTAGAAGTACGTCTCCATGCTCTGCGAGTGCTGCGCGGCGAGCTGCGCGGCCGGTCCGCCGGGCCCCCGGACCACGAGCGGGACGTTGTATTGCCCGCCCGACATGTAGAGCATCTTGGCGGCCGAGTTCACGATCTGGTCGAGCGCCAGGATGGAGAAGTTGAACGTCATCATCTCGACGACGGGCCGGAGGCCGAGCATGGCGGCGCCGACGCCGATGCCGGTGAAGCCGGACTCGGCGATGGGCGTGTCGATGATGCGCTTCTCGCCGAACTCCTTGAGCAGGCCCTGGGTCACCTTGTAGGCGCCCTCGTAGAGCCCGACTTCCTCGCCGATGACGAACACCCGGGGATCGCGGCGCATCTCTTCGCGAAGCGCAAGATTCAGCGCCTCTCGATACGTCATGACCGCCATCGCCTAGTCCTTGTACACGTCGGTGAGCAACCACTCGGCGGGCGGCTCTGGCGAGGCCTCGGCGAACGCCACGGCTTCGTCCACGGCGTCGTTGACCGACTTCTCGATGGCCCCCAGGTCGGACTCGGTGAGCACGCCGTCGCGGAGGCACCGGTCGGTGAAGAGCGCGATGGGGTCGCGCTGCCGCTCGCGCTCGACCTCCTCCCGGGTGCGGTACACGGCGCCGGCGGGGTCGCGCATCGAATGGCCCCGGAACCGGTACGTGCGCGTCTCGATGAGCGCCGGTGCTTTGTCCCGCCGGGCCCGCTCGACCGCCCGGGCCACGACGTCGCGCACGGCCAGGACGTCCATGCCGTCCACGGCCTCCGCGTGCATGCCGTAGTGCTCGGCGAAGCGCCAGATCTCGGTCTGGGCGAGCGCGCGGTGGATCGCCGTCCCCATCGCATAGCGGTTGTTCTCGCAGATGAAGATCACCGGCAGCTTCCAGAGCGCCGCCAGGTTCATGGCCTCGTGGAACTCGCCCTCCGGCACCGCGCCGTCGCCGAAGAAGCAGAGCACCACCTGGTCGCCCCCCTGGTACTTGATGGCGAACGCCGCGCCCGTGGCAAGCGGGAGGTGCGCCGCGACGATGCCGTGGCCGCCGAGGAAGTTCACGCTCTTGTCGAAGAGATGCATCGACCCGCCCTTGCCCTTGCTGAGCCCGTCGCGACGGCCGAAGAGCTCCGCCATGGCGCGGCGCGGGTCCGAGCCCTTGGCCAGGCAGTGGCCATGCTCCCGGTACGACGCGATGGCGTAGTCGTCGGGGCGAAGCGTGGCGATCGCGCCCACCGCTACGGCCTCCTGGCCGATGTACAGGTGCAGGAACCCTCCGATCTTGCCGAGCGCGTACATCTCGGCGGCCTTCTCCTCGAAGCGCCGGATGAGCGCCATCTGGGTGGCGAGCCGCCGGGCCAGTTCGATGTCGAGCCGGCTCGAGGGAGCGGCCGTCTTCGTTTGCGCCATGAACGTCGCCTCCTACCTTCGCTTCTGTTCCTTCGAGACTACCAGCGCATCACGCTCAGCTCGTCCACCGAGAGGCGGCGGCGGAGCCGGAAGATCACCACGATGATCGCGAGGCCGACCGCCACCTCGGCGGCCGCCACGCACATCACGAAGAAGACCAGCGCCTGCCCTTCGGCTGTGTTGTGGCGCTGCCCGAAGGCCACCAGCGCCAGGTTGGCCGCGTTGAGCATCATCTCGATCGACATGAAGATGACGAGCGGGTTTCGGCGTACGAGGACGCCGAGCACGCCCATGCTGAACAGCACGGCCGACAGCGCGACGTAGTAGGACTCCGGGACCAATGGCCTAGGCCTTTCGCTTGGCCAGCGTCAGAACGCCGACGATGGCTGCCAGGAGCAGGAACGAGGTCACTTCGAACGGGAACAGATAGTCCGTGAACAGGAGACGTCCCACCGCCTCGATTCCGCCCGGGACGTGCGTGGCCGGTCCCGGTCCCTTGAGGGCCACCGAGCGCAGCATCAGGGCTGACAGCACGAGAAATGCCCCGGCCAATGGCACGGCCACCCATCGCTGGCCCCGCAACGGATCAGGGCCCGTCTCGACCTTCCCGGGAATGAGGACCATGATCGCGAACACGAACAGCACGGCGATGGCGCCCGCGTAGACGATGACCTGGGCCGTGGCGAGGAACTCGGCGCGGAGCGTGAGGTAGAGCCCCGCCACGCTCGCGAGATTGAGCACGAGGAACAGGGCCCCGTGAATCGGGTTGCGCTTCAGGATGAGCCCGGCCGCGGAGCCCACGACCAGCGCCGCGAGAATCACGAACGCCGCGAGACGCATGTCAGAACTCGACGATCGGCTGGCGGTCGGCCGGAATGGGCACCGGCGTCGCGGGGGCGCCATCGGCTCGCGCCGGCTCGTGGGCGAGGAGCATCTCCTTCGTGTAGACCATCCCGCCGCGGCTGAACGAGGCGAACTCGAGAATGCCCGTGTCCATGCGGATCGCATCCTCCGGGCACGCTTCGACGCAGAACCCGCAGAACACGCACTTGCCGAGATCGATGTCGAAGCGCGCCGGGACCTTCTCGATCTCCGGGTTCGGGTGCTCGCTCGCCACGATGTAGATGCAGTGCGCGGGGCAGACGGTCTCGCACATCATGCACGCCACGCAGCGGGGCGACCCGTCCTCGCGGCGGACCAGACGGTGCAGACTGCGCAGCCGTGGCGAGTACGGCCGCCGCTCGTCGGGATACTGGATCGTCACCGCGCCGCGCGCGTTCTTGACCCGGAAGACGGTATGCAGGGTGTGGCGCCACATGTTGGCGAAGAAGTGCTGCGACGTCAACGCGAGCCCGGCGAGCACCTCGATCACGTAGAATCGCTGGCGCAGCGACAGCTTGCTCGAGTGGCGAGGATCGGCGGGCGCGTTCGACGTCCGGTAGGTCGCCATGGCTCACGCCTTCCCGAGCGCCAGCAGCACGAGGGCCGTGACGACGATGTTCAGAATGGACAGCGGGAACAATCCAATCCAGCCGAGCCGCATCGCCTGATCGTAGCGGAACCGGGGCAAGGTCCAGCGGATCAGCATCAGGAACCAGATCATCACGACCACCTTGAGGAGAAACGCCGCGACCTGCAGCACCGTCACGACCAGCACAGGCAACGCCACGCTCTGGCCCCACGGGAAGGCGAACCCGGATGCGGCGAGGTACGGGACTTGCCAGCCGCCGAGGAACAGCGCGGTCGCCATCCCGGCGACGACCACCGTCTCGAGAAAATCCGCCATGGCGAACATGCCGAACTTCATCCCGCTGTACTCGACGAAGTAGCCGATGATCTCCGACTCGCCCTCCGGCGTGTCGAACGGGATGCGCTTGGTGGCGGCGATGCCCGCCGTCAGGAAGATCACGAAGGCGAGGGGCTGCGTGAGGATCCCCCAGGCCGGGATCCACTGGCCGAAGTACTGCGGCAGGAGCGCATGGCCCTGGGCACGCGCGATGTCCTGCATGTTGAGCGATCCGTAGATCATCACGACGCCCATGATCGACGCGCCGATCGCGATCTCCGCGGAGATCATGAGTGCGGCCGCCCGCTGGCCCCCGAGCAGCGCGTAGTTGTTCGCCGAGGCCCAGCCCGCCATCATGAGCCCGTACACGCCCATCGAGAGCATGGCGAGCACGTAGAGGATCCCCACGTTGAGCGTCACGGCCTGGAGCTCGATGGTCCGGCCGCCGAGCGTGATGGTGTCTCCGAAGGGGATCGACGCGAAGGCCGCGAGCGCGAAGAACACCGACACGAACGGCGCCAGCTTGAAGAGCAGCCGGTCCGCGTGGGCCGGCATGAAATCTTCCTTCGTCAGCATCTTGATGGCGTCGGCGAGCGGGTGGAGCAACCCGAGCATGCGGATCCCGAACACCGACGCCCGGTTGGCGCCGATCCGGTCCTGCATGATCGCCGACTGCTTGCGCTCGACCCAGGTCAGGAGACCGCCCAGGTTCAAGACGACGAACATCGTGAAGGCGACCGGCCCGAAACGGGCAAGCAGATCGCCCAGGACGCCGCTCATGTCCTGACCCCGAGCCCGCGATCGCCGAGGGCGCGGTAGCTCATCCCGGCGAACGGCGCGACGGACGCGGCCAGTGCCTGGAACACCTGATCGGCGCGCTCCGCGCCGAACACGGCGTCGGTGAATCCGAGCGCCCGTCCCAGACCGGTCAAAATGTCCCAATCAGGGCGCGCCTCGCCCAGCGGGTCGAGCGCGGTGCGGAAGCGCTGGACGTGGCCGGCGAAGTTCGTGAAGGTTCCGTCGCGCTCGACATACGCCGCGCTCGGAAGCACGAGATGCGCCACGCCGCTCGATGCGTTGGCGTTCGTGCCCTGGTACACCACGGTCTCCGCGCCTTCGAGCGCGCGCTCCACCAGCGATGCGGGCCACGCCGACCGCGCCAGATCGTGGTGGAGGATCCAGACCAGCTTGACCCGACGGGCCGCGGCTGCCTCGAGCATCGCACGGCCGTCCAGACCACCCGCTCCGGGTCCGAGCCCGATCAGCTCGGCCCCGCGCGTGTTCGGATGCTTGTCGGTACGGATGAGGAGATCGTCCTGATCACCAGGGGTCGCGGGGGGAACCCGATGGTCCACGTTGCTGAGGCCAAGGCGCTCGACGAGCTGCTTGAGCACGCAGAGATCCTCGTTGGACATCTGCGGAGAGGCGAGCACCCCGATCTCTTCGGGTCGATGCCGGCGCAGCGCGGCCGCGAGCGCCGAGAGCGCATCGTCCCACGTGGATGGGACAGCCCGGCCGTCGCTCCGTACGACCGGCGCCAGGAGCCGTGACTCGTCGTCGATCCAGCCGAACCCGTAGCGGCCGGCGTCGCACATCCACCACTGGTTCACGTCGGGGTTGTAGCGCGGCTTGAGGCGAGCGACACGGCGCCCCTGGTTGTGATGAGGGCGACGGCGGCTCGTGTGCACGTCGACGTTGCATCCCCTCGCGCACCCGTTGCAGAGGGACTTGGCGCTGTCGAGATACCAGACGCGCACCTGGAAGCGGAAGTCCCGATCGGTGAGCGCCCCCACGGGGCAAATGTCGATGACGTTGCCCGAGTAGGCGTTCTCGAGGGTCTTGCCGGGGAACAGCCCGATTTCCGAGTGATCGCCCCGGTTGAAGATCCCGAGCTCGCCCGTCCCGCTGATCTCGTCGCAGAAGCGCACGCAGCGCGAGCAGAGGATGCACCGCTCGGCGTCGAGCATGACGTGGGGACCGAGCGGGATCGCCTTGAGCTTGTGCACCTTCTCGTCGGCCATCCGGGGCTCGTAGAGCCCGTGCCGCATGTAGTAGATCTGCAGCCAGCACTCCCCCGCCTGGTCACAGACGGGACAGTCCAACGGGTGATTGATCAGGTGGAACTCCATGATCGACCGCCGCGTCTCCACGACCCGCTCCGTCTGGGTGTGGACGACCATGCCCTCGGCGGCCTGCATGTTGCAGCTGATCTGCGGACGCGGCACCTTGTCGACGTCGACCATGCACAGCCGGCACTGCCCGGCGATGGCGAGCCCGGGGTGATAGCAGTAGTGCGGAATCTCCACACCCACCTGACGCGCCGCCTCGAGGACGTTGGTCCCCGGCGCCACCTCGACCTCCTTGCCGTCGACCGTGAGCCTAGGCACTGGTGCCACTCCTGACGAGCGCCTCGAACTCCTCGCGGAACTTCTCGATGTAGCTCACGTAGGGGCCGACCGCGCCGTCGTAGAAGGCGCAGATCGTCGTGCCCGCCCCGCGCTTGGCGACATCGATGATCGTGTCGAGGTCTTCTTTCCGCCCCTTGCCCTCGACGATCCGGCGCGACATCTTGTAGATCCATCCTGTCGACTCGCGACACGGCGTGCACTGTCCGCACGACTCGTGCGCGTAGAATCGCGCGACGACCATCAGCGCCTCCGGGATCGAGACGGTCTCGTCCATCACGATGACGCCGGCCGACCCGATCATGCTGCCGACGTTCTTGAGCCCGTCGGCGTCCATCGTGACATCGATCTCGTCGGCGGTGAGGATGGGCGCGGAGGACCCTCCGGGGACCACGGCCTTGAGCTTCCGGCCACCCGCGATGCCGCCGCAGTGGTCGTAGATCAGGGAGCGCAGCGTGATCGAGACGGACGCCTCCACGACCCCTGGCTTCGCCACGTGGCCAGACACCGAATAGAGCCGTGTGCCCCCCTGCGTTCTGGTCCCGAGCCCGGCGAACCACTCGGCTCCGCGGTTGATGATGTGCGGCACGGAGGCAATCGTCTCGACGTTGTTGACGATCGTCGGGTGTCCGAAGGCGCCCTTGACGGCCGGGAACGGCGGCTTGATCTTCGGCCAGCCCTTCTTGCCCTCGAGCGACGACAGGAGCCCCGTCTCCTCCCCGCAGATGTAGGCGCCGGCGCCCCGGTGGATCACGATGTCGAAGTCGAAGCCCGACCCCTTGATGTTCTTTCCGAGATAGCCGGCTCCGTACGCTTCTCTGACGGCGGCGCTCACGACCCGCCACGGTTGCACGTACTCGCCCCGGATGTAGATGAATCCGAGATGAGAGTCGATGGCCCGCGCGGCGATGATCATTCCCTCGATCAGCGCGTGAGGATCGCGCTCCATCAGGTAACGGTCCTTGAAGGTGCCCGGCTCTCCCTCATCGGCGTTGATCACCAGGTACTTGGGCGCCGTCGAGCCCTTGGGAATGAACCCCCACTTGACCCCGGTCGGAAACGCCGCGCCACCCAGCCCCCGGAGATTGGACTTCTTCACTTCCTCGGTGATGGCGGCCGGCTCCATCCGAAATGCCTTGTCGAGCGCGGTGTAGCCGCCGGTTGCCCGATAGCGTTCGAGCGTGTGCGAATCCGCCAGGTGGAAGTTCCGCGTGAAGATGGTCTCCGCCATCACCTGAGCCCTTCGAGGATCCGGTCGACCTTGTCCGGTGTGAGGAGCCCCTCGTACCGGTCGTCCACCTGCATCATCGGCGCCACCTCGCACGCGCACAGGCATTCGACGGTGAGGAGCGTGACTCGACCGTCGGGGGTCGTCTCGCCGACGTCCACGCCGAGGCGCCGCTGCAGGTGCTCGACGATGGTCTTGGCGCCCATGAGATGGCACGTCAAGTTGTGACACACGGACACGACGTGTCGCCCCACGGGCGCCTTGAAGAACATCGTGTAGAACGTCGCGACCTCGTGGACGTGCGCGGGAGAGAGATCGAAGAGGCCGGCCACGTACTCCTCGACCTCCAGCGACACGTAGCCGAACGCGTCCTGCGCGAGATGGAGCACGGGCAGGAGCGCGCCGCGCTTGTCCGGATAGAGCAACTGGAGCCGCTGCACCTCCGCGAGCTGCTCGGCCGTGAACTCCGGGCGCGCCGCGTCGGCCATCGTCACCGGTCCAGCTCGCCGCCGATCATGTTCACCGACCCGAAGGTCGGAATGATGTCGGCGATCATCTGGCCTTCGATCATCCTCGGCAGCGCGGCCACCGGCGGCAGGCACGGCGGCCGGCAGCGGACGCGGTACGGGCGATCCGACCCGTCGGAGACGACGTAGAAGCCGAGCTCGCCGTTCGCGCCCTCCACGGGGAAGTACGCCTCCCCGGCGGGCGGCCGGACCCCATACCCCTCCATGACGAGCATGAAGTGGTTCATGAGCCCTTCGATCGAGCCGTACGCCGCTTCCTTCGGAGGAAGCACCACGCGCTTGTCCGCCACCTCGACGCGCGCGTGCGCGCCGCGGTCCTGACCTTCCAGATTCGGCGAGAGCTTGATCGGCAAGAGCAGAAGCCCCTCCGTCTTCCCCTGCTTGCCCCGGTCCACGTAGGCATCCGGGTCGATGGCTCGCCCCTCCCAGTCCACCTGGATGGAGCCACCCGGAATCCCATCGAGCGCCTGCTCGGCGATTCGCATCGCTTGCTCCATCTCGGCCATGCGAACCAGGTAGCGGTCGAAATTGTCGCCGTTCTTCCCGAGCGGCACCTCGAACTGCATGCGGTCGTAGGCCCAGTACGGCTGCGTCTTCCTGAGATCGAACGGCACGCCGGCGGCTCGCAGGAGTGGCCCCGTGATCCCCCAGGCGATCGTATCCTCGCGCGAGAGCGCACCCACCCCGACCATCCGGTCCATGAAGATCCGGTTACCGGTGATCAGCTTGTGGACCTCCACGAGCACCTGGCGCGTCTCCGCGAACGCCTTCTTCACCTTGAGATCGAAGCCGGCGGGCAGGTCGGCCTTGACGCCGCCGATGCGGCCGTACGAGATGGTGAGTCGCGCGCCCGTCACGTCCTCCACCAGCTCCCACAGGAACTCACGCGCCTTGATCATGTAGAGGAAGACGGTGAACGCCCCGAGCTCCATGGCGCTCGCGCCCACGCAGGTGAGGTGGTCGCAGATCCGGGAAATCTCGCTCATGATCACCCGGATGTACTGGCAGCGCTCCGTGATCTCGATGCCGAGGAGCTTCTCGACCGCCGAGGCGTACCCGAAGTTGTTGATGAGCGGCGAGACGTAGTTGAGCCGATCGGTGTATGGAATGGCGCTGCCGTACGGGTGAGCCTCGCAGTCCTTCTCGAAGGCCCGGTGCAGATAGCCGATCTCGACGTCCGTCTTGACCACCGTCTCGCCGTCCAGCTCCGCGAAGATGCGGATGATGCCGTGCATGGCGGGGTGCGCGGGCCCCATGTTGACGTAAAGGTTCTGGCTGCCGGCGCCGCCTTCACCGAGAAACAGCTCGCGCGTCGTGGGCTCAGTCATCCGGTTAGACTCGCGGTCCGATCAGCGGCTGGCGCCGGTTGATGGGATAGTCCTTGCGCAGCGGGTGGCCCACGAACTCCTCGTACAGCAAGAGGCGGCGGAGATCGGGGTGGCCATCGAAGCGAATGCCGTACATGTCCCACACCTCGCGCTCGAGCCAGTTCGCGATCGGCCAGAGACTGGTCGCCGTCGGCACGTGCGCGTCGTCCTGCTCGACCGCGACCTTGAGGCGAACGCGGTGGTTGTGGGGAATCGAGTACAGGTGGTAGACGACGTCGAAGCGAGGCCCGTCCTCGCGGCCAGGATACTTGAGGTAGTCGACGGCCGTGACGTCGATCAGCATGTCGAACTTGAGCGCGGGGTCGTCGCGACAGAAGGTGAGCGCCGCGATCAGCGCCTCGCGTCGGATCACGGCCGAATGATCGCCCCGATAGGCATGCGTGTCGACCACGCCCGGCCCGAGATGCTCGGAGAGCCGCGCGAGCATCGCTTGTCCGTCCACTGGAGCCCTCCCTGGCCGCTCGGCGCGGTCGAGGCTAGAAACGCTGCGTGCCCGCCGCGATCTTGTCCTGGAGCTTCATCAGGCCGTCGATGACGCTCTCGGGACGGGGCGGGCATCCGGGGATGTACACGTCGACCGGAATGATCGTATCGATGCCCTGCACGGTGGCGTAGTTGTCGTAGAACCCCCCCGTGCACGTGCACACGCCAAAGGCCACGACCCACTTCGGCTCGCACATCTGATCGTAGATCCGCTTGAGCACCGGCGCCATCTTGTGGCTGATGGTCCCGACCACGAAGAGCACGTCAGCCTGGCGAGGAGAGAACCGCGGCAACCCGGCCCCGAACCGGTCGACGTCGTAGTGGGAGCATGCCGTGGCCATGTACTCCATCCCGCAGCACGCGGTGACGAACGGATACTGGAAGATCGAGTACTTGCGCGCCCAGCCGATCGCTTCGTCGAGCTTGGACGTGAAGAATGCGCCTACTCCCATTGCAATCCCCTCTTGTGCCAGATGTAGACGAAGCCGAGCATGAGCACGCCGAGGAACACCATCATCTCGACGAACCCAAACCAACCCAGCCGTCGGTAGAGCGCCGCCCACGGCCAGACGAACAACAGCTCGATGTCGAAGATGATGAAGAAGATGGCGATGGTCGAGAACTTGATGGCGAAGCGTCCCTCGGGCAGCGCCACGGGATCCTTGCCGCACTCGAACGGCTCCATCTTCACCGATGAATAGCGCCGGGGCGCGATCAGGCCGGGAAGGCCGAGCAACGCGCCGGCGACCAGAGCCGCCACGGCGAAGACCATGAGGATCGATACGTAGTCCACGGTCAGGCCCCCCCGGGCGCGACGACCTCGGTGACCAGGCCTTGGATCTGCCGCTTCGCGTGATACGAAGAGCGGACCAGCGGCCCCGCCTCCACGTGGCCGAAGCCCATGGCCCGTCCGGCCTCGGCGAGCTCGGCAAATTCCTCGGGCCGATAGTAGCGAGCGACGGGCAGATGCGCGGCCGATGGCCGGAGATATTGCCCGAGCGTGAGCACGTTCACGTCCACGCCGCGCAGGTCACGCATCGTGGCGAGGAGCTCGTCGCGGGCCTCGCCGAGCCCGAGGATGATCCCTGACTTGGTCGCAAGCGACGGGGCCATCCGGCGGGCGCGCCGAAAGAGATCGAGCGTCCGCTCGTACCGCCCGCCGTGCCGCGCCACCCTGTAGAGTCGCGGCACGGTCTCGGTGTTGTGGTTCAGGACGTCGGGTCGCGACTCGATGACGGTCTCGAGCGCGCCCGCGTCGCCCTGGAAGTCAGGGATCAGGAGCTCGACCCGGCAACCCGGCGCCTCACGTCGGATGGCCCGCACGGTTGCGGCAAAGTGGGCCGCGCCGCCGTCGGCGAGATCGTCTCGGTTCACCGAGGTGACGACGACGTGCTCGAGCCCGAGTTCGGCCACCGCCCGGCCGACGCGCAGCGGCTCCTCGCGATCTTCCCAGGCCGGCCGACCGTGCTTCACCGCGCAGTACCCGCAATTCCGCGTGCACACGTCGCCCAGGATCATGAAGGTCGCGGTGAGATCTTCCCAGCACTCGCCGATATTCGGGCAGCGCGCCTCCTCGCAGACCGAGTGGAGGTTCGAGGACCTCATGAGGTTCTTCAATCGCAGGTACCGGGGCCCGCCTGGCGCGCGCACTTTGAGCCACGGCGGTTTGGGCGAATCGGTGGGCCGCGGTGAATCGAGCAGAGGCAGGGACACCCCCATACGTCTATCCTAGCGATTCCTCAGCGGCATTGTGCACATCTTCGAACATCGAATGGTGCCGAAGGGGGGACTCGAACCCCCACGGGTTGCCCCACACGCCCCTCAAACGTGCGCGTCTGCCAATTCCGCCACTTCGGCGCTAGCGAGGTCGCAGTATGCCGCGGACGCGCGCGCGTTGTCAATCGAAGCCGTGGCCCGGAAACGCCTCCGAGCAATACGAAAACGGGCACTCTCAGCGCCCGAGTCGAATCACGCGCCCGACGCGCGACTGCCGGAGTCGAGGATCGAGCGCGTCGCGAATCCCCTCCCCGAGCAAGTTGTAGGACAGCACGGTGATCAGGATCGCGAGGCCGGGGTAGAGCGTCATCCACCAGGCGATCTCGATCGAGTCCTTGCCGTCGTTCAGGATGTTGCCCCACGTCGCGTACGGCGGCTGCACGCCCAGGCCCAGGAACGACAGGCCCGACTCCGTGAGGATGGCGGCCGGGATGCCGAGCGTCATGGCGACGAGAACGGGCGCGATGGCGTTCGGCAGGATGTGGCGGAAGACGACCCTGAACGCGCTGGCGCCGATCGACTCCGACCAGATCACGAACTCCCGCTCGCGCAGCGAGAGGAACTCCGCGCGCACCAGCCGTGCCACACCCATCCAGCCGGTGAGGCCGATGACGGCCATGATCGTCCAGATCGACGGCTGCAGGAACGCCAGCACCGCCAGCAGCAGGAAGAACCTCGGGAAGACCAGCATGAGATCGACCAGGCGCATGATGATCGCGTCCGCCGCCCCTCCGTTGTAGCCGGCGGCAGCGCCGAGCAGGATCCCGATCAACGTGGCGATGCCGACCGACACGAACCCCACGGCGAGCGACACGCGGGCACCGTACAGGACGCGCGACAGCACGTCGCGGCCGAGCTGATCGGTGCCGAACCAGTGGCTCCTCGACGGGGGCGCGAGCACCTTCTTCGTGTCGGGTCGATTCGGGTTCCAGGGCGCCAGCGCGGGCGCGAGGAGGGCGATCAGCACGAGAATCGCGACGACGGCGCCGCCGCTGACCGCGAGCTGGTTCCGGGAAAACGTCCGCCAGAACACTCGCACCTCTCCCCTCGCGGTCGCGATCGCCACGTCAGCGCCTCCGACGCCGCCCGCCGAGGCGAATGCGGGGATCGACCAGCCCGTACACGATGTCGGCGAAGAGATTCGCAAAGAGCGTGAGCGTGGCCACGATGACGAGGTTGCCCATGATGAGCGGATAGTCGCGGGCGAAGACGCCCTGGACCATCAGCTGCCCCATGCCGGGGATGGCAAAAATCGACTCGATGATCACGCTCCCGCCGATGAGTCCGGGCAGCGACAGGCCCAGCACGGTCACCACGGGCAGGAGCGCATTGCGCAGCGCGTGCTTGGCGATCACGGCCTGCTCGGACAGGCCCTTGGCTCGCGCGGTCTGCACGTAGTCCTGCCGCACGGTCTCGAGCATGCTCTGCCGCATGTATCGGCTGAGCCCCGCGAGTCCGCCGAACGTCGCGACGGCGATGGGCAGGACGAGGTGGCTCAGGAAGTCCCACTGCTGCTTCCAGAACGACAGGTACTCCCAGTTCAGCGATCGGAGGCCCGAGATCGGCAGCCACCCGAGCTGCACGCCGAAGAGGATCATGAGCAGGAGCGCGAGCCAGAAGTCGGGCGTCGCGAACCCGACGAACACGAACAGCGTGGTGACCTTGTCGAACATCGAGTATTGGCGCGTCGCCGACAGCACGCCGATCGGCACCGCCAGCGCCACGATGATGATCAACTCGACCACGTTCAGGAACAGCGTGACGGGGAGCCGCTCCGAGATCTTCGTCAACACCGGCCGACCATCGGGCTGGAACGATTTGCCGAAGTCGAGTCGGGCGACGCGCGACAGCCAGTTCCAGTACTGGACGTACAGCGGCTTGTCCAGCCCGTACAGCTCGCGGATCTTCTCGACCACTTCCTTCGGGAGCTGGCGCGAGATGTCCTCCTCGGCACCCGGGATCGGCTCCCCCGGGGCCAGGTGGATCACGATGAACGACACGAACGTGATGCCGATGAGCAGCGGAATGGCGAGCAGCAGCCGGCGGAGCGCGAAGAGGAGCATCTAGCCGGACGTATACCGCTGTAGCTGCTTTGGCACGTACCAGTGATCGAAGTTGTAGAAGATGCCGGACGGCGCCGGGTGAATCCCGTACACGCGCGACGAGACCACCGGGAGGGCGTCGCGGAAATAGAGGAAGACGAGCGGCTGGTCCTCGGCGAGCACTTCCTGGAACCGATGGTAGTACTTGACGCGCTCTTGCTGATGGCAGGAGGCGCGTCCGTCTTCGAGCAACCGGTCCACTTCGAGGTTGGCGTACCCGACCGTGTTGAGCTGATCCGGCCCTTGCTGGCTCGAGTGCCACACGCCGTACTGATCGGGATCCGTCCCCACTCCCCAGCCCAGCACGATGGCCTCGAACCGCTTCTTCTTGATGAACTCCTTGATGAACGAGGCCCACTCGATCACCTGGATCTCGGTCTGGACCCCGATCGCGCCGAGGCGCTGCTGGATGATCTCGGCCACCTTCTTGCGCTCTTCGTTGCCCTGGTTGGTCCGGATCGTGAACGAGAACGGCTTGCCGTCCTTGTCGCGCAGAATGCCGTCCCCGTTGTCCTTCCACCCCACCTGGGCGAGAAGTGCCTTGGCCTTCTCCGGGTTGTAGTCGTAGCGCGCGACCTTGTCCGTGTACGCCCACGTCCCGGGCCGGATCGGGCCGGTGGCTTCACGGGCCAGGCCCATCAGCACGCCCTCGATCAACTCCTGCTTGTTGATCGCATGGGCGAAGGCCTGGCGCACCCGGCGGTCGGCGAAGCGCGGGTCCTTCAGGTTGAAGCCGAAGTACGTGTATGCGCTCGACGGATAGCGATGCTTGCGGTACGCCTTCCGGAACGCCGGATACTCGGTCTGCCGGGCGTACTGGATGGCGGTGAGCGACGCGAGATCGACGCCCTTCGCCTTCAACTCGAGAAAGATCGTTCCCTGGTTGGGGATGACCCGGTAGACGATGCGCCCGAGATAGGGGCGCCCCTCGTAGTAGTCGTTGTTGGAGACGAGCACCACCTTCTCGCCGCTCTTCCACTCCTGGAACCGGTAGGCGCCCGTGCCGACGGGCCGGCTGTTTTCCGGTGACTCCTTGAGCTTGCCGTCGGCGACGTACCTTTCTAGGAGATGCTTGGGCAGGATCCACATGCTCCAGCTCTGGATGGCCTTCGCGAGCGGCTTCGCGTACGTCACGCGGAACGTGTACGGATCCAGCACCTCGGCGTGCTTGACGGCGAGGAAGTCCTCCTTGTATGCGGTGGGGGTCTTCGGATTGATCATCACCTGATACGTGAACATCACGTCGTCGGCCGTGAAGGGGCGGCCGTCGTGCCACTTGACGTCCCGGCGGAGCCTCCACGTCAGCTCGAGGCAATCCGCGCTGAACTGCCACGACTCCGCCATCGCGCTGACGTAGTTCAGGTCCTTGTCGGCCTTGACCAGGCCGTCGTAGATCATGTTGCCCACCTCGTGGGACGCGCCGTCGCTCGTGAGGTTCGGGATGAGGCCCGAGATGTCCCCGATGGTGGCTTCGACGAAGGTGTCTCCGTATGCGGGAGTGACCTGCCCGCTCGCGGTTTCCTCGACCAGGCTCGACGTGTCTCGCCCACACCCTGCGAAGAGCGCGGTCGCCCCCGCGACCATCACCAGGAGCAGACGCGCGCGCCCCCGCATGTTACTTCTGCGCCGGCGCGGACGGCGGGGCCGGCGCGGCGGCGGGGGGCGCTGCGGGCGCCGCGGCCGGAGCGGCCGCCGGCGGCGCCGTGGCCGGCATGATCGTCGTCGTCTTACGATGCGCGAGCACGGCGAGCGAGAACGACGTCAACATGAAGACGATCGCGACCGACGTCGTGAGCTTGCCGAGCACGGTCGGCGTGCTCATCGAACCGAACACCGCCTGGCTTCCCGTGCCGCCGAACGCCGAACCGATGTCGGCCCCCTTGCCGGCCTGAAGAAGGACGAGACCGATGATGATCAAACACACGAGGACGTGGAGGATCACGAGAACGGTGAACATGCTGGCGCCTACTCCTTGGGAGCGCCGCCCTTGGCGGCGCACTTGCGCGCGATGGTGATGAAGCCCAGTGCCTGGAGGCTCGCGCCGCCCACGAGGACGCCGTCGATGTCAGGCTCCTCGGTGAAGTCAGCCGCATTGTCGGGCTTGACGCTGCCCCCGTACAGGATGCGGACCGACTGCGCCAGCTCCTTCGACCCCAGCTCCGAGACGAGGCCTCTCAGGTACCCGTGCACCTCCGCTGCCTGAGCGGGAGTGGCATTGACGCCGGTTCCGATGGCCCACACCGGCTCGTAGGCGAGGCAGCAGCGGGCGATCTCCTCGGGACCGAGTCCCGCCCATCCCGCGCGGAGCTGCCCCTCGACGACGGTAAACGTCAGCCCCTGCCGACGCTCGTCGGACGTCTCTCCCACGCACAGCACCGGCCCGAGGCCGTGGCGGAGAGCAGCCCCGACGCGCTTGTTGATCTCGGCGTCGGTTTCGTGAAAGACGTGCCGTCGCTCGGAGTGCCCGACGAGCACGACGCGGCATCCGAGATCGGCGAGCATGGCCGGCGAGATCTCTCCGGTGAACGCCCCCCGGTCCTCCCAGTGGCAGTTCTGAGCACCCAGGATCACCGCGGAGTCCGCCAGAGTCTCGCTCACGACCGGGAGCGCGGTGAACGGCGGGCACACGGCTACCTCCACGCCGCGCGAACGTCTGAGACCATCCTTGACAGCGTGGGCGAGATCGCGCGCTTCCGCCACGGTCCCGTGCATCTTCCAGTTTCCGATGACGAAGGGGACTCGCACGCTCAGGCCCGGCAGAGGGATGTCGACGCCCGTCCGGCCGGCGGGGCCGGCGGTCGACCATCCACGTGTTCCAGCGAGGTGCGCTCCGCCATGGACCTACGCGTCGTCGATGGCCGCCACACCGGGCAGCACCCGCCCTTCGAGATACTCGAGAAACGCTCCACCGGCGGTGGAGATATAGCCGATTCGCGAGGTCACACCGGCCCGCTGCACGGCCGCGATCGTGTCGCCTCCTCCGATCACGGAGAATCCCCCGCACTCGCTCACCGCCCGGGCCACTCCCATCGTGCCTTCGGCGAACCCCTCCCGCTCGAAGACCCCCATCGGCCCGTTCCAGAGCACCGTGCCCGCGCCCTTCAATGCGCTCGTGAACTGGCCGACCGTGGTCGGGCCAATGTCGAGTCCCATCAGGTCGGAGGGTATCTCTCGCAGGGACACGGTGCGCCGGCTCGCGCCGTCATCCGGGCTTGCCGCGACGACGAAGTCGACGGGCAGCCGCAGCGGAACCGCCGCCGCTCGAGCGCGCTCGATCACCTCGCGCGCGGCGCCGAGCCGATCGGGCTCGACCAGGGAGCGGCCGACCGGGTGTCCGAGGGCCTGGAGGAACGTGAAGGCCATGCCGCCCCCAACCAGCACGCCGTCGACCTTGCCGAGCAGGTGCTGGACGAGCGCGAGCTTGTCCGAGACCTTCGCCCCGCCCAAAATCGTCCAGACGGGTCGCTCCGGCTTGTCGAAGATGCGCCCGAGCGCCTCGAGTTCACGGGCCATCAAGAGGCCCGCCGCGGCGGGGCGCAGATGGCGAGTAATCGCCTCGATCGAGGCATGCGCGCGGTGGGCGGCGGCGAAGGCGTCATCGACGTAGACGTCGGCGACCGCGGCAAGGGCCGTGGCGAACCCGTCGTCGTTGGCCTCCTCCTCCGAATGAAAGCGCAGGTTCTCCAACATCAGGATCTGCCCCCGGGCCAGGCCGCGTGCCATCGCCTCGACCTCGGATCCGATGCAGTCCCGGGCGAGCGGCACTGGCTGGCCGAGCAGCTCGCTCAGTCGAGTGGCCACCGGCGCCAACGAGAACTTCGCATCCGGCTTGCCCTTGGGACGGCCGAGGTGAGAGCCGATGACCACGGAGGCGGCGGCATCCAAGCAATGGCGGATCGTCGGAAGGGCGGCCGTGATGCGCGTGTCGTCAGTGACGCGGCCACCGTCCAGCGGCACGTTGAAATCGACACGGAGGAACACGCGTTTGCCGGCGAGATCGAGCCGGTCGACGCTCAGCTTGGCCATGCCCGCGTTTGCCGGACGTCGTCCTACAGCGACCGCGCCATGTAGCGGATGAGGTCGCGGAGCCGGCAGGAATATCCCCACTCGTTGTCGTACCAGGCGAGCACCTTGACGAGATTGCCGTCGACGAGGGCCGTCGAGGGAAGGTCGACGATCGACGAGTGCGGGTTGCCGTTGAAGTCCACCGAGACCAGTTCCTCGTCCGTGGCGTCGAGGATGCCCTTCAGCGGACCCGCCGCCGCCGCTCGAAACGCGTCGTTGATGGCGGCGACCGGGGCGGATCGGCCCAGCTCGACGGTGAGGTCGACCACGGAGACGTTGGCGGTCGGGACCCGGATCGCGATGCCGTCGATCTTGCCGCGGAGTTCCGGCAGAACCAGCCCCACCGCGGTGGCGGCGCCCGTGGTCGTCGGGATCATGCTCACGGCCCCGGCGCGGGCACGCCGCAGGTCCTTGTGGGGAAAGTCGTGAATGGGCTGATCGTTGGTGTAGGCGTGCACGGTCGAGGCAAATCCCCGCCTGATGCCGAAGTTGTCGAGCAAGACCTTGGCGACCGTGGCGAGGCAGTTCGTCGTGCACGAGGCGTTGGAGACCAGTTCATGGCGCAGTGGGTCGTACTTCTGCTCGTTGACACCGAGCACCACTGTGATATCGGGGTCTTTCGCCGGCGCGGTGATCACGACCTTCTTCGCACCGGCCTGCAGGTGCTTCGAGGAGGTGGCCTTGTCCCGGAAGATGCCCGTCGACTCCACGACGATGTCGACGCCCATCTCCCCCCACGGGAGCATGGCTGGATCCTTCACCGAGCAGACCCGGATCTCACGGCCGTCCACGAAGATCGCCTCTCCCTTCGCGCTGACCTCGGCGTCGAGCGCGCCGTGCACCGAGTCGTGCTTCAGGAGATGCGCGAGGGTCTTGGCGTCGGCCAGGTCGTTGACGGCGACCACTTCCATGTCGTTCGCCGGCAGGGCGGCCCGAAAGAACACACGGCCGATCCGTCCGAACCCGTTGACCCCGACCCGCACCCGCATACTAGCCTCCCCTATCGTGTAAGTGAAGATGACATCGCTATTTCCGGCCCACGCCAGGGAGTTCGATTATATGGGCACGCCCCGCCGAGGTGCAAGGAGCGGGGCATCGCACGCGATGGCCGGGACCGTTCATCCGGCCCGAGCCACGGTCAGCACGCCCACGGTCGACGCACCAGCCCTCCGGAGGGCAGCGGCGCACGCGCCGGCTGTTGAACCTGTCGTCAGGATGTCGTCGACGAGAAGAAGGTGTTTTCCCGCCACGAGGTCCGGGTGCCGAACGGCGAACGCTCCGCGCACGTTGGCCCGTCGCTCCTCAGCACCGAGGTCCGTCTGGGGGGACGTGGGCGCATGCCGGCGCAGGACGTGGCGATGCGCTGGAAGCCCCCAGCCACGTCCGACCCGCCAGGCGAGGAGCCACGCCTGGTTGAAACCGCGCTCGCGTTCGCGGGCCGGATGGAGGGGAACGGGGATCAGCGCGTCCGGACGCGGCCCGGGCAGACTGGACGGGCCGAGCTCGATCATCAGATCAGCGAGCGGAGCGGCCAGGGCGCGATGCCCTCCGAACTTGAACGCCCGGATGGCATCGCGGAGGACATCGGCGTAGCGCGCGGCGGAGCGCGCATAGATCCACGACGGGCGGTGAGTCCGGCAACCGCCGCAGCGCAGCTCGAGTGCCGCGAGCGGCGCCTGGGCCGAGGGGAAGCGCCCGAATGCCAGGCCGCACAGGTGACACCAGGGCGGCGCGATGCGCTCGATGCGATCCCAGCAGCCACGGCAGAGCGGGTCTCGGCGCCCCTGGCCCAGCTGCGCGCGGCACACGGGACAGAACGCCGGATAGACGAGGTCGAGGAGCGCCGTGAGTCCGGTGCGCCACCCGCCGGTCAGGGATGAAGGGCCTTCACTTCGGATCTGCTCCAGCGAGGACATGTTCGGCGGCTCGGTTCTCTCGCGGATCACCGGGGCCGGAGAGCCCGGCGGGATGATTGGCACGTCGAATGGACGGCGGGGAGGGCAGAGGTGGAGCGAGGCGGCGCGACCTGGGCCGGCGCTAGTGCGCTGCGGTGCGCTCTTCCTCCTCCACGGCGCGCTGACACTCGATGCAGTAGCGCGCAAACGGCAGCGCCTCGAGCCGTTTCTCGGCGATGGGCTCGCCACATCGCTCGCAGTCGCCGAACCCGCCGTCGTTGATCTTTTGCAACGCGGACACGACTTCTTTCAGCAGACGTCGGTCGCCGTTGCCGAGCTCGAACAGGAACTCGCGATTGTAGGCGGACGTGGCCTGGTCACCCAGATCTTTGATCGAGTCGTCCTCGGGCCCCTTGCCGTACAAGACGTTCTTGCCCACCTCCTCCACGAGCTGGCGATATTTCTCCTCCAGCTTCTTGCGGAAATGGGTCAACCGATCCTTCCTCATCGCCGCCTCCTTCACACGCAACTCTTCACACGCAAAGCCGCCAGCGCGCCTGCGCTAGACGCGCAGGCTAACACGGGCCTTTCGGGAACGCAATCTCGAGGGGCGCGATCATCATCCCTCCACGGACAGGAGCGGCGCGTCCCCCCACAGGCGATCCAGCGCGTAGAACACGCGCGTGTCCTCGAGGAACACGTGCACGACCACGTCGCCGTAGTCGAGCAGAAGCCACCCGCTCTCCGCGCTGCCCTCGCGGTGCCGCGGACGCACGCCCTCGTCTCGCAGGGCGATCCGCACCGCATCGGCGATCGTGTCCGCCTGCGTCGTCGAGCGCGCGCTCGCCACCAGGAAGTAGTCGGCGATCCCCGACAGTCCCCGCAAGTCCAGCACGACCAGGTCGATCGCCTTCTTCGCCAGCGCCGCTCGCGCGGCGACGCGGACGGCGGTCTCGGCGTTCAGGGTGGCCATCAGCGCTCCGCCCGGTACAGGCCACGGTCGCGAATGTATGCGGCGACGCGGTCCGGCAGGCGATAGGCGAGACTCCGGCCCGACCGGGCCCGGCGTCGGAGATCCGAAGCGGAGATCGGCAGCGACGACGCGGACACGAGCAGCGGCGCGTGCGGCAGCGGTGGCCCCGGCGCGTCCTCGCGAGCGGGAACGAACGGCGGCAGCCCAAGCTCGGACAAGATCCGGAGCGAGTCGGGCGCCTCCGGGTCGAAGTCGGTGCCGCTGCGCGGCACCACCACGAGGCGCGCGAGACGCGCCACCTTCCACGGATCCCTCCACGCGAGCAAGTCGAGGAAGGTCTCGGAGCCGATCAGCAAGTGGAGATCGCCGCGGTGCTGGAGCGCGGTCAGCGTCTCGACGGTGTACGACGGCCCTGGACGGCCGATTTCGAGATCGCACACCTCGAACCGAGGATGCCCCGCCACGGCCAGCGCGGTCATCTCGAACCGCGCGTCCGCGGGGGCGAGGTCGGCGCCGAGCTTGTGCGGGGGCTCGGAGGCCGGCACGAACAGCAGGCGATCGAGATCGAGCGTTTCGGTGATCTCGTCGGCGACGAGCAGATGACCGAAGTGGATCGGGTTGAACGAACCGCCAAAGACGCCGACGCGCGGCACCGCGCGCTCACTCACGCAGGTGCCCGTCCCCCCACACGACGAACTTGGTCGTCGTCAGCTCCCTCACGCCGACCGGTCCGCGCGCGTGAAGCTTTGACGTGGAGATCCCCATCTCCGCGCCCATGCCGAACACCGAGCCGTCCACGAGGCGCGTGGAGGCGTTCACGCAGACGGCCGCCGCGTCCACTTCTTGGGTGAATCGGCGGGCACGCCGGAGATCGCGGGTGACGATGGCGTCCGCGAGTCCGGAGCCATGCCGCCGGATGTGAGTCACGGCCTCCTCGAAGCTCGAGACCACCTTCACCGCGAGGATGTGGGCCAGGTACTCGGTGTCCCAGTCTGCCGGAGTCGCGGCGACCGCGCCCGGCATCAGGGCACGAGCCTGCTCGTCGGCGCGCAGCTCGACGCCGGCTTCGCCGAGCCGGCTTGCGACGACCGGCAGAAAGGCGGGCGCAATGGCGGCGTGGACGAGAAGGGTCTCCGCAGCGTTGCACACGCTCACCCGCTGCGTTTTCGCGTTCATGACGACGGCCAGCGCCATGTCGAGGTCCGCCCCGTCGTCGACGTACACGTGGCACAGTCCCTTGTCGTGCTTGAGCACGGGGACCGTCGCGCGTTCTGCCACCAGCCGCACGAACTCTTCGCCGCCCCGCGGAATGATGAGGTCGAGATACCGGTCCAGGGTGAGGAGCGCCATCACGGCGGCCCGATCGGGCGTGTCCACGTATTGGATGATCTCGGCCGGCAACCCGGCCTTCTCGACGGCCTTGGCCAGGACCTGCGCGATGATGACATTCGATTCGAGGGCCTCGCTGCCGCCCCGGAGGACGACCGCGTTGCCCGACTTGAGGCACAGACCCGCGGCGTCGGCGGTGACGTTGGGGCGCGACTCGTAGATGAAGCCGACGACGCCGAGCGGAACCCGCACGCGAGCGATTTCCACACCGCTCGGCCGCCGCCATACCTCGACGGTTTCCCCGACCGGGTCGGGCAATGCGGCGACCTGTCGCAGGCCGGTCGCCATCTGCTCGATGCGCGCATCGGTCAGGGTCAGCCGGTCGAGAAAGGCGCGCGTCACGCCCGACGACCGCGCTCGATCGAGATCGGCGCGATTGACCTCGATGATCGGTTCCGTCTTCTCCTCGAGTCCGCGCGCCATCTGCATCAGCGCCTCGTTCTTGAGTCGCGTCGGGGCGAGCAGGAGCGCTCCTGCCGCCTCCTTTGCCGCTCTCGCCTTGGCCTCGACCTGCGCCGCTACGTCCATGATCCTCTCCCACCCTCCGAGTGCTGGAGCACGACGAGGTTGTCGCGGTGGATCACCTCGTCGAACCCCTTGTAGCCGAGGGCCTTTTCGATCTCCCTGGTCTTGCGTCCTCGGATCGTCCGGAGCTCGTGCGCGTCGTAGTTCACGAGCCCGCGGGCGAACTCCGGGCCGTCGAACTCGGCCAGGCTCACGACCGCGCCCGCCGGGAAGTCCCCCTGAACGTCCACGAGCCCCGAAGGCAGCAGGCTCTTGCCTCTCTCAGTTAAGGCCTTCCGAGCTCCTGCGTCAACCATGAGGCGCCCCTGGGGGGGCACGGCGAACGCGATCCAGCGTTTGCGCGCCGCGAGGCGGTCGTCTCGCGGCTGGAAGTACGTCCCGATGGATTCCCCCTTGAGCAGCCGGGCCAGCGTTCCTGCCTCCTGTCCGCTCGCGATCACCATGGGGATGCCGGATGCGCTGGCTTTCTGGGCCGCCTCCAGCTTCGTGCTCATGCCGCCGACGGAGACCCGGCCCGCCTCGTCGAACACCAGACGCACGATGTCCTCGGTGACGGCCTCCACGGTCTCGAGAACGCGCGCGGCCGGATCATGGCGGGGGTCGCCCGTGTAGAGGCCGTCCACGTCGGTCAGCAGGACGAGGAGATCCGCGTCGATCAGGTGCGCGACCAGAGCGGCCAGATTGTCGTTGTCGCCCACCTTGATCTCGTCCACGGCGACCGTGTCATTCTCGTTCACGATGGGGAGCACCCCGAAGTCCAGCAGGGCCAGCAACGTGTTGCGCGCGTTGAGGTACCGAGATCGATCGCTGATGTCCTGCCCGGTCAGGAGCACCTGGCCCACATGAATGCCGTGGCGCTTGAACGCCTGCTCGTAGTGCCACATGAGCGCTGATTGCCCGACCGCCGCCGCGGCCTGCTTCTGTGGAATGCTGCGCGGCCGGGTGTGGAGTCCGAGCCGTGCGGTGCCCGTGGCGATGGCGCCCGACGAAACGAGCGCGACCTCGCGCCGGTCAGCCACCAGCGCGGCCAGATCCGCGGCCAGTCTGGAGATGCGAGGCGCGAGCGGGCCCTGGTCGGGTGCCGTGATCAGTCCGCTTCCGACCTTGACGACGATCCGCCGCGCGCGGTTCAGCGCTCGGCGGGAACCCATCGCTCGCTCGCGAGGTGATCGGCGATGTCTCGCACCAGCAGTGACAAGCCGAGGCCCGTGACCGCCGAGATGACGTGAAACGGCAACCCCCGGGCAGCGCAGTAGTCCGCGATGATGCGCCGACGCTCCTCCGTCCCGGGGAGTTCCGCCTTGTTGGCCGCGACGATTTGCGGGCGCGCCGCCAGATCCTCGGAATAGGCCGTCAGTTCGTCCTGGATCGTTTGCCAGTCCTGAGCGGGATCGCGGCCGCTGGTCGGGTCGAGGTCGATCAGGTGGACGAGCAACCGCGTCCGCTCCGTATGGCGCAGGAATCGATGCCCCAGTCCCTTGCCCATGGCCGCGCCCGCAATGAGCCCGGGAAGATCGGCGATGACGAAGCTGGTGTCCTCGTCGACGCGCACGATGCCGAGCGCAGGGGCGAGCGTGGTGAATGGATAGTCGGCGATCTTGGGCGTGGCGGCCGACAGGCGGGACACCAGCGTGGACTTTCCCGCGTTCGGGAAGCCCACGACCCCGACGTCGGCAAGCAACTTCAGCTCGAGATGGAGCCAGCGTTCGTCGCCAGCGCGCCCGAGATCGGCCCGCCGCGGCGCCCGGTTCGTGGACGTGACGAAGCGCGCATTGCCCCGTCCACCGCGAGCCCCCCGGGCGACGAGCAACCGCTCGCTCGGGACGGTCAGGTCGCCGAGCGCCTCGCCGGTATCGCGATCCGATGCGACGGTCCCGACCGGCACGCGCAGGATCGTGTCCGCACCGCTTCGGCCGTGCTTGTTCGCGCCCTTCCCGTGCTGGCCGCGCTCAGCGGTATAGTGCCGCCGGTAGTGAAAGTCGAGAAGCGTCGTGATCGCAGGGTCGACCTCGAGCAGGACGCTGCCACCGTCCCCCCCGTCCCCCCCATCGGGCCCGCCTCGCGGGACGAACTTCTCCCGCCGGAAGCTCACGCAGCCTGCGCCGCCGTCACCACCCTTGACGAAGACATCGATCTCGTCGACGAACATCGCGGTCCCAAGGCGCCGGCCGGCGGGGGTGGTTCAGGCGGGTTGCTGGGCGATGCTGATGAACTTGTCATCGCCCCGGCGCTCGAAGCGGACGTAGCCATCGGACCTGGCGAACAAGGTGTGATCGACGCCGAGACCGACGTTCACGCCTGGCTTGAACCGCGTCCCGCGCTGCCGGACGAGGATGCTGCCGGCCGTGACGAACTGCCCACCGAACCGCTTGACGCCGAGCATCTGCGCGTTGGAGTCGCGGCCATTCCTCGAACTGCCCACGCCCTTCTTGTGCGCCATGTCCTCAGACCTCGATGTTCGTGATGCGCACGGCGGACATCGTCTGCCGATGGCCGCGGTGACGCCGGTAGTTCTTGCGCCGCTTGAATTTGACGACGAGGACCTTGGCGCCCTTTCGCTCCGCGACCACTTCCCCGCGGACCCGCGCGGTGGCCAGCGCCTGGGGCTCGATCGTCACCTGGCCATCGTTGTTCACGAGGAGAACCCGGTCGAACTCGACCGAGGCGCCGCGCTCCCGCCCGAGGCGCTCGACCTTGATCACCTGGCCCGGAGCCACGCGGTACTGCTTGCCGCCCGTTGCGATCACCGCTTCGATACCCACGAGTCTGTCCTCCGCTGAGAGTCGCCGCAAGGGCCCATCAGACCATACGGCCGCCGCGAGAGTCAAGCGCGACGGGCACTTGGCTCTCGATCCACGCCCGAGCTCCAGGAGCGCGATCAGGCGGCATGAAGATAGTCGGACAGCCGCTGCCGGAGGAACAGCCGCGACCGGTGCACGCGAGATTTCACGGCCGGCAGGCTGATGTTGAGCGTCTCCGCGATCTCGGGGTTCGAGAGCCCCTCCACGTCGTGGAGCAGGAAGGCCGTCCGATAATCGCCGGGCAGATCATTGACGGCCGAGGTCAGCAGGGTCCGCAACTCGGCCTGAAGTGCGGGCTCCTCCATGCGCCCGGACCAGTCCGGAACGGGCCCGATGTGCGCCCCCTGCTCGTCGAAGGTTGGCAGCAGATCCTCCCACGAGATCTCCTGGCGCTTGCTCTGTCGCCCGCGCAGCTTCTGGTAGGCCGCGTTCGCCGTGATGCGATACAGCCAGCTGCCGAACGCGGAATCGCCCTTGAACGTGTCGATCTTTCGGGCGGCGGTCCACAGGGCGTCCTGCACGACCTCCTCGGCGTCCTGCTCATTGCCAGTGATGCGGATGGCCAGTCGATAGACGCGGTCTCCGTACGCTGCGACGAGCGTCTCGGCGGCGCCGGGCTCCCGGCCACGGAGGGCTTCGACCAGTCGCGCGTCTCGATCGACCCGCCCTGATTCCGTCCTGGCGGTCCCGTCCTGCTGCTTCGAACGCTCCAAAGCCGGGGCGCTCATAGTCCTCTCTCCCGTACCCGCTGTCGGGCACCTTCGGCGGCGCCGTCGAGCGGGCTCGTGGTGAATAGCGTCAGGTGGTACTTGAGATGGTCCACGCATTGCTCCATCACCGCGATGTCCTTGGTCACCTTCGTCAGCAAGATCGCGCCTTCGAGGGCGGCCACGACGAACTGGGCGATCGCGCCCGGATCCGAACTCGCTCGGACACGATCGATCGCCTGGCCTCGCGCCAGGGCCTCGGTGAGCCGGGTGCGCCAGTGCACGAAGGTTCCGGCCAGGCGCAGCCGGAAGCCTTCGTGGACATCCGATAGCTCCGAGGCGAGATTGCCCATCGGACAGCCCCCAACACAATTGCGCTGTCTCTGGTTTTCGAGCACCCGGTCGAGAAAGTCGTGAACCTGGGCAATCGGGTCGGCCATCGGATCGCCAAATGCCGGCTCGAGAGTCCGCTCGATGAACGCCTGGACCAGCCGGTCGATGATGGCGAATCCCAGGTCTTCCTTGCTCCGGAAGTAATAGTAGAAATTGCCCTTCCCGACGCCGCTTTCCCTCAACACGTCGTCGAGGGACGTGCAGTGGTACCCCCGCAGGTGGATGAGCCGGGACGCGGCATCGAGGATCTGGTCCCGGGTTGCGGCGCCCTTGCTCCTCTTGCTCTCGATGATCACGATCTTGAGACCCCGGACGGCTGCCGCCGTGATGTTTTTACCAACCAGTTGGTACAGAAAGGATCGCACCGGAGGCACGGTGCGTCAACACAGAGTTTAACCAGCGTTATCGGGTATATCGGAGGAGCTTGAGCAAGTCGATCGTCAGATCGTAGAGCTGGGCGCAGCCCGTCTCTCCCCCGACGAGCGGCTGGGAGCGCTTGCGAAGGCCCGCATCGACGGCCTGCCCGATCAGATCGTTGATCCGGGCCTGAGGCTCGTCGCAGAGACCCTGATAGGGCAGGCGAGAGGTCACGGAATCGGTCGCCACGATCAGGCCTGAATCGATGTCGACCTCGAAGTGGATGTCGAAACCGTGCACGTTGTCGTGCATCGAGTGAAACAGGTGAAGTCGTCTCCCGTTCAGGACGAGCCGGAGCCGCCGGGCCCGGACAAAGACCCGCCGCGCACCGGGCACCGGCGAGTACAGCTCCCGACCCGCTGAGGCGGTCACGCTGCGGTTTGAGAGGAGCGCGCGCCCAGCACGGCTGTACGTGAAGCAGGAGTCCGGTAGATCGGCCCAACCACGCGCATCGAGATCCCAGCAGGCTTGCGCGCCACCCGAGGGGAGACCGGCGGTCATCGAGGCAGGCAGCTTGGCGACCTGACGGGCCAGTCGAGCCACTTCGACGGCGGCGTCGACGAACACCTCCGCTCCAGGCCGATCCCCGCACAGATCCGAAAGCCGGCGGGTGAAACCCGCGACCATGCGGGTCCCGCTCAGGTTGGAAAAGTCGGCGGCGACGGCGGGATCGGCGCCACCGCGAAGGACCCGCGCCCGCGCCCGCCGGACCTCGTAGTCGGGCGACGGTGTGCAGTCAGCGCTCACCTCGATCGCGTGGTCGTCGTCGGCGAGCCGTACCGTGTGCGTGAAGGTGTCCTCGTGGGTATTGTCGACCCAGGCCTCGATGACCCGTTCGTACCGGTCGCGGCCGTCGAGGTGCGGCGAGGTGATCACTTGAGCGCTGGCAGATACTTCCCCGGGTCGGCGTCGAACGTCGTCTTGCACCCCACGGCGCAGAAATACACCACGACGCCCTTGTACGTCGACTGCGCGGCGGCGGTCTTGGGATTCACGTCCATCTTGCACACGGGATCCACGGCCATCGGCGGTTCTCCTCCATCTATCGGGTGGAAAAACGCGTGCACACGGCCAGCAGCTCGCTCACCTTTCGCTGGCGGTCTCGACCATTGCCCGCGCGGATCGCCTCGGTGAGCGCAGCTTCGATGTGCCGACTGACGAGAAGTTTCTGCACCTGCTCGACGGCGCCCTGCACCGCGGCGAGCTGCAGGAGGATTTCGACACAGGGTTTCTCTTCTTCCACCATGCGCTGGATTCCCTGCACCTGCCCCCCGATCCGGCGGAGCCGGCCGAGCGCCTTCGCCTTCGTGTCCCCGTCGGTCATCGCGTGCCTCGCCCAGGAGTGACGGTAGAGGGTCGGCGCCTCTCGAGCATCCACACGAGCACGTAACCCGCCATCCCCACGGCCACGTGCTTGAGCGTGTGGCCGCTCACAACCGAGCCGAGCCTCAGAATCGGCCCGTCCAGCAGCTCGAACACCTTCGCAAAGGCGTAGACGCCCACGGCGACCATCACCGCCCCGGCCAACGTGTACCGGGGCCGGAACACGATCAGCATCACGGGGATCGCCACCATCGGATAGAACTGGACGAGGGCGTAGAGTCTCAAGTCGCCGCGTCCGCGCGCCTCACCCACGTGCCACCACAGGACGCTGGCCAGGCCGACGGCGACGAGCGGCGCTAGCAGCGCGAGTCCGGCCCGCACATCGATCCGCTCTGCGACGACGGCCGCGAACAAGCCCATGATGGCCGCTGCGAGCGGCAGGCGGTCCCACACGAGGCGCGCGTCGCTCGGCGCCAGATGGTAGTAGACAGAACCGAGCCCGGTCAAGAGGAACGCGATGAAGAACACGCCCCACGGCCACCGCTCGCGGTTGTCGACGAACGGGCTGGCACCGGGCCGCAGCATCCACGCCCCCAGCGCACCCACCACGACGAACGGCGCATTGGACAGCACGTTGAGGGCGTTGGGAATCCCGAGGAACGTCCGGTGGTCCGCGAGTCGGTGATAGGCGGGATCCTGCGGGATCGGCGCGGAGAGCGCGGCCACGGTCAGCGCCAGCCCGAGCAGCACCAGCACGACCGCGATCCCCCTCGCCCGCGTCATCCCGTCGACCTCCTCCGGCGCGGACTCTACCACGGACTATTTGAACGCCACGTCGTATTGCTCGCGATGGTACGACGGCACCGCCTGGACCGCGATCTTCCGGCTGATCATCTTCTGGAGTCGCTCGAGGGCCTCCCGTCGCTCCGCCTCGAGGTGATGGGCCGTCTCCGGGTGGGCGCGGACCACCACATCCGGTCCTGGGGAGTCCCGTGCACCGGCCTGGATCTTCCGCAGGATCTCCGCGGCGAGCGTCGCATCGGATTTGATCACGCCGCTCCCCTTGCACGCCGGGCACGGCGCGCAGAAGAGCGACTGCAGGCTCTGTCGCACCCGCTTGCGCGTCATTTCGACGAGGCCCAGTTCCGAGATCTCGAGGACGTTGGTTCGGGCCTTGTCGTCGGCCAGCACCTTGAGGAGCGCCTTGAACACCTGCTCGCGATGGTCCGCCCGATCCATGTCGATGAAGTCGATGATGATGATGCCGCCGAGATCGCGCAGCCGGATCTGTCGCACCACCTCGCCGACGGCCTCGAGGTTGATCTTGAGGATGGTTTCCTCGAAGTCGCGCTTGCCCACGTACTTGCCGGTGTTGACGTCGATGGCCACAAGCGCCTCGGTGTGGTCGATGACGATGTAGCCGCCCGACTTGAGCCAGACGCGTCGACGCAGCGCCTTGTCGATCTCCTTCTCGATCCCCGTCGCCTCGAAGATGAGCTCGTCGCGGTCCCAGCGCGTGACCCGCGACGCGAGCTGCGGGACGAACGAGGACGTATACCGCAGACACTTGTCGTAGGCCTCCGGATCGTCGACGAGGAACTCGTCGACCTGTGGCGAGAAGAGATCCCGCACGACCCGGAACGTCAGATCCATCTCCTCGTGCAGGAGCGACGGCGCCGACGCGTGCTCGAAGCGCCCCTGCACCTCGGTCCAGAGGCGGCTCAAGAACTGGATATCGGCGGCCAGGTCCTCTTCGCCTTTTCCCTCTGCGACCGTGCGGACGATGAATCCGCCGGAGGGCGGACGGAGCTCCTTGACGATACCCCGCAATCGTTCGCGCTCGGCGTCATCCTTGATCCGGCGCGACACGCCGACGTGGCGCGCCTGCGGCATGTAGACGATCGACCGGCCCGGAATCGAGACGAACGACGTGATCCGCGCCCCTTTGGTCCCGAGCGACTCCTTGGATACCTGGACGAGCACCTCCTGTCCACGGCGAAGCAGATCTCCGATGGGCGGGGTCGCGGGAGGCATGCGCGCCTCGGCCTCGGCGTCCCCGACATCCAGGTCTGCTCCATCCTCCTCCACCTCGTGGCCAGGCTCTCCCTCGTCCTCGCCCCGGTTGGCTGTGTAGTCCCCAGCGTAGAGGAACGCGTCTTTCGAGAGCCCGATGTCCACGAAGGCCGCCTGCATGCCGGGCAGGACGTTGGTGACCACGCCCTTGTAGATGTTCCCGACGATCGACCGGCGGCCCTCCCGCTCCACGTACAACTCGGTGAGGAGACCACCGTCCTGGACAGCAACGCGCGTTTCGACGAGACCGGCGTTGACGACGATCCGCTTTCCCACGTCCAACCTCGATCCCGGGCTCCGGGAGCCCGACGGCAATCCCTGCGTTCAGTGGAATTGTCGCATTCGGATCGAGAGCAGGAGTCCTAGCCCCATCAGCGACACCACCATCGAGGATCCGCCATAGCTCATGAGCGGCAGGGGAATCCCCACGACGGGCAAGAGCCCGGTCACCATGCCAAGGTTGACCAGGATCTGGGTGGCGAAGACGGTGGTCACGCCGAGGGCGAGGATGCGCCCTCGGGGTTCCCGTGCGCTGGCGGCGATCTCGAACCCCCTGAGCACCAGGAGGCCGTACGCGGCGATCAGCACGAGGCAACCGATGAACCCCCACATCTCGGCGAACACGGCAAAGATGAAGTCAGTGTGGCGCTCCGGGAGGAACGCGAGGCGGCTCTGCGTCGCGCCGCTCGGACCTTTCCCGAAGAACTGCCCTGACCCAATAGCGATCTTGGCCTGGATGACGTTGTAGGCGGTCCCGAGCGGGTCCCGGACCGGATCCAGATAGACGAGCAAGCGGTCTCGCTGGTACGGCTTGAGCACGAACCACGCGAGCGGCAGCGCGGACACGCCAACGAGCCCGACGATCCCGAGCACGCGCGCCCGCACGCCGATACCGACTAGAATCGCCGCGGCGACCGGGACGAGGACGAGCGCCGTTCCAAGGTCCGGCTGGCGGACGACGAGCAGGAACGGCACGCCCATGAGGGCGAGCGTGCCGAGCACCGCACCGCGGGACGGCGACGGCGTTCGCCACGCGGTCAGCGCCCACGCCAGCGTGAGCACGAAGACGAGCTTGAACAGCTCCGAGGGCTGGACGGTCACGGGTCCAAGATGGATCCAGCGGCGCGCGCCGGACACGGTTCGCCCGAGCAGGAACACACTGAGCAGGAGCGCCACGCCGAGCACGTACCACGCAGGGGCCGCACGGACCAGCTGTCGATAGTCCACACTGACCACGACGAGCATCGCGATGAGGCCGAGGCCGACCCACGACAGCTGGCGCCAAGCCAGGGCGCTGCCGCCCCGACCGGGCGCCAGGCTCCAGAGCGAGAGCATCGAGAACGCGATGATACAGCCGGCGGCTGCGAGCAGCCACCAGTCGACGTTCAGGAGCAGTCGGCGATCGACCCGGGGCATCATCGATCGCTCTCGCCGAGCGACACCATGGCGACCTTGTCGAGGAACAGGGCCTGATAAATCTGCCTCGCGATCGGCGCCGCCACCTGGCCGCCCTTGCCCCCCCGCTCGACGAACACGACGACGACCGCTTGCGGGTCGTCGGCGGGCGCAAACGAGGCGAACCAGGCATGGTCCTGGCCCTTGGCGGAATCGCTCTTGGCGACGCTCTGCGCCGTGCCGGTCTTGCCGGCCACGCGGATGCCGGGCAGACGGGCGGCGGCTCCGGTGCCACCGTCGTTCACCACCCCGGCCAGCGCATGGCGGAGGAACGCCCAGACGGCCGGCGACAGTTCCACGTGGCCCGCCATCTTGCTCGACGACGCGTAGGCGATCGTGTCGTCGGCCCGCTCGACGCGCTGGACGAGACGCGGCTTCCAGAGGATCCCGCCGTTGGCCACGGCCGCCATCATTCGGGCGACTTGCAGTGGCGTCACGAGGAGCCGCCCTTGACCAATCGAGATATTGACGGTGTCGCCCGCCTGCCAGCCTCGCCCGGACCTGCCGCGGGCCGGTGAGACGACAGGGATCAGGCCCGGCTTTTCTCCGCCGAGGTCCACTCCCGTCGGCGCACCTAGACCGAACGCGCGCGCATATCGCGTGATCGCCTCCGGGCCCACCTTGAGGCCGGCCTGGTAGAAGAAGATATTGCAGGAATGGATCACGGCAGAGCGGAGGTCCACGTGACCGTGACCACCAGTTTTCCAGTCCTTGAACGTCCACCCACCCATGTGAAATTCACCGTTGCAGTAGGCGCGGTCCATCGGCGTGAGCGAGCCCTCCTGCAGGCCGGCCGCCGCGACGACCACCTTGAACACCGAGCCCGGCGCGTACTGGCTCGCCAGCGCCCGGTTCATCAGCGGCGTTTTCGGATCCTGCACCAGCCGGAGCCACTCCTCGCGGTCGAGGTTGCCGGTGAAGCTGTCGAGTGAGAAGGCCGGGCTCGAGGTCATCGCGAGCACGTCACCGTCCCGAGGATCGAGCACGACGACGGCGCCCGCATGCCCCGCCATCGCGCGCTCGGCGGCCTCCTGGATGCGCCGGTCCACCGTCGTGATGACCTGTGCTCCAGGGTCGGGCTCTTCGCGTCGCATCACCTTCATCTGCCGGCCGAACGCGTCCACCTCGATCCGCTCCCCGCCGTCCCGACCTCGGAGATGCTCGTCGAGGAGCCGCTCGAGGCCCGACTGCCCGATCATGTCGCCGCGCCGGTAGCGACCATGCTTCATCTGCTCGTCGCTGACCTCGCGCACGTAGCCGAGGAGATGCGCCGCGAACGTGCTCGTGGGATAGACGCGCTGGGGCTCGACCTCCACGACGACGCCGGGCAGTTCGAGCCGGCGTTCCTCGAGCTTCGTCACGTCCTCGAGCGAGAGTCCTCGGCGGACGCGCTGGGGGCGGATGGAATCGCGCGGGGCCTTGTCCAGAACGTCCTGCAGTTCGGACAGCGGGATCTTGAGGAGGACCGAGACGCGGGCGAGCACGGTCTCCGCGTCGTCCAGCTCGCGCGGGATCAACGACAGCGTGAAGGCCGGTCGGTTGTCGACGAGCGGCAGCCCGTTTCGATCGAAGAGGATGCCGCGCGGCGCCGTCACCGGGCGAATGCGGATGCGGTTTCGGTCCGACATCTCCTGGAGGCGTCCGCCCTCGAGCGTCTGCAGGTACCAGAGTTGGCCCACGAGGACAGCGAACCCGGCCATGACGAGGGTCGTCACGACGAGCACGCGCCGACGCCAGCCGTCGCTCGGATCGATTCGGGCAGGCGTTAGACCCATCGTCGCCTTCTGGCGACCTCCGCGGCCTCGGCGATGAGCACGCACGCGGCGCCCACGAACCCGTTGTAGAGCGCCTGCGGCAGGACGACGTGAGCCAAGAGCCCGCCGAGCGACACGGGGAAGTGAAAGAACTGGAGGAGGAGGAAGCGCGCCAGACCCTCGGCGACCGTCAGCATGACCAGTCCAGGTACCTGAACCAGCGGACTCGCGACCCACAACCGGCCGACGAGGAGACCCATGGCGAATCCGGCGAGCGCCTTGGTCAGGGCCTGCACGCCGATCAGCCCACCGCCCGCCACGTCCTGGAGGCATCCGGCGACGAAGCCGACGATGCAGCCGACCTCGGGCCCGCGTCTGAGCGCCACGAGCACGGTCAGGACCAGCGGCAGATCAGGCGTCACCCCCCCGACCGCGAAGACCGGCACGACGTTCGACTGGGCGACGCTGCTGCCTCCGACGGTCGCCAGCAGCAAGAACAGCCGCATGACTCAGCCGCCGGTGCCGAACAGCGCGGCGACATCGCGGGAGGTCTGCCCGGTGAGGAGCAGCACTTCCTCGGCCCGGGCAAAGTCGGCGGCGGGAGCGACGACCGCAAAGTGAAAGAGCGCCGACCCCTTGTCTTCGACGGAGGCGATACGGCCGACGGGCAGACCCTTCGGAAAGAGGTTGCCGAGGCCCGAGGTGACGATGAGGTCGCCCGGCGCCACTTGCGCGCCGTCGCGAGCCATGAACTTGAACCGCACGGTCCCGCCGGCGTCGCCCTCGACGAGCCCGGGTGTCCGGGTCCGCTGCACGACCGCGCCCACCGTCGACGCCGGATCATTGATGAGCTGCACCACGGACGCGCCGGCGCGCACCTGGACCACGCGGCCGACGAGGCCTTCGGGAACGATCACCGGCGTCTGCTGGTCGACGCCGCTTCCACGTCCTCGATTCACGGTCAGGGCCCGCACCCAGCCGCCGGACTCACGCCCGATCACTTCGCCCGCCACGGTGGTCATCGGCAGCCGCTCGCGAAGATCGAGCAGGCGGCGCAACCGGGCATTCTCCTGCTCCGTCTCGGCCCGTTGCAGCGCTTCGACACGCAGCCGCTCGGCCTCCGTCCGCAAGGCGGTGTTCTCGGTCCGCACCGCTTTCCAGCCGGCGTAGCTGTGCCAGATGCCCAGTGCCCCGCGATGGATCCTGACGAGCACGCTCTGGACCGGAGTGAGGACGACCGCCACGACCTCGCCGGCGCCGGCGGCGCCACCGCCCCGGGTCTGCACGGTCAGGAAGAGCAACGAGACGAGGAGTATGGAGACGAGCAGTCCGTACCTGCGCGATCTCACTCGAGCGTTCCCCTCGTGGCGACGACCCCGGCGACCTGCTCGAACGAACGGCGCCCTACGCGGGGATCGCGACCTTCTTCAAGAGATCCAGTTCGTCCAGAACTTTCCCGGTGCCAAGGGCTACGCACGAGAGCGGGTCGTCCGCCACCGTGATCGGCAGGTCGGTCTCCTGACGCAGGAGCAGGTCAAGTCCTCTGAGCAACGCCCCGCCCCCCGTCAGGACAATGCCCTTGTCCACGATGTCTGCAGCCAACTCGGGAGGCGTCCGCTCGAGACAGGTCCGCACCGCATCCACGATGGCCATGACGGGCTCTCGAAGCGCCTCCCTGACCTCTTCATCGGTGACGACGATCGTCTTCGGGATCCCGTCGATCAGGTCGCGGCCCTTGACCTCCATGGTCAGGCGCTCGCCGCCCATCGGATACGCGGATCCGAGCTTGATCTTGATCTCCTCCGCACGCCGCTCGCCCACCAGGAGGTTGTAGTGCTTGCGGATGTACTGGACGATGGCCTCGTCCATCTCGTCACCGGCAATCCGAACGGACTTCGAATAGACGATGCCGGAGAGCGAGATCACCGCGACTTCGGTCGTGCCGCCCCCGACGTCGACGATCATGTTGCCGCCCGGCTCCTGGATGGGAAGGCCGGCGCCGATCGCGGCCGCCATCGGCTCCTCGATCAAGTACACTTCGCGCGCGCCCGCCTGCACCGCGGAATCTCGTACGGCCCGCTTCTCGACCTGGGTGATCCCGGACGGCACGCCGATCACGATTCGCGGATGAACGAGCGTGCGCCGCCGGTGCACCTTGTTGATGAAGTAGTGGAGCATCTTTTCCGTGACGTCGAAATCGGCGATGACGCCGTCCTTGAGCGGGCGGATGGCGGTGATGTTGCCCGGCGTGCGCCCCAGCATCGCCTTCGCCTCGTGGCCGACGGCGAGCACCGAGTGGTCGGTCAGGTGGATGGCGACGATGGAGGGCTCGTTCATCACGATCCCTTCGCCTCGCACGTAGACCAGGGT
>Ga0187894_10000577_pt1 | contig 49387 bp, 36 predicted proteins | sample GBC1701081metaG_FD_136650 | JGI IMG/M metagenome (GOLD analysis project Ga0187894, IMG submission 136650) | White microbial mat communities from a lava cave in the Kipuka Kanohina Cave System on the Island of Hawaii, USA - GBC170108-1 metaG ... | reverse complement strand
TGATGTCCGCGCCGACGGTGAATGCGTATTACAACCCGCTGATGAATGAGATCGTGTTCCCGGCGGGCATCCTGCAGCCGCCGTTCTTCGACCGCACGATGGACGATGCGGTGAATTACGGGGCGATTGGCGCCGTGATTGGCCACGAGATCACGCACGGGTTCGACGATCAGGGCCGTCAGTTCGACGAGCTGGGCAACCTGAACGACTGGTGGACCGAGAAGGACAACACGGAGTTCACGAAGCGCGCGGATTGCTTCGTCCAGCAGTACGGCGGCTACACGGCCGTGGAGGATCTGAAGCTGAATGGCAAGCTGACGCTCGGCGAGAATGGCGCCGACAACGGCGGCGTCCGCATCGCGCTGATGGCGCTGGTGGAGTCGCTCGCGGGGAAGACGTCCGCGCCGGTCGACGGCTTCACGCCGGAGCAGCGGTTCTTCCTCGGCTGGGGTCAGGTCTGGTGCGAGAACGTCCGCCCCGAAGCCGCGCGGATGGAGGTCACGATGGATCCGCACTCGCCGGGCGAATGGCGTGTGAACGGCGTCGTGTCCAACATGCCCGAGTTCGCGAAGGCGTTTTCGTGCAAGGCGGACGCGCCGATGGTGAAGCAGACGCAGTGCCGGATCTGGTAACGGATTCGCCCCGCGCGCGAAGCGCGTAGGATCGAGGCGTTCCAACCGAGCGATCGGACAAGGGATCCGGTAAGCGAGAACAAGAAAGGCGCGCAGCCATCAGGCCGCGCGCCCTTTTTCTGTCAGCTACTCTTCTTGCTCGGGCCGCTTTCTCTCGCTCGCCGCTCTTCCCTGTCTGTTCAACGTTCTCCCTCTCTGTTCTACTTGCCCTGATCGATCGAGATGCTGCCGGAGGTCGTCCGCAGGTTCAGGACGGGGCCGCCGCCGTTGACCGATCCCTTGAGGTACCGGCGTCCCGTGGACGAGGCCTCGACGTTGTGCTCGACCGAGATCGATCCCGATGTCGTCTGCGCGTCGACCGTGAATTTCGCCGCGGCAGGGACCGTCAGGTGCACGCCGCCGGACGCGGTGTTGAGCGACCAGCCCTTGCCCGGATCGCCGCTGATGTGGATCGTGCCGCTCGCGGCGTCCGCGTCCAGCGCGTCACGCGCGCCGGTCACCTTGATCGAGCCGGACGCCGAATGCGCTTCGACCGGCGCGGCGCTCGTCTGCTCGATCGTGATCGATCCGCTGCCGGTGTTCGCGCGCGCCGAACCGGCAATCGAACGCAGCGTAATCTGACCGCTGCCCGTGCGGGCTTCCGCGCCCTTCGCGCCCGCGACTTCGATCGCTCCCGAGCCAGTACCGACCTTGACCTGCCCATCGACTGCGTCAATCTTCACCGAGCCGGATCCGGAGTGCGCGCTGACCACACCCTGCAGCGCGCCGATCTCAATCGATCCGGAGCCGGTCCCGACCGTCGCCGTGGTCGATTTCGGTACGGTGATCTCATAGCTGATCGAGATCCCGCGATACAGCTCCTCATCGTCCTGATCGCCAATGCGGACCTGGTTGCCGTTCTGCGCGATCGGCGGCGCTTTTTCAATGCGTTTGACGCGTTCCGCCGCGTCGTCCGTGCGGCGCCAGTCACTGATGCGGATCTTGCCAAGCACCTGCACGGTGCTGCCGGATCCGGGCCGAACGACCACGCTGCCCGAGCCCGATTTGACGGTGAGATCGACGGCGCCGGACACGTTCAACGAACGCTCGAACCGGCCGTCGACGCCCATCTGCCCGGCCGCGGCCGGCAGAACGGAAGCCACGGACAAGCACGCCAGCAGCGCGCCCGCCCTGGTCGAGACACGAATGGATGACATGGAAATGAACCCTCCTGGACACTTAGAGATCGCGGCGTTCGTGCCCGCGGCACGTCTTCGATACTGAGCTTGGACGGAAGTCGCCCCGGTTTCGTTGCCCCTCCAGGACCAGTCACCATCCCGTCGCCCAGCACCGCCGTGACGGCGTCCCTCGACACCGCCGCGGCCTTCGGCCGCGTCTCGCCTGGCCCCGTTCCCGCGCCCCACGAGGCCGCCCGCGATGCGGCTCACGGCGAACGCGGTCCCAGGCGCGCACGGAACCGATCGGCCACACGCTGCCGCTCCCGCCGATCGATCAACGGGAACGTTGACAGCACGTGCGCCAGTTCGTCCACTGTGAGGCCGTACGCTTCGGCGGCGCAGGCCTGTACGTCCGCCGCGTCCGCGGGCGAGGCCCTCGCGGACGCCATCCGCCGCGCACACGCCACCATTTCATGAAAGAGCGGCGACACCGGCGTCAGGAACGGCACAGGCAAGCGCTCCACAATCGTCTTCGTTACATGTGTCGTCACACGCAGCCGGACGAGATAGTTGGAGACGAAGCTGTTGAGCAGCCCGCACAGGCACCACACCTCGTCCGAGGAGAGCGCCGTCTTCAGACAAGTGATCGTGTGCGTCGAGACCGTTTCCGCCGGCAGCACCGCCGCGATCAAGGTGAGACGATTCGTGGGTGACGCGATATCGCGGTACGCCAGCCGCTCCCGCCCCGCCGACGCACATCGCCTGCGCAGCCACGGCCAACGCTCGCGCGGCACCGCGCGCGTCACATCCGCGAGCCGCACGGTGAACGGCGCAAGATGCTTGCCTTCAATCACCGGAATATCACGCTCTCCAATATCACGCTCATCGTCCAAGGCCATGCCGGCGGCCTCCGTCCGGGCATGGTCATGTCGAGGAGCCGACGCGTCGTGTCGCGCGCGGATGAAGTGCCCCCGGTCGTCCGATGCGTTCAGTTCCCGCCCAAACGACGCATGCCAGCCATCCGGCGACGCCAGCGGTTGGTGCTCGTCGTGCAGCCGCTGCAGCAGACGCACGGCATCGGGCGAGCGGACGTCAGGAATGGCCAGGTCTTCTCCCGACACGCGCCCGAGCCACGCCCGCGACAGACGGAGCACCGGCGCCCGGACGGGATCGCCGTCCGCCGCATCGAGCGCCGCAGGATCGCTCTCGCCGAACCGGCACGACATCCAGTCCGTCGATCCGCGCCTGGTCGCGGTCACCAGCAGAAAGCGCATCGACCGATGGACGGGGAACAGCCCGGCGCGATTGTCGAAGGACACCAGCGTACGAATCTCACATCGCTCCAACAGCCGCCGGCGGATGCGCGCGCTGTTCCGATCGGACGCCAGCCCCCACGGCACGATCATCCCCAGTTGCCCGCCCGGCTTGAGCAGCGTCAACGCGCGTTCAAGAAAGAGGTGATAGCAGTTGACATGCGCGCCGTGCGGGACGTCGTACAGTCCCGACTCCCGCACGAAGCGGTTGACGGCGGTCCGATCGGCATTGGCATCCTCGTCTGCCGGGTCGCGTCCGTTCTCGTGGGGTGCCCGCGGCGTGTCGTCCCGAAGCATCTCCCACGGTGGATTGCCGATGATGACGTCGAACCCGGCGTCTGCCCGCGGCTCGCCGTCCTCGTCACAGAAGACTTCGGGAAACTCGAGCGTCCAATGGAAGAAACGCCGCGCGCGAGCGATCGCGGCTGCGTCGGTCAGCCACGGATCGGCGATGTGCGCGGGCAGCGTGGATCGTCCATGCAGAATGACGTCCCCCAGCGCATGCCACGCCGCGGGCGGTGGAGGAGCAGTCGATGCGGACGAAGGGCCTTGTCGATCGGTCGTACGCATTCCTTGCGATGCGCGGGGCCAGAACCACGTCGCACACCAGAGATCGGCGAGCGTCATCCAGCGGCCGAGCGGGCCGTGGTGCAGGCTGGCGAGGCGCGCGTCCTTGCGGCGGACGTCATCTGCCGACGCGTCCGGCTCCGAGAGACGCCAGCGTTCGGGCACCACGCCGCGCATCAGGGTCGCGGTATCGCCCTCGGTGAAGAGCAGACGCGGTTCGGTCCGCTCCGCTCGTCCGGCGCGGCGCGCGTCCGCGCCGGCTGGCGGGCGACGGGTCAGATCGTCCAGCGATGCACCCACGAGGCTGTCACCGACGCGCAGTCGATGATCGAGGAACGTCAACGGCTCGTCTGGCGTCAGCGTGGCGAGCCAGAGCGACAGCCGCGCAAGCTGGATCGCCATCGGATTCGCGTCGACGCCAAAGAGACACCTCCGGGCGACACTGCGGCGGAAACGCGCGCGGTCGCGTTCCGTATGCGTGCGTCCATCAGCCTGACGCTCGGCCTGTTCATACGCGTCCGCGAGGAACTGGCACGCGGAGACCAGGAACGCACCGCTGCCGGCCGCCGGGTCGAGTACGCGCAGCGACAACAGCCGCTCCGGAGACGCGTCCGCCATCGCGGGCCGCAGCGTTTCGCGCACCAGATAGTCGGCGAGCGCCTTCGGTGTGTAGAAGGTCCCTGTCTCCTTGCGCATCGCGCTGGCGCGCGTGCGCGAGCGAACAGACGATGAGTTGTCCTGCGAGTGGGACTCGTGCTCGCTCGTGGCGTGCCGTGGTTCGCCGTGGACTTCGTCGCGCGGAGGATGCGGCTGCTGCCCATCCGCGGCCTGACGTTCGAGATGCGGCACGCGATCGAGCACACGCTCGTAGATGGCTCCCAGTTGCTCGACGCCAAGATCGCCGTACGTGATTCGTGCCCGGCCACGGCCTCCGCGCGCCGGGGCCGTGGTCAAGGCGACCAGCACCTGCGCGATGGCGGCGTCCGCCACGGAGGCACGGTCCAGCAGCGGCGCGCGTTCGGGCGCGAAGAGTGGACCGTTGAAGGCAGTCAACGGTTCGCCGTCCGGCGTGACGCAGCCCTCGTGCGCGAGGCGGCCAATCGCACGCAGCGCGTCCCACATCCCGCGCGTCTCACCGCGATGCGCGGACGAGACCAGGTGGGCAAGAGAGTAGCCGTCCCGATAAACCGGGTACCACAACGGCACCAGCAGCCGCGCCTCCGCGAAGAGCAGGAACAGCAGCCGATAGAGCAACGTCAACGCCTGTTCGACGCAGCGCCGTGCCTCGTCCCACCGACTGTTGTTCCCCCCGCCCTCACGCCGGCTTCCGCTACTTCCGCCATGCCGGATGCGGGTGCGTGCCAGCTCGCGCGTCAACGCCTCCAGCGACGCACGCACGCCGCCCTGCAGCGCATCCCGCACGTCCCCGCCGATGCGCTCCGACAACGCCACCATCTCGGCAAAGAACGTCGCCTGCGCAACGCCGGTTTCCACGAACGCGTCCGCGCGGAGCAACGTCCACACCAAGGCAAAGGCGGCTCGATCGTTGGAGAGCGCCCGCAGATCGATGTCGAGGAACCGCGCCGCATACGGCCGATCGAGGTCGAAGACGCGCAGCCGCGTCCCGTTGAACGCCCAGCACCACCGTTGATGCGGGATGACCTCCGCACGCATCCGCGAGTCCGCCGGCCGTGTCGCGCGATCCAGAGGCTGTCGCCACGGCACGACCAGACCCGCGAGACGTGTCTCGCGATTGTCCTGCAGCAGAATCGGCCATCGGCCCAGCGCGTCAGCGGGTCCGCCGCCGCCCGCCGAGAACCCAAGCAACGCCGCCAGCGGCGCCAGTCCTACATCGGTGAGCGCGCGAAGGCCCGACGCCGGACCAAGGCTTCGCTCGACGTGTTTCCACCAGCGCCGGTACGTCTCGAAGTCACCTGGCGCGGGCGCGAGCCGCCGTTCGACCAGAACCGACGGCAGGACGTCGGCCAGGAAGTGCATGGACAGGAGCGGACCGGAGAAGACAGTGGAGCGCGACATGAGACACCGAATCCTCATTCGAAGATCAGGAGCAGGACGGGAACGCACGCAATGGACAACAACGGCCGCTGAGCGCGCGGTTGACGAGGCGCACGTGACGCCGCGGCGGGCTCGGTTGACGTCGAGCGGGCCGATGGCGGTGACCAGTGCCGCGAGTGCCGGTCGGAAACCCGGTCGGAAGCGATGTCGTCGAAGAGCAGCGGGGCCGCCGTCGCCACTCCTCGCGTTCGTCGCAGGACCTCGTCCACCAAGGCTGAACGCTGCGCGGCCGCCCGACGCCAGCGCCGCTCGTCTTTCGCCAATGTCCGCAGCACCGGCGCCAGCGACGTCACCACGCGGCGCCGCGTCGGACGCAGAAGCGCCGCCCGCCAGCCATCCGCGTCGAGCCCGATGCCCGGCGCGAAAGCCGGCGTCACCATGCACGCGACAAGGACTTCATCCTGATTCATGACCCGCGTGCGCCAGACCGACAACACACCCGGACCTCGTCGCCAGACCCGCCGCCAACGCGCACGCCTCAATGCACACACCAACGGCGCCGTATCCAGACCAGCGCGCGTCCAGACCTGCATGCCGCCACCGCGCCCGTCCGCGTCCGCACCTCCAGCGTTGCGGAGCCCGGCAAGTCGACGCCATGTCCGCAACTCCTCCAGCTCGCGCACCGCCCTCGCCGCGGACACGCGATAGTCCAGACGCGGAATCGCCGCACCACCATCGACGTCGGCCCCGACAGAGTCCGCGGTCGCGCCGTCGCCGTTGTCCGCATCCGGACGCGTGCCAACGTCAACGTCGCTCGCTGCCGAGCCCGGCGCGCCGATGCCGCGGACGCACGCGGCCGCGTCTGCCTCGCCGCGGCCGTTCTCGCTGATGGAGGTGTCCGCGTCCGCAGCGTCGGACCTGCCCGCGCCGCTAGCTGCGTCCGGAACTGCATCGCCGTCAACGTCGCGCGCTGCCGAGCCCGGCGCGCCGCTGTCGCGGACGGATGTCGCGTTGCTCAAGACGCGTGGGGCTTCGCCGAGGTCGGAGGCGATGGTGGCGACTTTGCCAGACAGCCGCGCGAGCAGGCGCTCTTCCTCGCTGCCTCGCAGGACCAGATGACGCACCTGGACGCCGCGCGTCTGACCGAGCCGATCGACCCGTCCAATGCGCTGCTCCAAGCGGACCGGACTCCACGGCAGTTCGACGTTCACCACCGTCCGGCAGGAGGCCTGCAAGTTCAGCCCCTCACTCGCCGCATCCGTTGCCAGCAACACGCGGACGCGCCCAGCGCCAAAGTCCGCCAACGCCGTCCGCCGCTCGTCCCGCGTCTGCGCACCATGCACCACCAGGCAGGACGTCACGACCGACAGCCGCTCCGCGAGATGCGTCAGCGTGTCGCGATATTCCGTAAACACAATCACCGGCTCGCGCACCCGTTGTAACCACCGACACAGGAACGCCACCTTCCGCTCGTCCTGCGCCGCCGCGTCCGCCAACTCCACCAGTCCCGTGAGCCAGCGCCGCTCCTCCTCCACATCCACAAACCCCACCGCCCCCAGGACCGTCCACGGACCCGCATCCGCTTCGGCAATCACGTCCTCGTCTTCATCCCGCTCACCTCGACCTCGCTCTTCCTCCGTCCACTCACCGAGCGGTAACGTCGGTTGACGCCACGACCAGGACGACAGCTCATTCGCCGCGTGCGCCAGCAGGCCGAGCCTGCGCCGCAACGACACGCCAACCGCCCATGCACTGGACGCCGCCCGCTTGAGCAGCACCCCCATCGCCAACTCGCAATCAACCGGCGCCCGCGACTCGATCCGCGCTCGCGCCACGTACGCGGCCAGCTTCTCCTGCAACCGCCGCTCGTCCACGCCCGGCTCGATGACGCGGACCCGCACCCGGCGGCGAATCGCCAGACCGATGTCGGCGCGCGTACGAAGAAAGAACCCGGGCGCTCCGGCCTCGCCGCGATGCCGACCGATGTTCAACAGCGTCTGGAATGCCGACGCGACACCGTTGTGTGGCGTGGCCGTCAGCAGGACGACAACCTGGCTGCGCAGACCGATCTGATGCGCCGCAGCCGCCCGCGCCGTCCCTTCGGCCAGCGCATGGGCCTCGTCTATCACCAACAGGTCCCACGAGAGGCCCATCAGGCCGTGCAACATGACGGGCTGTTTGATGAAGTCGATCGACGCGAGGTACACACCCGCCGGCGCCCACGGGTTCATGCCCTCCGGCAGATCGCGGCATCGACTCGTCAACGCCGCCGCATCCACCGCGACGCTCTCCAGCGAGAATCGTGTCGACAACTCGTTCTGCCACTGCTCGCGCAGACCCGCAGGCGTCAGAATCAGGACCCGCGCCGCCCGGCCACACCCGTGCAGTTCCCGAACGATGACGCCCGCGGCAATCGTCTTGCCCAGTCCAACCTCATCAGACACGAGCAGACGGACCACGTCGCCGCGCCGCAGTGCCATCGCTGGTTCCATCTGGTGCGGCCACAGCGCAGCGCGCGCATCGCACGAGGTTGCGGGCGCGCCGGCCGGCATCGCCTCCGCCAGCAGATGCCTCAGCGTCCACGTCCAGCGCCGCCGCGACACGACCCGCGCTTTTGCACGGACGCCGGCCGGCTCGAATCGATCGAACGGATGAATCAACGTCCTGCCAGCCGCCGCCGGCGGCGCGCGCCGGGACAGCGACACGAGCGAGACGCGGCGCAACGCCTGTTGACGGTCGTTGCGCTGATCGCCACCCGGATCGCTCCGGCAGGACGCGATGAGAGCCAGCGAGCCGTCGGTGTCGCTGCGCGCAGGATCACTGCTGTCGCTGTCGTCGCATGTGTCTCTGCGGACGCGGACGATGTGCCAGAGGAAGCCGCGATTGCGGACGACGTCGCCGGGACGTCCTGGTGTGCGTGAAGGAGATGGACGGAACGACATAGAGCCCCGAGATTCAGCGTGACGTTACTGCCATGCGCGCGGTCCGCTGCTGCTCGACGTCGCTCGTGCTCGACTCGAACAATGCCTCGAACACGGCCGGAATACCTGCGTCAAATGAGGAAGCTGCTCCTCGCCGGCCAGTCGCGATCGCACGCGCTATCGATGAATAGAGCAAGGAGCGCGCCGTCGTCCGACCGGCGTGTGCCATTCCTGCCACGGTGCGATCAATCGGTACGAGGCGCGACACGCGCGCGTCGACGTCATCCCGGTTCTGTGCTGGTGCGGTCGCGTACTGGTGCGCGCACATGCGCGGGCGATGGACGCGTCGATCGTGTGGACGAGAGGTGTACCTCGATGCGCGACTCGACCTGGTGGCAGTCGCGTTCGTGCACGTCGTGGCGGCGGCGTCCACCGCGAGGCGCGATGCTGTTCGTGATGTCCGGACCGCGGCTGCGGCTATCGCCGTGCCGGTGTGCGTACGTGTGGCTGCGTCGCGGTCAGGCGTTTGCGCACCTCACGCATCGCGGGCGCGGCGCTGTTCAAGTCGGGGTGTTCGTGCGTTGAGGATCGGAGAGATGCGGTCGGGCGCGGAACCAGGTGGGGACGTGAGGCTGGTGGTGCTGGTTCTTCACTCCTGCAGACGGGCGACGGTGGCGCCGAGGTGGGCGTCGGCAGCGTCCCAGAACTCCACCACAAGCGGATGCCGTTCGAGCGCGGCCTGCACGCGTCCGCGCTGAACGCCTCGGCCCCTGCCGTGGATCAGTCGCACCTCGCGCAGACCCGCGGCGTGCGCGGCGTGAATATATTCATCGACGACGGAGACAATTTCCCGGGGTGAGAAGGCGTGGAGGTCGAGCGAGGGTTCGATCGGAAGAATGACGGTCATGGCTGGCCTCGACGTGAGCGCCGCGTGCGACTCGCCGGGCGCGCCTGCTCATCCTGGAATCGTCTCGGTGCGGCGGCTGTCGGGCTGCGTATACGTGGCCTGTACCTGCGTTTTGATGCCGCCGCGGGCCGCGAAATCGCCGATCACCGTCATGCGGCGCGGGGCGCAGGCGGCGATGAGATCGTCGAGGATCTGGTTCGTGACGGCCTCGTAGAAGATGCCCTTGTTGCGGAATTCGAGCAGGTAATACTTCAGCGCTTTCAACTCGATGCAGCGCTGATCCGGCGCGTAGCTGATCCGGATCTCCCCGAAATCGGGCAACCCGGTCTTCGGGCAGACGGACGTGAACTCAGGACACCGGATGTCGATCTCGTAATCGCGCTCGGGTCTCGGATTGGGAAACGTTTCAATCTCAGGACGCGCCATACACCGTCAGTCTATCATTTGACCCAAGAAATACGGGGTTCTTCCGACGGAGAGTGATTGACACTGGTGAGGACGCGCGCTAGCATTACGCGATTTTTGCCTGAGTCCGTGGCTGCCGCTTGTTGCGCGCGCGGCGGGACGCGGTCAGTAGTTGAGCGCGCGCGAAGTGAGGGGTGACGCGATGGCTAAAGCCCGCAGGATGGGCAAGTCGGAACTGTTCTCGCATTTTGCCGAACGGTTCGAGTTGAAGCGCACGCAAGCCCGGGAGTTCTTCGATGAACTGACCGCGCTTGCCGAGAAAGAGCTGAAGCGCTCTGGCGAATTCACGTTGCCAGGGATGGTGAAGCTCGTCGTGCAGAACCGCAAGGCACGCATGGGACGCAACCCCGCGACGGGCGAGGCCATCAAGATCCCGGCCAAGACGGTCGTCAAGGCACGCATTGCGAAGCAGATGAAAGACGCGGTGCTGCCGCGTCGCTAACAGGCGCCACGACTGACGGGGGCCGGTCCCGCCGGTCTCCCGAGTCGCCGCGGCCGATGCGTGGGCACGTTCCCACCGTCGGCCGTTTTTCTTTTGTGGGTGTTTCGCGCGCGACGTCTTCAGCGGGAACGCACGCTCGTCGCGCGACGCAACATCATCATACGACCTGTTGCGTCACGCCTGCATCGCCATCATCTGACGCTCCACCGCGAGCGCGGGGAACGCCAGCGTGAACGTCGTGCCCTTGCCCACTTCGCTCGCCACCTGAATCGTCCCGCCCAACTGCTCGACGATCTTCTTGGAGATCGCCAGACCCAGGCCAAGTCCCCGCCGCTTCGTCGTCGTATAGTCGTCGAAGATCGCGCTGAGCCGCTCGGGCGCGATGCCGCACCCCGTGTCGGTGACGCGGATGATCACCGCGCCGTCCCGCCGCAGACTCGACAGGACGATCGAACCGCCCGGCGCCGTCGCCTGCACGCTGTTCAACAGCAGATTGCGATACACGCGGCCCAACGCGAAGAGATCGCCTTCGATGAACAGCGACTCGTCTTCCAGCTCCACCCGCAGGTTGACGCCAGATTGCTGCGCAAGCAGCGCCATGCGCTCCGCCGCTTCCGTGAGCGATCGGTTGACGTCGACCGGGAACCGCTCCAGCGGAATCGGTCGTCCGAGGTTCCGCAAGTCTTCGAGCAGCCGCTTGATCGCGGAGAACTCGCGCTCGACGAGCCGGCGGAACGTGTCGCGGTATTCCGGATCGTCGTACATCTTCAGCATCAACTTGCAGTTGTTGCCGATGTTCTGAATCGGATGCGCGAGATCGTGGACGAGGCCGGCGGCGACGCGGCCGAATGTCGCCTGGCGTTCCTGCTTGACGGCCTCCGCCTGCAGCGCGGCCAGGCGGTCCGCCATCAGGTTGAACGCGTCGCCAAGCTGCGAGAACTCGTCGCGGCCCGTGATCGACACGCGCTCGTGCAGGCGTCCTTCGGACAGCGCCCGCGTGCCGCGCATCAGATCCACGATGGGTCTCAGGAACGAGCGGCTCCAGAACCAGGCGATGCCGATGGTGCAGAGCAGCGCGAAGCCGATCGTATACGTCAGGAACTCTTCGAGGCCGCGTGCGAGCTCGAAGGCTTCCTCGGTGGGCTGTTCGATGGCGACGCGCCACCCGAGATTCGGGATGGGTTGGACGACGGAGAGCATCTGCTCGCCGTTGGGAGCAGTGTACTCCGCGGCGCCGCCGCGTTCGACGTCGGGTTGCGTGGGACCGATCAGCGGATGCTCGGTCAGCAACTCGCCGCGTGCCACGCGCACCTTCTCGTCCGCGTTGCCGTGCGCGAGCAGGCGGCCCTGGCCGTCGACCACCATCGCGAAGCCGTGCTGCTTGATCTTGATGCGATCGACCAGCCGCCACAGCTCCTCGAGTTGCAGCTCGCCGACCAGATACCCGACGACCTGTCCGGCCTGTTCGACGCGGACGGTAATCACCGTCATCGGCAGCAGGTCATCGTCGATCTCGATGGGCGCGACGACGGGTGATGCGTCGGGACCGGGCGGCGTGGGTGTCAACGCGAGGTTCGGCGCGGTCAGCCGGCTCGACGCGATGGACTTGCCGGCGACGTCGAACAGCGTCAGCTCGCGAAACTCCGGGAACGTGAGGACGTAGTTCCGCAGGATGCGTTCCTGCTGCCACGTTTCGAGGCCCGTGTGGCGCAGGTCGGCTGCGAGCGCCTGCACCAGCTCGATGTTGTGGGACACATACCGATCGATCTGCTCGGACGCGCGCTGCGCGACGATGGCGGCGCCGTTGATGACGGACTCGCGGGTGCCTTTCCGCAAGAGATAGATCGACACGAGGCCGTAGGCGAGCAGCGGCGCGATAGCGGCCGCCGCGACCAGCACGACGAGTCGCGCGCGAATGGTACTCATGGCGAGCTCTCCGGCCCGGCGGCGGCGATGCGCCATTGGGTCAGCGTGCTGAAAATGTCACGGTCGGAGGTCGGTGGCACCTCGAATCGCCGGTTCACCGCGCGCGCCGTTTCGCTCCAGCACAGGAAGACGGCGGGCGGGTCCTCGGCGAACACCTTCTGCAACTCGTGGACGGCGGCCTTCATCTCGGCGTCCGTCAGGGCGCCGCGGATGCGGTCCAGCGCGGCGTCCGCGCCGCGATAGCCGGTGTTCACCCAGGGGCGATGTTCTCGTCCCGAGTGCCAGAACCAGTAGACCCAGTCGAAGACCTGTCCCGACGCCAGCTCGAACAGGAACGCGTCGAACTGACCGGAGCTGAGGCGCTGCGCCAGTTGTTGCGGTTCGAGCACTTCGAGCCGCATGTCGACGCCGACCTCAATCAATTGCCGCTGCAGCATCAGCGCCATCCGCTCGAAGCGCATGTCGCCCGCGGGCAGCAGGCAGGTGAACGAGAACCGGTTCGGCGTATGGCCCCTGGTGTGGCGCGGCACGACGAGGCCTTCCGCGTCGAGCATCTGGCTGGCCTGACCCGGCGCGAACGCCGGACGCGGCAGCGCGTGGTCGTACGCCCAGTGGCGCGGCCAGACGTGGCTGGCCGCGGTGGACCCGTGCGAGTGCAGCGCCACGTCCAGCAGGTCGCCGCGGTTCACGGCGAGGTTCAGCGCGACGCGGACGTTGCGGTTGCGCAACTGCGGATGACGGATGTTGAAGCCCATCGCGTACACGTACGGACGCAGGAACGGCTTCACCTGGGTCGTGCTCTGTCGCTCGACGAACTCCTGCGCCTCGGGTGCGACATCGTACAGGAAATCGATCTCCCCGCGCATCAGCGCGCCCCACGCGTTGCGGCTGTTCGGGTACAAGCGGATGTCCACCTCGTCGATCAGGGGCCGGCCGCCGTGGTACTCGGCGAAGGCCTCCAGGGTGGCGCCGCCGGGGCGCTGGGACACCAGCTTGAACGCGCCGGAGCCGTTGGCGGGCGCCGCGAGGCCGTCCTGCCCGGCCGGGGTGGGCGAGACGATCGGGATGAATCCGAGCGCCTCGGGGAACAGCGTTGACGGACGGCGCATGTGGACGACGAACGTCCGATCGTCCACGGCGTCGATGCGCTCGACGTCGCGCATGCCGGGGCTGATGGGCGGGTCCGACTGGATCCAGTTCCGGAGGGCCTCGGCCACGACCGGCGCCGTCACCAGCGTCCCATCGTGAAACTTGAGCTTTGGCCGCAGGTCGAAGGTCCAGGTCATCCCATCGGCGCTGCGCGTGGGCACCGCGAGATTGGGCTCGAGGCGACCGTCGCGGGCAATGGTCAGCAGACGTTCGGTGGTCAGGAAGGAAACGAGCGTGGCAATGCCAGAGCCGGGCTTGTCAGTCAGGCGAGAATCGGCGTAGGCCACCGCCAGACGGACGGGCAAGGTGGACGGCTGCCGCGGGGGCGGTGCGCCGCGGCAGCCGGCAAGCAAAGCGCCGGCTGCCACGAGGCCCGCGATCGTGATGACCCGCGCGCCCGAACGCCTCGTCAGGGCTCGAACAAAGGTCATCCATGTATGTTATTCCGGAACGGCCTCCGACGGCACGTCAACCAGCCAGGGGCAGACGTGCTGGGGCGGAGGGTTGGTCGCGACGGCGTGGCCGATGGTGACAATCTTGATGGTCATGAAACGCTCCTCGATGCTTTCGTGCACAAAAGCCGGACGCGCACCAGCGCCGGCCAAAACTCACAACAATGACAACCGTGGGCGACATGCCTGCGGCTGCGTCGGCTCGTCCGCCGGCGGATCCGGGAAATCGGCGAGCCAGGGATAGCACCGTGTACTCTGGTGCCGTGGTGGACGATCGTGATCTGCATCCGGTGAGGTCTCCTCTATTTCAGTTGTCCCACCGCGTCGTGCGCGAGCGAGACAAGCGCCGACTCAAAGGCAGACTTGTGGCACGTCGGCGTTTCCATGCCTCCAAGTTCGGTGTGCGCTGCTACTGAGCAACCCCCCGCGCACACCGGAATGAACGAACAGTCGCCACAGGCGCGCCACGCGCCCAGGCGGTCGAATCGCAGCGCCGTCTGCTGCTGTCCAGCGTCATGACGGCCGTCGATGTGGCCGGTCGACAGCGTCGGCTCGCCCGAAAATCCCGGACACGCGTACAGCGACCCTTCCGGCCCGATCGTGTAGGCGTGCCGCTTGTGGATCTCGCAGGGGCCCATGTGGACGCCGTCAATCGTCTTGAAGCCGTGCCGCTTCGTCTCCTCGCGCAGGAACGCGAGCTTCTCGTCGACGAACTGACACGTGTCGCAGGCGCTCGTCGCGGCGCCGGTCGCGCCGACGCCCGCGCCCGTCATGCACGCGCCCTTCAGCGGCTTCGCGGCGGCTTCGATCGGCACCAGCGGGATGATTTTTCCAGCGCGCGTACCACTGACCGCCTTCGAGGCAGTGTCCGCTTGTGGAACGGGCGGCGCGCTCGCCGTCGGCGTCCGGATCACCGGCTTGAACGCCACCTTGCCGATGGACGGCGCGAACGGCTGCGCGGCGAGGAACTCGAGCAGCGCGGGATAGCTCTCGACCGAGGCCTCGTCGAAGTTGCCGCCGATCGCGATGTTGCACTCGCCGGCGATCGCGCTGATGTTGCGGATGATGCGATCGAACGTCCCCTGACCGCCGCGCAGCGGGCGCATGCGGTCGTGCGTCTCGCGATCGCCGTCGAGCGTGACCTTCACGCCGTTGAGGCCGAGCGGCTTCAGACGCTGGATCACGTCCGGCGTCAACAGCAGTCCGTTCGTGATGATGTTGATCAGCATCCGCACGCCGCGCTGCTGCGTCACGCGCCACACTTCCTCGGCGAGGAAGTAAAGTGCCGGCAGGTTCAGCAGCGGCTCACCGCCGAAGAACGTCAGCACGCAGCTCTTGGGCGTCAACGCATCGAGTTTCTGCTCCGTCCACTTGACGAGGCGCGCGGCGGTGTCGAGGGACATCTTGTGCGCGTGCTTGTTGTAGTCGCCGTGGTCCCCCTGGATGCAGTAATCGCACGCGAAATTGCACTGCAGCGTCGTCAGCACGGTGAGCCGCAACTGGTCGGTCGTCTCGCGATAGCTGGCGAAGTATTGTTCCAGCGCGTCGCGCTCGGTCGCACGGTCGCTGACGATGAATCCGAGGGACGACAATGTGTCGAGCGCCGTCCGTTCATCGCCCGAATAGGTGCGGTCCGGTCCGGCCGCGGGCAGCGAGTCGAGGAGCGAGACCACGTCGTTCGTGACGACGAGCTGTGCGTCGGTGAACGTGTTCATCAAGAACGTTTCGTTCCGCTCCGGAAAAGGCACTCGGACATTGAACATGGACGGCTGCATGACGGATCTCCTGTCGCTTTCACCGTGCGTGGGCACACGAGCGTCGATCGGCGCAACGGTGCCGAAAATGCAAGGGGTATACCCGGCGAACGCCAATGACAAGAATTGTCAATGTGCCAGAGTACCGTGGACGGCGGATGAATGTCCGGACGTCTAGTAGCTCGGCAATGTCTCTGGGAACTTTAGAATAGTAGGAAGAAGAGTTCCCATGAGGCAGACAATTCCCTCGGAGCGCGCGGGCGGCGCGTCGCAGCGGCGGCGATCGTGGATCGTGCCGGAAATCACCGAAATTCGAAACTTGGCGCCGGGCAGCCCCGATGCGCCGGTGACGCGATAACTGAACCATATGTGAGTGTCGCGGTATAGACGCCGGAACACGCGGCACAGTCTCCGGCATCGCCGAAAACCGTCCGCGGGTTCTGTGGGGGAAGAACGTTCCAGCCAGGACGCGCGATACGTGTTACCGCAGGCACGGCCGGATCGATCGCCGCGGGGCGCGCGGCGTTCGTACGCGCAAGGGACATCATCGCATCAGGCCATCCGTCGACTGGTTCGCCTCCGCGCACTGTCCGTTCGAGAACACGTAACCAGGCACGCGTCCGTCTCACTGACGCCTTTCCGGCATTTGCGTGATGCCGTTCCATCCGGTAAACGACCGTGCTCCTGCTGCAGCTATTCCGATTGAGCTGACCGGTTTCGTCCCAGGCCGGCACCACCGGTCCTCGCGACGTCCGCGGCGGCTGACGGTTGGGGTGGCTGTCGCGCGCGGCGGGGCCTGGCGGCGGTGAGGATCCGGGTGCGCGCGGCGGTCTGGCGACCCCTGCGGCCCAGCGCATCCGGGGGCGTCCGGGCTGATCGACGTGTCTAAGGTGTCCAGGGTGACAGCACTCGCGGGGGCGTTTGGGCTGTTTCAGGCGTCTGGGCTGTTCGGGGCGACTGGGGCGTCCGGGGACGGGACGGTCTGGCGGTCCGGCCGTGGTCCAGGGGCGTGGCGCCGTCGGACGGGTCACTGCGGTCGCGGTGACGAGCGTTGGGCCGGACCAGCACCGATGGGGCATGGACCTCCTGATTGACGACGGGCAGTCGAGCCGGGACAATGGCTCCGCCTGCGGTTGCGCGGCGAAGTCTGGTTTGCGTACGCGTGGACACAGCATACACACAGAAATTGATGGAGGGCACTCATGTCTGAGCGGAACCCGATCCTGCCTCGACGGACGTTTCTTTCGGCTGTCGCGGCCACCGCGGCGGGCGCCGGCGCCGCGCACCTGCTCGGTGACGCCGCGCTGCCCGTGTTCGGCGCGCAATCGACGCCGAAATTCAAGATCTCCCTGGCGCAGTGGTCGTTCCACAAAGCGCTCTTCGCGAAGAAGCTCGACAACCTGGACTTCGCGCGCACCGCGAAGCGCGACTACGGCATCGACGGCGTGGAATACGTCAACCAGTTCTTCAAGGACAAGGCCACGGACCAGGCCTATCTGACGGAGATGAAGACGCGGGCGGCGGGCGAGGGCGTGCGCAACGTGCTCATCATGATCGACGCCGAGGGCGCGCTGGGCGATGCGGATGCGGCGGCGCGGACGAAGGCGATCGACAACCACAAGCGCTGGGTGGACGCCGCGAAGTTCCTCGGCTGCCACTCGATCCGCGTCAACGCGCAGAGCACCGGGACGGACGCCGAGCAGCGCGATCGCGTCGCCGACGGCCTCGGCCGCCTGACGCAGTACGCCGCGCCGCAGGAGATCAACGTCATCGTGGAGAACCACGGCGGCCTGTCGAGCAACGGCGCGTGGCTCGCGTCGGTGATGAAGAAGGTGGGCAACCCCCGTTGCGGGACACTGCCGGACTTCGGCAATTTCAAGATCGCCGAGGGCCAGGAGTACGACCGGTACAAGGGCATCGAGGAGCTGATGCCGTTCGCGAAGGGCGTCAGCGCGAAGTCGCACGACTTCAACGAAAAGGGAGACGAGATTCACACGGACTACTACCGCATGATGAAGATCGTCCTGGCCGCCGGCTATCACGGCTACGTCGGCATCGAGTACGAAGGTGAGCAGCTGAGCGAACCGGATGGCGTTCGCGCGACGAAGAAGTTGCTGGACAAGATTCTCGCGACGGCCTGATCGCGTGACGTGGCCCGGACGAAGCCCCCATCGACAATGACCACTACGCCTCTTTCCATTCTCGGCGTCGCGGCCCTGGCGTTGCTGACGCCGGCGGCTGCGACGACCGCCCTCGCGCAGGAGCCGGCAACGGCTGCCGCGCCGTCCGCCGCCACCGCGCCGGCCGTCCGGCCGTTCGCGCCGGGCGTCCGGTACGACGCGAAGATCCCGACGCTCAAACAGGTCCTCGGCTACGACAGCGGCGATCGCATCTCCGCGCCGGACGAGATCGTGCAGTACCTGAAGGCGCTGCAAGCCGCCGCGCCCGACCGGACGCGCCTCGTCGAGTACGCCCGGACGTGGGAGAACCGTCCCCTCCACGTGTTCGTCGTCGGATCCGCGGACCGGATCGCGCGGCTGGACGACGTGAAAGCCGGCCTGCGCAAGCTCGCCGACCCACGCACCGCCGGCCCGGGCGAGATCGATCAGCTCGTGAAGACGCTGCCCGCCGTCACCTGGCTGATGCACGCCGTCCACGGCAACGAAATCTCGTCCTCCGACGCCGCCCTCGCCGAGGCCTATCACCTCGTCGCCGCCCAAGGCGATCCCGTCGTCGATCTCATCATCAAAGAGTCCATCGTCCTCATCGATCCCCTGGAGAACCCGGACGGCCGCGCCCGGTTCGTCTTCCAGAACCTGCAGGGACAGGCGGCCGTGCCCGACGCGGAACCAGGATCCGCGGAGCACGACGAGCCGTGGCCAGGCGGCCGGTCGAACCACTATCTGTTCGACATGAACCGGGACTGGTTCTCGCAGTCGCAGCCGGAGACGCGCGGGCGGACGCGGCTGTTCCTGGAGTGGTATCCGCAGGTCACCGTCGACCTGCACGAGATGGGTGGCGACGCGACCTACTACTTCGCGCCGCCCGCGGATCCGCTCAATCCGCACATCACCAAGGCGCAGGTGGACTGGTTCAACACCTTCGGCAAGGCGAACGCACAGAAGTTCGATCAGCGCGGGTTTGCGTACTTCAACCGCGAGGTGTTCGATTCGTTCTATCCGGGCTACGGCGAGTCCTGGCCGATCTTCCACGGGTCGATTGGCATGACGTACGAACAGGCATCGTCGCGCGGGCTGATCTTCCGTCGGTCGGATGAGACGACGCTGACGTATCGCGACGGCGTCCTGCACCACTTCACGGCGGCGATCACCACCGCCGAGACCGCTGCGCGCCACCGCGAGAAGCTGCTGCGCGACTTCACCGAGTACCGCCGCACCGCCATCGCCGAAGGCGAGCAGGGGCCGGTCCGCGAATACCTGCTCGTGCCCGGCGCCGATCGGTCGCGCGCGACGCGGCTTGCGACGCTCCTGACGACACAGGGCTTCGAGGTGAAGAAGGCCGAGGAGCCGATCAAAGTCGGCACGCGGACGCTGCCCGCCGGCACCTACATCGTACCCGTCGCGCAGCCGGCCAGCCGGCTGCTGCGCAACCTGATGGAGGTCCACATCGCGCAGCCCGATCCGTTCGTCAAGGAACAGGACCGGCGCCGCAAGAAGGGGCTGGACGAGCAGATCTACGACATCACGGCCTGGAGCCTGCCGCTCGTGTACGACGTGGAAGTCGTGACGACCGAGCGCGCGTCCGCGGTGAAGTCCTCTGCCGTCGCGCCGTCCGATCTGCCGTGGACGCTGCTCGCCGATCCGTCCGGCGCGCGCGCCGCGGCGATTCCGCCGGCCGGCACGACGTCATCGAGCGCGAAGGCGCCGGTTGTCGGCTACCTCATTCCGTGGGGCGGCGGCGCGGCGTCCGCCGTGCTGGAAGCGCTGCGCGTGGGGTTGAAGGTGCGATCCGCGGATCTCCCGTTCGCGCTGAACGGACGTAAGTTCCCCGGTGGGACGGCAATTGTGCGGACGGCCGAGAATCCGGCCGACTTCGCCGGCTGGCTCGAAGCGCTGGCCGCGCGGCACGGCGCCGAGGTCGTCCCCATCGACAGCGCCTTCACCGAAGGCGGCATCTCGCTCGGCAGCAACGACGTCGTGCCGCTCAAGCTGCCGCGCGTCCTGCTCGCGTGGGACGCGCCGACCAGCTCGCTGTCCGCCGGCTGGTCGCGCTTCGTGCTGGAGCGCCGATTCGGTCAGCCGGTGACGATCGTCCGCACGAGCTCGCTGGGCCGCGTCGATCTCGGTCGATACGACGTCCTCGTCCTGCCGTCCGGCAACTACACGGCCGCGCTCGGCGGCGAGCCGCTGCGCCGGCTGAAGGACTGGATCAACGGCGGCGGGACGCTGATCACGATTGCGGAAGCCTCGCGCTGGGCGGTGCGGGAAAGCGTCGGCCTGCTGTCGACCAGCACGGAGCTGAAGGGCGGCAAGCCGGACGTCGAAGTGTCGGAGAAGGACGCGAAGAAGGGCGGCGACGGCCAGACGCAGCCGATCGACCTGGAGAAAGCCGTCCAGCCGGAGCGCGAGCGGCCGTCGGCGACGTCCGGCGCGATCCTCCGCGTCGCGCTCGACTCGGAGCACTGGCTTTCCGCCGGCACCGACGGCGAGATCCAGGCCATCGTCGAAGGTCAGCGCATCTTCACGCCGCTGAAACTGGACAAGGGAACGAACATCGGCGTCTACACGGCCAAGGATCCCGTCGCGGCGGGGCTGGTGTGGGATGACGTGAAACCGCAGTTTGCGAGCAAGGCGTTCCTGATGTATCAGCCGACGGGACGCGGTCACGTCATTGGCTTCGCGGAAGATCCGAACTACCGGGCTTTCGCCGAAGCGACGCAACTGCTGTTCATCAACGCCGTCCTCCTCGGACCGGCGCACTAGGCACTGGCTCGTGTCGGCCTCGGGCGGCACGCGCTCAGCGAACGTCAACGGTGGTTGCCGGATGCTCCGCGGTCCTGGCAGCCACCGTTTCCCCCTCACGTTTCGGCGATCTAAAACAACTGCATCTGCGGGCACGCTGCCTGAGGTGGCGGCGCGCTGCCCGAGTTGATCGCGTTCATGACGTGCTCCGCCATGAAGGCGTAGCCGATGTCGTTCGGGTGGAAGCCGTCCGAGGAGTACGCCGCCGCCTGATACGAGCGCGGGTCGCACATCAGATCGATCACCGAGACGTTCTCGCGCGCGAGCGTGTTCACCTGCGCCGAGATGAGGACGGAGATCTGCTGGATGGCCAGCTTGCGCGGCGGCGTGAAGCCGCCAGTGAACGGCAGCCCCGCGAAGTTCGGCACGTTCAGCGCGATGATCCGCGCGTTCGGCGCGCGCTGGCGGACGCCGGCCACCACCTGGCGGATGTCTCGTCCGAACGTCGCGACGTGCGTATTGACGTAGCCCGCCGGATCCGCGCCGCCGAGGCCCGCTTCCACGGCCGCGCCGAGCGTGTTGATGTCATTGCCGCCCGCGAAGATCGTCACGAGCGTCGATTCGCGCGGCACGAACGGCACGGAGCGTTCGAGGAAGTTGCTGGGGATGTTGCGTCCGATCGAGTTTCCGATCGCCATCAGCGACGGACCGAGGACGGCGCCAGGGACGCCGAGGTTCATCACCGTCACCTGCTTGCCCGCGCCGCGCAGGCGCCGCGTGACGACCTGGACGTAGCCCGTGCCGTCCGGGCAGTCCGTGAACGGGAAGCACGGGACGGATGCGCCGAAGCCGATCGCGTCGCTCGCGCCGATAGCCGTGTAGTGGACGACGTTCGGGTCGGGCGGCGGCGTCGGCTCGTTGGGATTGCCGTTGTTGCAGGCGGCGAGCGCGAGCAGCAGGAGGACCGGCCACGGCCATGTCAAGCGGCGGAACAAGATCATCATCAGGTGTGTGTATCGGCGGCTGCGGAGCAATTGATTGGGCCGCGAGGACGTCTGCGCGTGCGAAAACGTGACGGTATTCTACCGGCGCACCGCGCCGGATGTAGCTGAGCTGTCCAGTGACAGGCGCGAAGTGTCCGAAAACCGGACCACGGCGCTGGACCAACCGGGGACGCTCATCCTCACGTCCGCAGAGGGGCGCAGCGGCGCACCACGCGATTTCAGGCGTGGAATCGCGGCTTCGCGCGCGGATGCGCGATCTGGCAACAGGCTTGCTCTGGAGACGGACAGCAACGGAAACGCACCGAAGAGGTGAGTGATATGACCAGAAGTCGTCCTCGTTCGAGCGCGTCGGCGCTCCTGTTGGTGCTGGTGATGAGCAGCAGCGTCGCGGCGCTCTCGCTGGTGTCCGTTCAGGAAGAAATCCAGATCGGGCAGGAAGCGCAGAAGGAGATCCGGTCGAAAGTGCCGGAACTGCGGGACGCGGCCATCAACCGCTACATCGACTCGATCGGCCGGCGGCTTGCGGCGCAGGCGCCGGGACCGAAGTATCCCTACAGCTTTTCCGTCGCCGACTATCGCGAGTTGAACGCGTTCGCGCTGCCGGGCGGTCCGGTGTGGATCCATCGCGGCGTCCTCGACGCGGCGCAGAACGAGTCGCAGGTCGCGGGCGTCCTCGCGCACGAGGTCTCGCACATTGCCAAACGTCACGCGGCCGCGCAGTTGACCAAGGCGACGGTGACGAACGGTCTGCTCGGCCTGCTGGGCGCGGTCCTGTCGAATGACGGGACGTCGCGCGGCGAAGCGGCGGCGCGTATTGGCGCCGGATTGTTCGCGCAGGGACTGTTCCTGAAGTTCAGTCGAGACGATGAGCGGGACGCGGATCGGACGGGGGTCCAGATCATGCGGCGCGCCGGATGGGATCCGCGCGGGCTGCCGGAGTTCCTTGCGATTCTGGCGCAGGAGCAGCGGCGGTCGCCCGGCTCCGTCGAAGTGTTCCTGTCGTCGCATCCGGCGCCGGGCGAGCGCGTCGGCGAGCTGCAGTCGATCGCGACGGGCGGCGGACGCCGGACGTCCGAGGAGTTCCAGCAGATCAAGCGCCGCCTGGCCAGCCTGCCCGCGGCGCGCGCCATGCCCAGCCAGTAGGTCCAGCCAGCAGGTCCAGCCACTCCTGGCCGGTCCTGCTGTCCGCGCGGCGGATCGCCACGCCGCGCCCCGTATCCTCTGCGTGCGTCTCCTCTGAAGCTCGTCTCCCTCTGAAAACAGACGCCGGCCGCGCCGCTGACGGCGTATCGTGACCGCCGGACGTGCGGCCCGTCTCGGGGCCCGCGTCCGCCCGCGTGCGGGCCGGACCGCACGGCTATAATGGGGACATTATTGCTGGCCGCGCGATCCTGTCCGATCGTCACGTCCGCGTCCTGATGACCATTGTCTTGAAGCCGTCCGGCTGAAGCCGGCGTATCGACGCCGGCGTCTCGGGTGGACGCGCTGTTTCCTCTTTCGCGCACATGCCGTCTGCCACCGAACCGTTGCCGGCCGCGATCTCCGCGGCTTCGACCCGTCTGGACGCCTGGGTCCGCGAGCTCATGGCCTGGCACTTCGACCCGGCCACCGGCGCGCCCTTCTGGCTCGACTTCGCCGAGCGCGCCGGCTGGGACCCGCGGCGCGAGGTGCAGGGCTACGCGGACCTCGACAAGTTCGGGTTCTTCGAAGACGAGTGGCTGCGCGGCGGACCGGTCCGCCGCTGGGTGCCGCGCGCGTACGCGGATCGTCCCATCTTCGTCTTCGAGACCGGCGGCAGCACCGGCGTGCCCAAGGCGCGCATCAACATCGAAGACTTCCGCATCGACTATTCCGCCTTCAGCGACACGCTGCCCGACGCGGCGTTTCCCAAGGGCGCGGACTGGCTCTCGGTCGGCCCGTCGGGGCCGCGCCGCCTGCGGCTCGCCGTCGAGCACCTCGCGCAGCATCGCGGCGGCATCTGCTTCATGGTGGATCTCGATCCGCGCTGGGTGATCAAGCTGCTGAAGATGCAGCAGTTCGAGATGGCGGAGCTCTACAAGAAGCACGTCATCGATCAGGCGATCATCCTGCTGAAGGCGCATCCGAACATTCAGTGTCTCTTCACGACGCCGAAGCTGCTCGAAGCGCTGTGCGAGCGCGTGTCGCTGAAGAAGCTCGGGATCAAGGGCGTGTTCTGCGGCGGGACGGAGATGACGCCGCAGTTCCATCGCTTCGCGGTGGAGGAGCTGCTGGAAGGGATCTACTTCGCGCCGACGTACGGCAACACGCTGATGGGGCTCGCGACGCACCGCGAGACGTCCGCCGCGGAGGGCTGGGCCATCATCTACTATCCGCCCGCGCCGCGCGCGATGATCGAGGTCGTGGATCCGGAGCAGCCCGATCGACTCGTCCCATACGGTGCGACAGGACGCGTCCGCTTGACGACCCTGACAAAGGAGTTCTTCATGCCGCGGTTCCTGGAGCGGGATCAGGCGGAGCGGGAAGCGCCGTGCGCGGCGTATCCGTGGGACGGCGTGCGCAACGTCCGCCCCTTCGCCAAACTGGGCACCACGGTGGTGGAAGGAGTCTACTAGCGAGGCTCCGCTTCGCTAGTAGCAGCTAGCGTCGCTGTCTGTTTTGCCTCGCTTGCCCGGAGGACATGTCCAATGGGCCGAGCGGAAATTGTTTCATTCGTGACGTGTTGGCTTTAGAAAATGTCTAGCATGCTCCACCTGCCGATGCTGCGCTTCGGCCAGCCGTACAAGAGCCTCGACGTCGCCCGCGTCATCCATCAACGCACGCGCGAGCCGATCGCCGAGGTGAGCCAGGCCAACACCGGCCTGATCCGCCGCGATCTCGCCCGTCAGGCGGACGCGCGCCGGACGCTCGCCGCGATTCCCGCCGCGACGCTGATCGCGATGGCGCGCCAGGCGTCCGAGCACTTCATGCGCGATCGCCTGCCGCTCGATCCGTTCGCCGGCATCGATCAGGGGCCGGACGACTACGTCGCGCAGGTGTCCGCGTCGACCGGGATGCCGTACGTGATGGTGCGGCGCAACATGCAGAAGATCGCGGGCGTGCTCGCGGAGATGGATCAGGTGCTCGCCGGCCTGACGCGCGGGCTCGACCTGTCGCTGATCGACGATGGCGTCGGCGAGAGCGGGGGCCGCGCGCTCAGCTTCTTCCCGCGCGGCTCGTCCCTCGGCGTCGTGCTGCCGAACAACTCGCCCGGCGTGCATTCCCTCTGGACGCCCGCGACGGTCTTGAAGATGCCGCTGCTCCTCAAGCCGGGGAGTGCCGAGCCCTGGACGCCGTACCGCATTGCGCAGGCATGGCTGCGCGCCGGCTGTCCGCCCGAGGCGTTCGGCTTCTATCCGGCGGATCACGCGGGTGGCGCCGAGATCCTGCGCCACTGCGGCCGCGGGATGGTCTTCGGCGACGTCACGGCGACCGACCGCTGGCGCAACGATCCGCGCATCGAACGCCACGGGCCCGGCTTCAGCAAGGTCATGATTGGCGCGGACGAAATCGACCGCTGGGAACAGCATCTCGACGTCATCGTCGCGTCCATCCTCGAGAACGGCGGACGCTCGTGCGTCAACGCGTCGGGCGTGTGGGTGCCGAAACACGGACGCGCGATCGCCGAGGCGCTGGCCGCGCGGCTCGCCGCCGTCGCCCCGCGCGCGGCGGACGATCCGGACGCGCAGATCGCGCCGTTCGTGGATCCGGCCGTGGCGGAGCGCATTTCCGCGCTGATCGACCGCGACCTCGCGCAGCACGAGCCGGGCCAGCTGCGCGCGATCGACGTCACGGCGGCGCATCGCGGCGGCACGCCGCGGCTCGCGTCCTGGGACGGGTCGTCGTATCTGCTGCCGACCATCGTCCACTGCGATCGCGAGCATCCGCTGGCGAACCGCGAGTTCCTGTTCCCGTTCGCGAGCGTCGTGGACGTGCCCGAGGAGGATCTCCCGTCCGCGCTCGGCCCGAGCCTCGTCGTGACCGCGATCACGTCGAACCCGGATCTCGTCCAGCGCTGCCTCGCGTCGCCTGCCATCGATCGCCTGAACCTCGGACCGATCCCGACGCTGCGGATCGGCTGGGATCAGCCGCACGAGGGCAATCTGTTCGAGCACCTGTACGCACGCCGCGCCATTCAGCGTCTCGCGTAGCGCGCGTCCGCGCCGCGCACGCACGACACCGATGCACGTCCTGTCCATCACCGCCGGCGCCGCCACGATGTATTGCGGCAGTTGTCTGCGCGACAACGCGCTCGCCGCGGAGCTGATCAAGCTCGGACATCAGGTGACGCTGGTGCCGATGTATACGCCGACGCTGACGGACGAGCCGAACGTCAGCACGGGCCGCGTGTTCTTCGGCGGCATCAGCGTCTATCTCGAACAATACCTGCCGATCTTCCGAAGGACGCCGGCGGTTCTCGATCGCCTGTGGGACTCCGCGCGCGTCATCCGCGCGTTCGCGCGGCGTTCGATCCAGGTGGACGCGCGGTTTCTCGGCGAGATGACCGTCTCGATGCTGAAGGGCGAGCACGGGCATCAGCGGAAGGAGCTGGCGAAGCTGATCGCGTGGCTGAAGACGCAGCCGCGGCCGGACGTCATCCATCTGCCCTACACGCTGCTGATCGGCCTCGCGAAGCCGCTGCGCGACGCGCTCGGCGCGCCCGTCTGCTGCGCGCTGCAAGGCGAGGATCTGTTCCTCGATCAGCTCCACGAGCCGTACCGCAGCGAGGCGCTGCGGCTGATTCACGAGCAGGTCGGCGACGTCGATCGCTTCATCGCGGTGAGCGAGTACTACGCGACGTACATGTCGACGTACCTCCGCATTCCCGCGGACCGCATCCGCACGGTGCGGCTCGGCATCGCCGCCAGGGATTTCGCGCGTGCGGACGGCGCCGAGGGCGAATCGGCGTCCGCGCCGGCGGATGCGGGCGCCGGACTGACGATCGGCTATTTCGCCCGCGTCGCGCCGGAGAAGGGCCTCGACCGTCTCGCCGACGCCTACGTCCTCCTGCGACGCGAGCGCGGCCTGCCGCCGTCGCGCCTCGAAGCCGCGGGCTACCTGGCCGCCGAGCATCGCGACTACCTGGCGCGGATCGAACGCCGCCTGAGCGGCGCCGGCCTGCGGGATGAGTTCCAGTATCACGGCGAGATGGATCGCGCCGCGAAGGTGCGCTTCCTTCGCGGGCTCGACGTGTTCTCGATGCCGGCGCCCTACCACGAGCCGAAGGGCCTGTCGGTGCTGGAGGCGATGGCCAGCGGTGTCCCGGTCGTCCAGCCGCGTCACGGCGCGTTCCCGGAGATGATCGAGCGGATGGGCGGCGGGCTGCTCGTCTCGTCCGACAGCATCGAGAGCCTGGCCGAAGGACTCTGGCAGCTCTGGGTGGATCGCGAGCTGCGCGACAAGCTCGGACGCGCGGCGGTGGTGGGCGTGCGGACGCATTACGGCATCAACCGGATGGCACGCGACACGGTCGCCGTCTTCGAGGACGTGGCCGCCGCCGCGTCCTCCGTATCCAACGCCGCGCGGACGGACGCGCATCCTGCCGGCGTTCGCGGATGACGGCGACCGGCGCGGCCGGACGCGATGATCGGAGTCGGAGCGACATGCTGATCGCGGAAGACCTCCACAAAACCTACGCCGCGCCAGGCGGTGAGCTGACCGTGCTGCGCGGCGTCTCGCTGTCGCTGCAGCCGGGCGACGCGCTCGCCATCGTCGGCGCGTCCGGCAGCGGCAAGAGCACGCTGCTGTATCTGCTCGGCGCGCTGGAGCGGCCGACGAGCGGACGCGTCCGCCTGGGCGACGTCGATCCAACGACGCTGAACGAGCGCGATCTCGCGGCGTTCCGCAATCGCCGCGTCGGCTTCGTCTTCCAGAACCACTGCCTGCTGCCGCAGTGTACGGTCTACGAAAACGTGCTGCTGCCGACGATCGCGAGCGGCACGACGAAAGACGACCTGACGCGCGCGCACGATCTGCTGTCGCGCGTCGGCCTGCGCGAGCGCCTGTCGTATCGGCCCGCGCAATTGTCCGGCGGCGAGCAGCAGCGCGTCGCGCTTGCGCGGGCGTTGATTCGTCAGCCGTCGCTGCTGTTGTGCGACGAGCCGACGGGGAATCTCGATCAGCGCACCGCGGACAGCGTCGCCGCGCTCCTCTTCGACCTGCAGCGCTCCGCGCAGATGATGCTGGTTCTTGTCACGCACAACCGCGATCTGGCGGGACGCTGCGATCGTCAGGTCGCGCTCGTCGAGGGTCGATTGACGACATCTGGCGTACGTCAGGCGAACGAGCCGGTGGTGGCGGATGCGCCGCGGCGCTGACGGAGGCTGGTGATGTCCACGCTGCGGCTCGCGCTTCGCACGCTCGCGCATTACTGGCAGACGACGCTGGCGGTGGCCGCTGGCGTGGCGGTGGCGGTCGCCGTGCTGGCGGGCGCGCTGGGCGTGGGGGAATCGGTCCGCGCGAGCCTGCGTGAGCTCGCGGTCGGCCGGCTTGGCGCCACGGACGTCCTGGTCGCGTCGACGCACTTCTTCCGCGCCGCGCTTCCTGCCGACCTCATCGCGAACAACCGTTTGGGCGCGGGCGGCGACGCGTACGGGCTGATTGCGCTCGACGGCATGGCCGTCAGCGCGTCGACCGGCGCGCGGTTGTCTGGCGTGTCCATCTACGGCGTGGACGAGCGCTTCTGGACGTTTCACGGCCGCCGCGCGCCCGGGCCGCTGCGGGCGCGCGACGCGTGGGTGAGTCCGGCGCTCGCGCGCGATCTCGGCCTGAGCGCCGATGCGGGCAGCCGTGCGGACAACGGCGTGCAGACCGCCGCGGGCGGCGGAGCCATCCTGCTGCGGATGCCGCAGCCGTCGGCGATCCCGCTGAGCACGCTGCAGGGGCGGCGTGACGAATCGGGGCAGACGATCCGCGTCACCGTGCGCGGCACGCTGCCGGCGGATCGGATGGGCGAGTTCTCGCTGCGTCCGCATCAGGGCGACGTGCGCGCGGTGTTCGTGCCGATCGCGCGCCTGCAGGCGGACCTGTCCCGGCCGGCGTCGATCAACGCGGTGCTGATCAAGATGGGGGAGGCGCCCGCCGGCCAGACACAGGCGGGCCGGACACAAGCGAGCGGGACGCCCGAGGCGCAGAGCGCCGTCGTGCAGCAGGCGCTGGCGGCCAGCCTGCAGTTGGCGGACGCCGGGCTGAAGCTGCGCAGCGCCTCGCCGGCGGGCACGATTGCCGTCGAGAGCGACGCCGGCCTGCTGACGGATCGCACCATCGCCGCGCTCGACCGCACCGCGTCCGCGCGCGGCTGGCAGACGGTGCCCGTGCTCGCTTACCTGGCGCACACGATCCGCGTGCGCGATCGCGAGATCCCGTACTCGATCGTGGCGGCGGTCGACCTGCCGGCGTACGCGGCGCTCGAAGGGGGAACCGCACCGGCGTCCGCGCCGCAGACGAGCGGCGGCGACCCGCCGATCTGGCTGAACGCGTGGGCGGCCGAACGGCTGGGCGCGCGGCCGGGCGAGCGCGTTGACATCGCCTATGACGTGTGGGAGGACGGCGGCGGGCTGGTCAGCCGATCGACGTCATTCGTCTTCGCGGGTGTCGTGCCGATGGACGGCGCGGGCGGCGATCGCACGCTGACGCCCGAGTATCCGGGGATCACCGATCAGGAAAACGTCGCGGAATGGGATCCGCCGTTCCCGCTCGATCTCTCGCGCATCAGCGACGCGGACGAGGACTACTGGCGCCGCTATCGCGCCGCGCCGAAGGCCTTCATCACGCCGGCGGACGGCCAGCGTCTGTGGCGATCGCGCTTTGGCCAGGTGTCCTCGGTGCGGCTGCGTCCGCGGCCCGCGTCCGCTTCCGAATCGGGATCGGCGCCCGCGGCGGCTTTGGCGGGCGTCGCGTCCGCGCTGGTGCCCGCGCTCGACCTCGAGACCGCCGGCCTGCTGGTGCAGCCGGTGCGCGCCGCGGCGCTCACGGCGTCCGCGGGAACGACGGACTTCGGCGAGTACTTCCTCTACTTCAGCTTCTTCCTCGTCGTCGCCGCGGTCCTGCTCGCCGCGCTGTTCTTTCGCATGGGCGTCGAGCAGCGCATCATGCAGGTCGGTCTCTTCCAGGCCGTCGGCCTGACGCCGCGGCAGGTGCGGCGCGCGCTCCTGCTGGAAAGCGTGGCCGTGGCCTTTGTCGGCGCGCTGCTCGGCGCGGCCGGCGCCGTCGCGTACGCGGCCCTGATCCTCGCCGGTCTGCGGACGTGGTGGCGCGGCGCCGTCGGCACGAGCGCGTTGACGCTGCACGTCTCGTGGACGGTGCTCGCGATCGGCGTTGCGACCGGCGTCATTGTCGCGGTCGGGTCGATGCTCGTGACGCTGCGCCGCGTCAGCCGGCAGCCGGCGCGTGCGCTGCTGCACGGCGACGAGACGGATCGCCTCGATCGCGCGAGCGCCGCGTCATCCGACGTGGGGGCATGGGGCGGCTGGCGAGGACGAGTCGCGCTGCTGTGCGGGCTGCTGGCGGCGGCGCTGCTGGTGGCGTCGATGCTGGGCGTCATGCCGCGCGAGGGCGGGTTCTTCGGCGCGGGCGGATTGCTGCTGTGCGCGTCGCTGCTCGCGTTGTCCGTGCGCTTGCGGCGCCCGCGTCCGGCGCCGCTGAGTGCGTCGAGCGCGCGGGGGCTGTGGCGTCTTGGCGGCATCAACGCGTCCGCGCGTCCGGGGCGCACGACGACGAGCGTGGCGCTGATGGCGTTTGCGACGTTCGTGATCGTGTCGACGAGCGCCTTCAAGCGCGACGTGCACGGGGAGGCGTCGCAGCGCGCGTCCGGCACGGGCGGCTTCGCGCTGTGGGCGGAATCGGTCGCGCCGATCCTCGACGATCCGCGGACGGCGTCAGGCCGCCGCGCCCTCGGGCTCGACACGCCAGAACTGCGCGCATTCACCGAGCCCATGTCGATGACGCGGTTCCGTGTCCGGCCGGGCGACGACAGCAGTTGCCTGAACCTGTATCGCCCCGAGAACCCGCGGCTGATTGCGCCAGAGCCATCGTTCGTCCAGGCGGGCGAGCGGTTCATTTTCGACGGGTCGCTCGCCGCGACCGACGCGGAGCGCGCGAATCCCTGGACGCTGCTGAACCGCGTCGAGTCCGACGGCACCGTCCCCGCGATTGTCGACTCGACGTCGCTGACGTACGTCTTCCACAAGAAGCTGGGAGACGTGATTGCCATCCCGCGCGGCGCGGGCGATCCGCTGCGCCTGAAGGTCGTCGCGTCGCTCTCGCACAGCCTCTTCCAGTCGGAGCTGATCCTTTCGGACGCGAACTTCGTCCGCTTCTTCCCGTCGAATGACGGCTATCGCCTCTTCCTCGTGGAAGCGGACGCGTCGCAGGCGCCGGCGATCAGCGCGCTGCTCGACGATCGACTCAGCAACTTCGGCGTCCGCGTGCAGGGCACGGCCGATCGCCTGGCGGCGTATCAGCAGGTCGAGAACACGTATCTCTCGACGTTCCAGGCGCTCGGATCGCTGGGATTGCTGCTGGGGACGCTGGGCGTGGGCGCGGTCCTGCTGCGCAACGTCCTCGAGCGGCGGCGCGACATCGCGCTGCTGCGCGCGGTCGGCTATACGCAGCGCGCGGTGGCGGCGGTCGTGCTCGCGGAGACGCTGACGCTGATCGGCTGGGGGCTGGCCATCGGCTCTGGCTGTGCGCTGCTGGCGATCCTGCCAGCGATTCTCGAACGGGGGGGAACGTTCCCGTGGTTCACGGCGTCCATCCTCCTGTTGGTCGTGATCGCGGTGGGCGTGGGCATGTCGCGGCTGGCGACGGCGGCCGCGGCGCGGGTGTCCGTCACCGGGATGTTGCGGGCGGAGTAAACGCGGCGGGTGAGTGAAGGGCGAACAGGATTCGAGATGCGGAACGACATCGGGACGAGTACGCGTCGAGTGACGGGCGCCGGCAAGGCGTTCGGGGTGATGCTGGCGATGGCCGGGGCGATCGGCGTCGTGTTCGCGCGGACGCCGTCCACGCAGGCCGCGGTCGCGCGGGCCGACGCTGCACAGGCCGCGGCTGCACAGGCGGGAACGGGGCAGGCCGTGTCCAGACAGGCCGTGTCCAGACAGGCCCCGTCCGGACAGGCCCTGTCAGGACAGAACTGGCCGCAATGGCGCGGTCCGCAGCGCGACGGCCGCAGCACGGCGACGATTCCCGCGAAGCTGGCCGCGACGCCGTCCCCGGTCTGGAAGGTGACGGTCGGCATCGGCCACGCGTCGCCCGTCATCGCCGACGGCCGCATCTTCGTCTTTGCGCGTCAGAACGAGAAGGAGACGCTGTACGCGCTCGACGTCGCGTCCGGCAAGACGATCTGGACTGAGGGGTACGTCGCGCCGTACGAGCTCAATTCGGCCGCGGCGAGTCACGGCAAGGGGCCGAAGTCGACGCCGGTCGTCGCGGGCACGAGCGTCTGCACACTGGGCATCAGCGGCGTCCTGTCCTGTCACGATACGGCGACGGGACGCGTGAAGTGGCGAAAGTCGTTCGAGAAGGAGTTCAAGCACACGAGCCCGGAGTACGGCGTCGCGATGTCGCCGATTGCCGATGGGAATCTGCTGTTCGTCCACGTCGGCGGTCAGGAGCAGGGGGCCCTGCGCGCGTTCGATCTCGCGACCGGCGCGATCAAGTGGTCCTGGACGGAGGACGGTCCGGCGTACGCATCGCCCGTGGTCTTCACGGTGGCGAACGTCCGTCAACTGATCACGCTCACGCAGCGCACCATCGTCGGCATCGACGTCGCGTCGGGCAAGACGCTGTGGCGGCTGCCGTTCACCACGAACTACGACCAGAACAGCGTCACGCCGCTGATCTACAAGGACACGATCGTCTTCTCCGGCCTCGACCAGGAGACATTCGCGGTGCGGCCGTCCAACCAGGGCGGGACGTGGACAGCGGAGCGCGTGTGGGCGAACAGGGCCCAGCCGATGTATATGAGCTCGCCGGTCCTCAGCGGCGACACGCTCTACGGCCTGACGCATCGCAACCGCGGCCAGTTCTTCGCGATGGACGTCCGCACCGGCCAGACGTTGTGGGTCAGTCCGCCGCGGCAAGGGGAGAACGCGGCCATCGTCGTCGCGGGGAACCGCGTGCTCGCGCTCACCGACGGCGCGGAGCTGATCGTGCTGGACGCCGCTCAGTCGACGTTCTCGCCGGTCGCACGGGTTGAAGTCGCGACCAGCCCGACCTGGGCGCATCCGGTCGTGCTGGGCGATCGCGTGCTGATCAAGGATGAGCAGACACTTGCGCTGTTGAAGATTGGCTGAAGGACGGGTACGCTAACGTCCATCAAGCGTTGTGGTCGCTGTTGTACTTGGGAGGTCGCTCATGCGTCAATTCATCGCCGTGAGTGTATTCGTTGGAGGTCTCGCCGGCGTGGCGTGGGCGGACAACTGGCCGCAGTGGCGCGGCCCGATGCTGAACGGCATCAGCAGCGAAAAGAACCTGCCGGTGAAGTGGACCGTCCAGGAGAACGTGACGTGGAAGCTCGCGCTGCCGAACTGGAGCGGCGCGACGCCGATCGTGTGGGACGAGACCATCTTCCTGAACGTCGTCGAAGCTGACAACGACACGTTGTCGCTGTGGGCCGTGGACCGGACGAAGGGCGAACTGCTGTGGAAACGTCCGCTCGGCGGCGGCAACGAGAAGCTGCGCAAGCAGAACATGTCGTCCCCCTCGCCCGTGACGGACGGCACGCGAGTGTTCGTCATGACAGGCACGGGCACGCTGAAGGCGTTCGACTTCAAGGGGAAGGAACTGTGGGCGCGCGACGTCCAGAAGGACTACGGCCGCTTCGGACTGAACTGGGGCTACGCGTCCTCGCCGCTGCTCTACGATGACGCGCTGTTCGTGCAGGTGCTGCACGGGATGAAGACGGACGATCCGTCCTACCTGATGCGCATCGACGCCAACACGGGCAAGACGATCTGGAAGGTCGAGCGTCCAACGGAGGCGATCCGCGAGTCACCAGACTCCTACACGACGCCAGCCGTGCTCGAACAAGGCAAGACGACGGAGATCGTGATCACGGGCGGCGATGTCGTCACGGGCCACGATCCCGCGTCTGGCAAAGAGCTGTGGCGCATGAACGGATTGAACCCGGAAAATAATCCGTACTACCGCATCGTCGCGTCACCGATCGTGATGGACGGCCTGGTGTACGCGCCGACGCGCGTGAAGCCGCTGCTGGCGATCAAGACCGGCGGACGCGGCAACATCACCGAGACGCATCGCGCGTGGAGCTTCGATCGCGGGCCCGACGTGCCGACGCCGGTGACGGACGGCAAGTACTTCTACGTCGTCGACGATCGCGGCGTCATGCATTGCCTCGACGCCAAGACGGGCGCGGTGCTGTACGGTCCGCAGCGTCTGAAGTCCGGCACCTACAGCTCGTCGCCGGTCCTGGCGGACGGCAAGCTGTATGCGTCCAACGAAGACGGCGTCACGGTTGTCGTCAAGGCCGGGCCGGAGTTCGAAGTGCTGGCCGAGAACGCGCTCGAAGAATACGTCCTCAGCTCGCCGGCAATCTCGGACGGCCAGATCTTCCTGCGCACCGCGGGTCATCTCTACGTCATCGGCAAGCGGGTGAAGACGACGGCCCCTGTGAAGGCCGCAGCCCCGAAACCCGCGGCCCCGAAACCCGCGTCGAAGCGCAGCGCCAATCCGAAGTAGTTTGATCTGGCGATGCACGCGACGACGATGCTAGCGTCGTCGTCATGGGACTGGTATTGACGAAGAAGCGAGCGACGTACGAAGACCTGGAGCGCGTGCCTGATCATCAGGTCGCCGAGATCCTCGACGGCGAACTGATCGTCAGCCCGCGGCCGTCCCCGCTGCATGGCGTTGCACAGTCGTCTCTGCTTGCCCGACTGCTCACTCGCTATCAGGATGGCGATGACGACGGTCCTGGCGGATGGTTGTTCATTGGGGAACCCGAGTTACATTTCGGCATGGATGTACTCGTTCCGGACATTGCGGGCTGGCGAATGGAGCGGATGACAGCTATCCCGCGTAAGGTCGGCATTCGGACGGCACCAGATTGGCTTTGCGAAGTGCTGTCTCCTTCAACATCGCGAGTCGATCGGTTTCGCAAGTTGCCGATCTATGCACGCGAAGGCGTATCTCATGTTTGGCTACTCGATCCGCTGAAGCAGATACTCGAAGTGTTTCGATTGGACGAAGACGTCGCGCATCCAGCGGCGATGTATCACGGAGATGCTGTCGTGCGCGCGGAGCCATTCCACGACAGCGAGATCAAGCTCGGACGCTTCTGGAACCCGCTCCGCCCAATCAACACGAAGTCGTCACAAGAGTGAAAAGACTCTGGCGATGCGGCTGACGACGATGCTAGCGTCGTCGTCATGGGATTGGTATTTGACGAAGAAGCGAGCCACCTACGAGGATCTGGAGCGCGTGCCCGATCATCAGGTCGCCGAGCTCCTCGACGGCGAATTGATCGTCAGCCCGCGGCCGTCGCCGCTGCATGGCAGCGTCCAGGGTGCATTGCTGCTGGAGCTAGGGCCACCTTATCAGAGGGGCAACGTCGGTCCCGGTGGATGGCTGTTCATACCAGAACCGGAGCTGCACCTTGGTCTGGACGTTGTGGTTCCGGACGTTGCGGGGTGGCGGACGGCGCGGCTCTTGTCGCTTCCGCCGAAGGCGGGGATACGAACCCCGCCGGACTGGGTGTGCGAGGCCTTGTCGCCGTCCACGGCGCGAATCGATCGCTTTCGGAAGCTGCCGATCTACGCGCGCGAAGGTGTGCCCCACCTCTGGCTGATCGACCCTCTGAATAAGACGCTCGAAGTATTTCGACCGACCGAAGATTCCCAGCATCCAGTCGCGATGTATCACGGGGACACGGTCGTGCGCGTGCATCCATTCGAGGCCGCTGAGATCGATCTCGGGAGCTTCTGGAACCCGCTCCGCCCAATCAACACGAAGTCGTCACAGGAGTGAAAAAGACTCTGGCGATGCGGCTGACGACGATGCTAGCGTCGTCGTCATGAGAGATAACTTGGCGAGGAAGCGAGCGACGTACGACGACCTGAAGCGAGTACCGGATCATCAGGTCGCCGAGATCCTGGACGGCGAGCTGACTGTCAGTCCGCGTCCTTCCCTTCAGCATGCGCTAGTGAGCAGCTCACTGGTCGCGATCCTGACGCCTCCCTATCAACATGGCCGCGGCGGTCCTGGCGGCTGGTGGATCGTGCACGAACCCGAGTTGCATCTTGGGTTCGAGGTGATGGTGCCCGACATTGCCGGCTGGAGGCAGGAGCGCCTTCGCATCCCCAAGGGCGTCGGCATCAAGGTTGCGCCGGATTGGGTCTGCGAAGTCTTGTCACCATCGACGAAGAACATCGATCGCCGGGTAAAGATGGCGCTCTACGCACAGGAAGGCGTTTCATATCTCTGGCTGGCGGATCCCGCCCCCAAGACGTTCGAGCTCTATCGGCTCGTGAACGGTTCCTGGCTCCCTGTTGCGCAGTATCAAGGCGACGTGGTGGTCCGTGCCGAACCACTCGACGCCATTGACCTGGATCTGGCGGTGATCTGGGACGGGCCTGCGGAGGAAGGGCCGCCGGCCTGACGCAACACGCCAGCGCCTTGTCCGACGGAGAACCAGCGCTGCTTGCTGACAAGCCGACAGGTCTTCGTGTAGACTCGTACGCGACTCTTTAAGGACGGCCCTGAGAGGCCGAGAAGAGGACCTGCCGTGATTGTCTGCATCAGCTCGTCATTCGTCCGTCCGCTGTCCGTCCACCGCCAATTCCGCCGGAGGTTCTCGTGCCCGTCGTCGTAGACGGCAGCCGCATGTCGCGCTCGCTTGCGCGCATGGCGCACGAGATTGTCGAACGCAACCGCGGCGTCGATGAGCTCGCGTTCGTCGGCATCCGGACCCGTGGCGTGCCGCTCGCCAGACGCCTGAAGCAGGCCGTCCAGGAGATTACCGGCGTGGACGTGCCCGTCGGCACGCTGGACATCACCCTGTATCGCGACGACCTGATGCGGCACACCGTCGGGCCGCAGCCGCTCGTCCGCCTGACCGACATCCCGTTCTCCATCGACGACCGCAAGATCCTCCTCGTGGACGATGTGCTGTTCACGGGACGCACGATTCGCGCCGCGCTCGACGCGCTGATCGACTTCGGCCGCCCCCGCGTCATCCAGCTCGTCGTCATGGTCGACCGCGGCCACCGCGAGCTGCCCATCAAGGCGGACTACGTCGGCAAGAACCTGCCCACCTCGCGCACCCAAAGCGTGCGCGTCCGCTTCCAGGAGATCGACGGGCGGGACGAGGTGGAGCTCGAGGAGACGGATCATGATTGAAGTCGCCGAACCCGGCGTGGCCACCATGCTCCAAGGCCGGCACCTGCTCGGCATCGCCGATCTGACCCGCGACGAGATCCTGCTGATCCTCGACACCGCCGAGGCCATGAAAGAGGTCGGCGAGCGCTCGATCAAGAAGGTCCCCGCCCTCCGCGGCCGCACCGTCGTCAATCTCTTCTTCGAGCCGAGCACCCGCACGCGAACGTCGTTCGAGATCGCCGAAAAACGGCTCAGCGCGGACACGCTCAGCATCGCCATCGCAACGTCCAGCGTGTCCAAAGGCGAAACGCTGGTTGACACGGCGCGCAACCTCGAAGCCATGTCGCCGGACATGATCGTGATGCGCCACGCGTCTTCGGGCGCCTGCCATCTGCTCGCCCGCATCTGCCGGTCCCGCATCATCAACGCGGGCGACGGCATGCACGAACATCCGACCCAGGCTCTGCTCGACGCCTTCACCATCCGCGAGCACAAAGGCCGCATCGACGGTCTGAAGGTCGCCATCATCGGCGACCTGCTGCACAGCCGCGTGCTGCGGTCGAACGTCCTGCTGCTCAACAAGCTGGGCGCGCGCGTCGTCGTCTGCGCCCCGCCGACGCTGATGCCCACCGAAGTCGCGCGCCTCGGCGTGGCGCACACGTACTCGGTGGACGAGGCCGTGCGCGACGCGGACGTGGTGATGATGCTGCGCATCCAGATGGAACGGATGCAGGGCAATTTCTTCCCGTCGCTGCGCGAGTACTTCAATCTGTTCGGGATGACGCGCGAGCGCCTGGCGCTGGCGCGCCCGGACGCGATCGTCATGCACCCGGGACCGATGAACCGTGGTGTCGAGATTGCGTCGGACGTGGCCGACGGCGATTCCAGCGTGATCCTGGAACAGGTCGCGAACGGCGTCGCCGTCCGCATGGCCGTGCTCTACCTGCTCGCCGGCGGCGAGGAGTCTCAAAGGACGAACTGACGTGAACGTGATTCTGAAGAACGGGCGGGTCGTCGACCCCGCCAACGGCATCGACGGCATCCGCGACATCCGCATCGAGGCCGGCCGCATCGCCCGCGTGGGCACGGACCTGCCCACGGACGATGCGCAGGTCATCGACATGCCGCGCGGCTTCATCGTGTGCCCCGGCCTCATCGACATGCACGTCCACCTGCGCGAACCAGGGCAGGAACACAAGGAAACGGTTGCAACCGGCGTTGCGTCCGCGGTGGCAGGCGGGTTCACCGCCGTGGCCTGCATGCCGAATACGGACCCCGTGAACGATCAGGCCAGCATCACGCGCTTCATCATCCAGCGCGCGGCGGAGGCAGGTCTCGCGAAGGTGTATCCCATCGGCGCGGTCTCGCGCGGGTCGAAGGGCGAGCAGCTCGCGGAGATCGGCGAGTTGAAAGCGGCCGGCTGCGTCGCCGTATCGGATGACGGGCGGCCCGTGGCGACGGCGCTGCTGATGCGGCGCGCGCTCGAATACACGCGCATGTGCGGCATTCCGGTGATCGATCACTGCGAGGACCCCACGCTGAAGGCGGAGGGCGTCGCGCACGAAGGCCATCACGCGTCGGCGCTGGGCCTGCGCGGCATTCCGGGTGAGGCCGAGGAGATCATGGTCGAGCGTGACATCACGCTCGCGGGATTGACGAAGGGACGCGTCCACATCGCGCACCTCAGCACGCGCGGATCGCTGCGCGCCGTCCGCGCCGGCAAGGCGCGCGGCATCGACGTGACGTGCGAGGTGACGCCGCATCATTTCGTCCTGACGGACGAAGCGCTCGCCGGCTACGACACGAACGTCAAGATGAACCCGCCCCTGCGCGAAGCCGCGGATCGGGACGAGCTGATCAAGGGGATCGTCGACGGCAGCGTCGACGCCATCGCGACCGATCACGCGCCGCACCACGCGGACGAGAAGAACGTCGAGTTCGATCAGGCGCCGTTCGGGATCGTCGGCTTCGAAACGGCCGTGTCCCTGACGCTCGATCGCCTCGTGCATCCCGGGCTGATCACGCTGACGCGTTTCGTGGAGCTGCTGTCGCTGAATCCGGCGCGCATCCTGCGCGTCGCCGGCGGCACGCTGAGCGAAGGCGAGCCGGCCGACATCACCGTGCTCGCGCCGGACCTCGCGGTGACCATCGACGCGGCGGCGCTGCGGTCTCGTTCGAAGAACACGCCATTCCACGGCTGGTCGCTGCGCGGCGGCGTCGCGGCGACGATGGTGGACGGACGCGTGGTCTACGCGAACGCGGCGGCTGTCGACACGGCGGTCTGGCAGACCGCGGACGCCCGCGCGCACAACACGGTTTCAGGACGGTAGGCAGCTTTGGCCAACATGGTGATCGATCGACACGAGAAAGTCCGGCAACGGGCGCGCAAGGAGATGGAAACCTCCGGCGTGCTGATGACGAACGGACACTTCGACTACGGCAACGGCTTCCACGGCCGCGTGTATCTCAATCCGCATCAGCTCTTCCAGCATCCGTCCACCATCTGGCGGCTCGCGCAGGATCTGCTGGACGTCATCCCGCACGACATCGCCGTGCAGACCGAGGTCGTCGCCGGACCCGTGATGGGCGGCGCGCTGCTCGCGCACACGCTGGCCGGCCTGCTCGATGGCCGCCGCGAGCTGACGCATCCGCCGTCCTCCTTCGCGCCACTGCAGCCGGACGCCGCCGGTCAGTTCGCGCTGCGCTCGTTCTACGCGCGGATCGTCAAGGGGAAGAAGGTGCTGCTTGCCGATGACGTGCGGAACACCGGCAAGACGCTCGTCCAGTGCGCGGACGCCATCCGCGCCGCGGGCGGCACGCTGATCGCGACCGTCGACATCTACGATCGCCTCGAAGCCGTCGTCGACACCGGCGTGCCGAACTTCGCCCTGCTCGAATACCCGGCGCCCGACAACTACGCCGCCGCCGACTGTCCTCTCTGCCGCGCCGGAGAGGCCGTGACGGTCTTCTAGCGGGATCGCGTCCAGCCTGGATCGACCATCGACCGCCACCGCATGCCCGCGTCACCGATTCGCGATCGCGTCACGCTCAAGCCGCGTCTGGACGAGCTCTACGAGAGCTTCAATGTGCCCGACTCGGCGGAGGATCCCGTCCGCTTCGCGCGGCGCTACGCGGACGTACGCGATCGCGAAGTCGCCGGCTTCATCGCGGCCGGCCTCGCCTTCGGCCGCGTCGCCAGCGTGATGGCCTCCGTCGAAGCGGTGCTCGGCCGCCTGGGACCGCATCCCGCGGCGTTCGTGTGCGACTTCGATCTCCGCCGCGACGGCGCGCTGTTCAAGGACTTCGTCCACCGCTGGACGCGCGGCGCCGACATCAACGCCCTGCTCCTGACGCTGCGCCACATGCTGCGCGAGCATGGATCACTGGAGCGCTTCTTTCTCGAAGACCTGCGGCCGGACGACACGGACGTCGAGCGCGCGCTCGAATCCTTCTCGACGCGGGCCTGCGCGGTCGACGTGCGCCCCGCGTACGGCGGACGTCGGCCTCCCGAGCGTGCCGGCGTCGGCTATTTCTTTCCGCGGCCGTCGAAAGGGAGCGGCTGCAAGCGCCTGAATCTGTATCTGCGGTGGATGGTGCGGCAGGATCAGATCGATCCGGGTGGCTGGACGGGCGTCAAGCGGTCACAGTTGATCGTGCCGCTCGACACCCACATCATCCGCATCGGCCGCTGTCTGCGTCTGACGCGACACACCAGTCCTGGCTGGAAGATGGCCTCCGAGATCACCGCCACACTGCGCGCGCTCGATCCGGAGGACCCGATCCGGTACGACTTCTCGATCTGTCACCTGGGGATGATAAACGCCTGCGGCTTCACGACCCCGCGCCGCGATCGCGAATGTCCGCTGCGGGGGCTGTGTCGACCAGGCGGGCGTACACGCGCAGCGTCTCTTCGACCATCCGCTCGACCGTGAACCGCTCCGTCACGCGCGCGTAGCCGGCCTTGGCATAGCGATCCGCCAGCGCGCGGTCCTGCAGCAGGCGCGTCAGCGCTTCGGCCAGCAGATCCGCGTCCTTCGGCGGGACCAGCAGTCCCGTACGCTCGTGCGCCACGACTTCCGGAATGCCGCCGACGCGGCTCGCGACGATCGGCCGCGCGCACGCCATCGCGTCCAGCAGCGACGTGCCGAGCCCTTCGGTGACCGACGGCATCACGAAAATATCGAATCCCTTCAGCAGCGACAGCACATCGATCCGGAAGCCCGCGAGCAGGACGTGCTTCTCCAGGCCGAGATCCGCAATCTGCCGCTGGAGCGTTGGCCGCAGATCGCCTTCGCCGAGGATCACGAAGCGCGCGTCCGGCACCTCGCGGACGACCTGCGCGGCGGCGTCGATCAAATAGCGCTGGCCCTTGTGCGGGACGAGCGCGCCGACGTTGCCGATGACCGGCGCCTTGTGCGGGAGCCAGAACGTCTCGTGGACGTTGGCGGGCGGCGCCGCGGCGACGTGTTCCAGGTCGATGCCTTCGTGGACCGTCACCGTGCAATCGGCCGGGATGCCTTGCGACACGAGCATCTCGCGGATCGCGTCGGACGCGCAGAGGAACGCGCGCACCTGCCGGTACTTCCAGCGCGAGAAGGCGTTCGTCTTCAGATGGAAATCGACGCGGCGGGAGGCGACCAGCACGGGCGCCGGGACGATCGTCCGCAGCGACAGCGCGAGCGCGGCCAGGGCGACGCCGTGCGGGTCGTGCGCATGGACGATCCGCGGCCGGAACTCTTCGAGCACGCGCGCGAAGCGCCAGGCCGTGGCGAGGTCCAGCTCCGACCGGGGTGCGAGCGGAATCAGATCCGGACCCTCGGACGCGCGCTTGCGCAGCTCGCCTTGCGGATGGCACACGAGGATCGTGCGATGGCCGATCGATCGCAGGCCCAGCACCGTCAGCAGCGCCTGATTCTGGCCGCCGCGCCACGTGCGTGCGGTGTCGATGTGCAGCGACAGCATGGCGTCAGCCTCGCGGCGGCAGGTCACCTTCCTGCGCGGTGCGGCGCGCCTGTTCCCACAGCTTCACGTACTTCAGATGGACGTAGTACGCGTTCATGCCCGAGATCACGAGGCCGACGAGGCCGTCCCGGATGCCGCCGCGCAGCAGATAGTTGCGGAGGAACGCGGCGGGCGCCTGCAGCACGAGGTCCGTCGCGCTGGCGCGTGCGCCGCGGGCGTGCAGGTCCTGCGCGGCGTGCGTCGTGTAGCGGTTGATCGTGTCCGCGTGCGCGGCGATGCCGCGGTAGCCGTAATGCTGCAGCTCGCCGTCCAGGCGTGCGACGGGACCGTCGAGGGCGACGGATTCGTGGACGCGTCGATCCTCGGTCCAGCGTCCCGCGCGCCGGTCGTACAGGCGCAACTGCCAGTCCGGATACCAGTCGGTCGACCGCAGCCAGCGATCGAACACCCACGTCGCGCGGCGGACGCGATAGCCGCGTGCGGACGGGGCCTCTTTGAGCGCCTGCTGAATGGACGTCGCGAGCTCCGGCGTCACGCGCTCGTCCGCGTCCAGGGACAGGATCCAATCGTGGCTGGCCAGCGATGCGGCGTGGTTCTTCTGCGCGGCGTAGCCGGGCCAGGCGCGCACGAAGACGCGGTCGGTGAACTGGCGGGCGCGGGCGACGGTGTCGTCCGTGCTCTCGGCGTCGACGACGATGAGCTCGTCCGCCCAGCGGACGGAGGTCAGCGCGGCGTCGATGTTCGCGGCTTCGTTCTTCGTGATGACGATGACCGAGAGCTTGGGCACGGAGCGATTCTCTCTGACGCGCCTGCGGTCGCGGCGCACTGGCGGCGACGAGTGTAGCGCCTTGGCTGGCGGAACCCAAATCTGGCGGCTGGCGGACTGGAGCGGGTGTGCGGCATGCGGGCGTACGTGAGAAGGGCCGGGCGGATGCGCCCGGCCCCGAATGGTCAATCCTGATGGCCAGCCCTGACGGGTGGAATCGGCCTAGCGGCCGCCCGCGCCCGGGCTGCCGCCGGTGTTGCCGCCGCTCGGCAGGTTTCCGGACGAGCCGCCGGTGCCGGCCTGCTGGACGGCGTCGAAGTCCACCAGGGATTTGACGTAGTCGATGCGGGCGCGGAGTTCGTCGTTGCGCGCGGCCGCGAGGTCGCGCTGGGCCTGGAAGACCTGGAAGTTCGTCGAGAGACCGACGGCGAACTTCTTCTGTTCCGCTTCGAGCCGGCGTTCCGACAGGATGCGCGCGGCGCTCGTCGCCTGGACGCGGCGGCGGTTCGTGTTGACGTTGCGGCCGACGCTGCGCACTTCGGTCGCGACGGACAACTCCGAGTTCCGCAGTCCCAGCTCGGTCTGCTTGTATTCGAGCTTGGCGCGCGCGAGCTGGGCTTCCTGGCTGCTCTTGCCGAGCGGATAGGCGAACTGGACACCAATCGCCCAGGACGGATTATCCCGGCCGAAGAGCGAGTTGAGTGCGTCGCCGAAGCTGCGCGCTTGCTCAACCTCGGTCGAGCCGTCGGGCAACCGCCGCAGCAGGTCGCCGCCGAAGCCCGCCAGACCGTAGTCTGCGACGAAATCGAGCGTGGGCAGGATCTGATTGCGGTAGAGGCGCAGGTTGATGTCGTCGGCTTCGAGCGCCTTGCGTGCCTGCACGAGGTCGGTGCGATTCGCGATGGCGTTCTTCACGGCGGTCTCGACATCGACGTCCGACGGGGCGGTCTGCACCGGCGGGGCGTCCGCGGTGTCGATGTTCGCGTTCCAGAAGTCGGGCGTCGACGGGTCGTAGATCAGCGCGCGCAGGTTGTCTTCCGCCTCGTCAATCCCGGCCGCCGCCACGATGGTGTTCTCTTCGTTTGTCGCGACTTCGGCTTCGGCCTGGACGATGTCGATGGGGGCCATCGTGCCGACTTCGACGCGCGTCCGGTTGTCTCGCAGCGTCTGACGCGCGAGATCGAGCGACTGCTGGGCCACACCAAGGTTCGCGCGCGCGAAGACGAGATCCCAATACGCGTTCCGGACCGTGCGCATCGTCTGGACGATCTGCTGGCGCAGCGCGACGTCGGCAATCTCGCGATTCTTGCGGCTCACCAGCAGCGAGGCGCGTGCGCTGTCGATCTGGAAATCCGCCAGGAGCGGCTGCGTGACCCGGAACGAGAGGGACGAGTCGAGCTGCGGGTTGAACAGGTTGTTGCGGCTGTTCGACTCGAGGCGGGAGTTGTCCATGCCGATCGTGTACTCGGTGCCCAACCAGGGTAACCGCTGGGAGATCCCGAACGTGCTGGAGAACCGATCGACGGAGATATCAACGGCCTCTGTCCCGACGTCGACCGCCTGCGTGGCCTGCGACGTCGAATTGGAGAGATTCGCGTTGCCGGTCAGATTCGGCAGCCAGGCCGCGCGCACGGAGTCGATCGCGATGTCCGAGATCTGCGGGTTGATGCGCTGCACCTGCAGACCGAGGTTCTGTTCGAGCGCGGCCTGCACCGCGTCTTCGAGCGTCAGGTTGCGCGTCGGTCCCGGCGTGCGCTGCTCCTGAATGGGCGGCGCGTCGGATGCGGGCGCGGGCGCTTGCGCCGCTGGCACACTCGTCGCGGGCGGCAACGGCTGCGTCTGCGCGGGCGACGTCGGCGGCGCGGGCGTTTGTCCCGGTGGAGTCTGTGGGGCGGCCTGCGACGTCGCCGGAGCGGTCGCGGGAGGGGGAGGCGTCTGTGCGCCCGTGGGCGCGGCCTGTCCGGATGCGGACACGCTCAGGACGGAAAGTATGAGAACGGCGAGCCACGCTCGCGCGTCAGTCAATCGCTCCTCACGCATGCAAAGGTCTCCAGACTAACGAGATGACGTGCAGGACGGCGCAACAAGCCGGAAGGCATCGCCGTGGCCACGCATCGAATCGATCGCTCTCTCATGCAATTTCGGTCCCGCGCCGCGGCTCGGCATGATAGTCGCGATCGAACGGCCGCCGCCGCGTGACGCGGCGCGCGTCGGTTCGGGGCAGTTTCCGGGGCCAGTCTCCGCCGATGCCAGTCGTACCGGCGCGGGTCGTCCGCCCGCGTCAGCCACCCGTTGGCGGCGTCCGGCCTCCGACACCTGTCCCACACGCGACATGGTCTGATAGACGGACGGGACGCCTCGACGGTTCGCCGGCAGATTATACTAGCGAAGCTCCACCCCACACCGCCGAGAACGACGCCGGCGGCGGAGGACGAGGCCGTCCCCGCGGAGCCCACGCCACAGTACCCGGACAGAGCCCATGCGCCCATCTTTTCTTGTCAGCGTCCTCGTTTGCGCGTGCAGTGCCGTGCTGGTCGGCCAGCAGGCCACGCCGCCGAAACCGCCCGCCGCCTCGTCGCCGGCCGCCGCGACGGCCCCGGCGGAGCTGCCGTTCCGCCTCACCGTGGACGGCATCATGGCCGGACCGAAGCTGGTGGGCTATCCGCCGTCCGGCCTGCGCTGGTCCGGCGATTCCAAGCGCCTGTACTTCGAATGGCGTCTGCCAGACGAGGATGAAACGTCCACCTGGGTTGTCGAGCGGACGGGCGGCCAGCCGCGTCGATTGACGGACGACGAGCGCAAGCTGGCGCCACCGCCGAACGGCCAGTGGAACGACGCGCACCGCCAGATCCTCGCGGTACAGGACGGCGACATCGCGCTGATCGACACCGTGGCGCAGACGCGACGTCTCGTCACGCGGACCGCCGGCGTCGAAAGCAGCCCCCGCTGGGCGCGCAAGGAAACGCACGTCACGTTCATCCGGGACAACGCACTTTATCTCCTCCCGCTGGACGGATCCGGCAACGGCCTCGTGCAACTGATGGAATCCGGCCCCAAGAAGCCGGAGCCCAGGCTGACGGCCAGCCAGACGTTCATCAAGGAAGAAGAGAAGGCGCTCATCGACTACGTCAAGAAAGAGACCGAGCGCCAGAAGAAGAACGAGGATCGCCGCAAGAAGAACGAGCTGCCGCGCCTGGAGATCACCGAGCGTCAGAGTGTCGGCGATCTGCAGCTTGCGCACGACGAGGGGTACGTCTACGCCATCGTCACCGATCGCGGGCAGAACGCGAAGCGCGCGGACGTGCCGAACTATGTGACGACAAGCGCGTACACCGAAGACATTCCGGCGCGGACGAAAGTGGGCGACGCGCAGGACGGCCGGCGGCTGGCGATTCTGAACCTCAAGACCGGCAAGCAGGTCTGGGCGACGCTCGACCTGCCCGGCGGCAGCAAGCCGCCCGCGACGACGAATGAGCCCAAGGCCGGTGAACCGGCGGCGGACGCGTCGAGCGCGGCCGCGTCGGACGTGGCGGCGCCGCCTGGGCCGATGACGGGCGATGATCAGGCCCGGGGCGCCGGTCGGGCGGAGGCCGGCGGTCAGGAGCGCGCCGCGGCGGCTCGGGACGCGTCCGCCGACGAGAAGGACAAGCCCGCGGACGGCCGCGAGCTGCGCTGGAGCAATCCGTCGATCTCGCCGGACGGCAAGCTGGCGGTGGCGTTCGTGCGGTCCGCCGACAACGAAGATCGCTGGATCGTCACTATCGACCCGGACACCGGAAAGACACGCGTGCTCGAACAGGCGCACGATGACGCGTGGGTGCGCGACGGCTTCACGACGGGCTGGCTGCCCGACAACCGGCGCTTCTACTACCTGTCCGAGCGCGATGGCTGGATGCACCTGTACAGCGTCGACGTCGCGAGCACCGGCGCGGCGCCGCGGCAATTGACCAGCGGCACGTTCGAGATCCAGTCCGTCGATCTCTCGCCCGACCGGAAGCAGTTCTACCTGAACTCGACGGAAGTGCACCCGGGCGAGCGGCACGCCTACACCATGTCGATCGACGGCGGCGAGCGCCGGAAGATCACGACGGCCGTGGGCTCGTCGAACGTCGAGGTGTCGCCGGATGGTCAGGTGCTCGGCGTGATCTACTCCTCGTCCAACAAACCGCCCGAGGTCTATCTCTCGGCGAACCAGCCGGGCGCCGCGCAGACGCAGATCACCACGAGCACGTCGCCGGCGTGGCGGTCGTACAAGTGGGTGGAGCCGCAGCTCGTGACGTTTGCCGCGCGCGACGGCGCGCAGGTCTACGCGCGGCTCTACACGCCGGAGATGGTCGGCGCGAAGCGGCATGCGTCCGCGCCCGCCGTGGTGTTCGTCCACGGCGCGGGCTATCTGCAGAACGCGCACAAGTACTGGTCGACGTACTTCCGCGAGTACATGTTCCATCACGTCCTCGCGTCGCGCGGCTACGTCGTGCTCGACGTCGACTATCGCGCCAGCGCCGGCTACGGCCGCGACTGGCGCACTGCGATCTTCCGCCACATGGGCGGCAAGGACCTCGAGGACATCGTCGATGGCGCCGGCTACCTGGTGAAACAGCACAAGGTCAACGCGAAGCGGATCGGCGTCTACGGCGGCAGCTACGGCGGGTTCATCACGCTGATGGCGATGTTCACCACGCCGGACGTCTTCGCGGCGGGCGCGGCGCTGCGTCCGGTGACGGACTGGGCGCACTACAACCACGGGTACACGTCCAACATCCTGAACGAACCGCAGAAGGACGCGGAGGCGTACCGCCGCAGTTCACCGATCTACTTCGCCGACGGCCTGAAAGGCGCGCTGCTGATCTGCCACGGCATGGTGGACGTCAACGTCCACTTCCAGGACTCCGTCCGGCTGGCGCAACGCCTGATCGAGCTGCGCAAGGAGAACTGGGAGCTGGCGGCGTATCCAGTCGAGGATCACGGCTTCGAGCAGGAGACGAGCTGGGCGGACGAGTACAAGCGCATCCTGAAGCTGTTCGACGGGAATCTGAAGAAGTCGTAGCCGCGGCGTGCGCGGCGGACGTGCGCACCGCATGGCGGAATTCTGTGCAGGCTTGTCACGATCTGCACGCTGGATCTGCACGCTGGATCGGCACGTTGTCGTGAACGGTCCTGTCAGAATGTTTGTTGTCGGGATGTGTATCTGAGATGACACAAGAGTCGGTATTGGCGTTGTTCCGTTCCTCTGGCGCCCTGCTGGAGGGACACTTCCGATTGACGTCCGGATTGCACAGCAACGGCTATCTGCAATGCGCGCTGGTGCTGCAGCATCCGGCGCATGCGGAGACGCTGGGGAAGGCGCTCGCGGATCTGGCGCGGGCGTCCGCGCCGGACGTGGTGCTGTCACCGGCGCTGGGCGGGTTGATCATCGGTCACGAAGTCGCGCGGGCGCTGGGCGTGCGTGCGATCTTCGCGGAGCGGCAGGACGGCGCGCTGACGCTGCGCCGCGGCTTCAGCGTATCGCCGGGCGAACGTGTGCTGGTGGTGGAGGACGTCCTCACGACGGGCGGCTCCACGCGCGAAACGATAGCGGTCGCATCAGCGGCGGGCGGAACGGTCGTCGCGGCTGGCGCGATCATCAATCGCGGAACGGCCGTCGACCTCGGCGGCGTCCCGCTGCACGCGCTGGCGTCGGTGTCCTTCCCGACCTGGCCGGAAGATCAGATCCCCGACTGGCTCGCCGCCATTCCCGTCACCAAGCCCGGCTCGCGACCGGGCAAGTAGCCGCAAAGAGCGAGCGCGCGTCACGGACGTGTGCCGCGCGCTTCGCGTGCCTACTGCGTGTCGCCGACGGCGGTCGGCTTGCCTTCCTTGACCCACTCCGCGTAGCCGCCGAGCAGGGCGCGGGCGTCCGCGACGCCGTTCTGGCGCAGGACGACGACGGCGCGGGCGGCGCTGTGTTCGGCCTTGCAACTGCAGTAGGTAATGATGATCTTGCCGTTGTTCGCGAAATCCGCGGCGCGGCCGGCTTCGCTGCCGGGCGTGACGGAGATCGATCCGGCGATGTGGCCGGCCTTGTAGGCTTCGGGCTGCCGGATGTCGAGGATCACGGCCTTGCCGGCCTGCACGAGCGCGGCGGCTTCCTTGACGGTGATGCGTGGGGCGTTGTTGATCGCCTCCGCGGTGACGGCGGCCTGCGGGGCGACCGCGGGCATGGGGGCGGCTGACGTCTGGGCCGCGGCTGGTGGCGTCGCGATGAGCCCCGCGCCCGCGAGCGCGAGACCGATGGCCGCCGAGAAACAGACAGTGCGCATGGTGTGGGGCTCCTCGAAAAAGACAGTCCAGTATGCCACAGCCGGCCGCGCCCCGGCATGACGCGAGACGCCGGCGCGCGCCGCACGCCGTTCCCATCCCTCCATCGCCGTCAGCACGGGCCCGCGCACCCTTCGCGCGGCCCGCTCGGGCACGCCTCAGATCGCCGCTTGATGGACGCGCGTACAAGAAAAAAGCGGCCGCGGAGGATGTCCGCGGCCGCCGAAGCCCGATCAAGCCTGGCGAACCGGACCGGCGAGGTGGGCGCGCCGGTCGAGACGTCGTGCCTGGCGCCGGGCGCCATTGAGAGCTAGAACTGTGGCGGCCGACCGAGTCGTGCCGCCACTGAGCGATACCCGCCAAGGTCCCGCGGAACCGGAG
>Ga0187894_10000576_pt1 | contig 49391 bp, 37 predicted proteins | sample GBC1701081metaG_FD_136650 | JGI IMG/M metagenome (GOLD analysis project Ga0187894, IMG submission 136650) | White microbial mat communities from a lava cave in the Kipuka Kanohina Cave System on the Island of Hawaii, USA - GBC170108-1 metaG ... | reverse complement strand
GTAATTTCTGATATTACTGAACTTATTTGATTTAACCCGCGAAGCGGGGTGCTATCGCCCGTATTCACGGGCTAAAAACCACAATTCGTCAGTTATTTTATTCTGACAAAGTAGAATTAAATCAGTGACCTAATCCATCCGCCGTCAACAGGGATTGATGTTCCTGTGATATAGCTCGCACGTTCGGAGACTAAGAAAGCAGCAAGAGCCGCGAACTCACGCGGTTCGCCTATGCGCCGCATGGGAATTTCTTTCTCCCATCTTGCTACAAACTCATCAGGGCTGATGCCTTCTTTTTCAGCCATCATTTGCGCTAATTCTTCTACGCGCTCGGTTCGTGTGTAACCCGGCATTATGTTGTTGACCGTAATTCCGTAGGTCGCCACTTCATTTGCAAGCGTCCGCGCAAATCCCGTTACAGCCAAACGTAAACTGTTAGACAGCATCAGATTTTCAACCGGCTGTTTTACCGCAATTGAGGTGATGTTAAGAATGCGCCCCCAACGCCTCTCTTTCATGACGGGCAGAATTTGACGGGTCAACTCAAGTACGCTGTGCAATGTTAATCGCGTAGCTGTATCCCATGCCTCACGGCTTAAACTCTCAAACTGTCCTGCGGGTGGACCTCCTGCGTTTGTTACGAGAATATCTATCTGCCCGAATTTTTCCAGCCCCGAATTAACGACACGCGACACATCTTCCGCAATTGATAAATCTGCTTTTACTGCAATGACAGAAATACCCTCTGTTTGTTCTATGTGATTGGCGGTCTCTTTCAGTCTTTCTTGATTGCGGGCGCAGATAATCAATAAAGCACCTTCCGCCGCAAGTTCTTCGGCAACTGCGCGACCCAGACCACGGCTCGCGGCAGCTACAAGCGCAACCTTTCCTTTAATCCCCAAATCCATTCTACTTTTGCCTCAGATAGTCATCTGTTTTGTCCAACCAGTCTTGTCGCGGCGGGCTGAAAATATCTACATCAAGGGTGTCTTCGAGTGCCTCTGCTTTATGTTGCACGAATGAAGGAATATGAAGCACCTCGCCCGCATGTACATCTATTACCTTCTGTTCATCTTCGCCTATCCAAAAGCGCAACACGCCTTCAAGGATGTAAGTTATCTGCTCGTTTTCGTGTGAATGCCTTGGGACGATTGAGCCTTTTTTCAGATAAACATGTGCCAGCATAATCCGCTCGCCCGTTATCAATCGTCGTGAGAGTAAATCCGTCATTTCCTCTTTTGGCATATCTTCCCAACGGTAAAACGTAACATCTTGTTGCTCCATTCCAAGCATCTCCTTGATTTAAGTTTTCTAAGTTTTTTTAAGCAATGTAACCTAAGTCTCGTTTTAGGTTAAAGCCAAATTTTCGATGTGCGAAAAGCAAAGTAATCGTTTCCATTTCAGAACATTTCAAACGCAGAAAAACAGAACAAGTCAGTTACGATTGTTTTTATTTTTACATTAACGTCGCAACATATTCACATGCGTAAGATTCTTCTGATTGGGTGAAATTTTCGGGTGTATCCAAGACAACGATTTTGCCTTCTTTCATTAAACAGATTCTCGTGCCTAATGTTATAGCTTCGCGTAAATCATGCGTTACGAAAATTGCGGTCTTATTTAACTCTTTCACCAAAGTCGAAAACTCTTTTTGCAGTGACGCTCTTGTTATCGGGTCTAACGCGCCGAACGGTTCATCAAGTAGAAGAAGCGGCGGGTCACCTGCCAATGCACGCGCAACCCCCACACGCTGACGTTGACCACCTGAAAGTTCACGCGGATAACGCTCTGAAAATTTTTGCGGATTTAGCCCGACAAGCACTAAAAGTTCGTTTGTTCGTTTGTTGATTCTATTGTCTTCCCAGCCTTCTAAACGCGGGACAAGCGCGATATTTTCCGCGACAGTGAAATGAGGAAACAAACCAGATTCTTGAATCACATAACCCGTTCGTCTTCTTAGAGAGATTGCATCCCACTCTTTTGTTGATTTGCCTTCAACGAAAACCTCGCCCGATGTCGGAAGTAAAAGACGGTTGATAAGCCTCAAAGTCGTAGTCTTTCCACAACCGGATTCCCCCAACAAAACAAGCGTCTCGCCACGATGAATTTCAAGATTGAGATTTGAGATTATTGGCGTTGGATTTCCCGCAACGCTATAAACAACATTGCGAAATTGGACTAACTCGTCTTGAATATTTTGAGACATAAGCGTTAGTTTCGCTCGTTTCAAGGTAAAGCACCCGGCGCAGGCGTATCGCCGTTTACTCCGAATTGTGTTACGCCGAAACCGCTTGTGCTTCTCAATAAATACCAAACGCCCGATGACGGTCGCCAGACTGCTATATCTGCTTTACCGTCGCCGTCATAGTCACCAACAGCAGGTTTGTCTTCGCTGACACCAAACTGTGTTGCGCTAATGTCATTTGTACTTCCGAACAAATACCAGACACCCGTTGACGGACGATATACAGCTAAATCCGTTTTGCCGTCGCCATCAAAATCACCCGGTGCCGGCTTATCGTTATCTAATCCAAACTGCGCGGCTGTAAAGCCATCACGGCTTCTAAGCAAATACCAAACGCCATTGGACGGACGCCAAACAGCTATGTCCGATTTTCCGTCCGCGTCATAATCACCGACAACAGGCACATCGTTATTTAATCCGAATTGAGTAACAAAAACGCTACTGTCGGAACTTTTTAGAATGTACCAAACGCCTGTGCTTGGTCTGAAAATAGCTATGTCTGCTTTGCTGTCACCGTCGAAATTCCCGGATGTCGGAACGTCACCGTTCAAACCAAACTGCGCCACATAAAAACTATTGTCCGCGCTTCGTAAGATGTACCAAACACCCGATGAAGGACGCCAGACAGCCAAATCAGTTTTGCCGTCGCCGTCGTAATCATTTGGCACAATTCGGTCGCCGTTCAACCCAAACTGATAAGCGTTAAAATTATTGTTTGAGCTGTTCAGCAAATACCAAACCCCAGTGTTCGGGCGAAAGACGGAAATGTCCGTTTTGCCGTCTCCGTCGAAATCTGCGTTTGCCCCTTGTCGCGGCGTAAAGGCGGCTCGAACCGCGCCCCAATTTCCGTTTATGTCACGACTGCGAACGTAAATTATATGCCTCCCTTCGATTGGACCGACACTCGCGCGCGCAAATTCAACGGGGGAGTTAAAATTTCCGTCAAGCGGCGTCATCGCTCGCGGAACACCGTCACGCCAAGGCGGCGTATCAACGTAGTATTCGACTTCTGAAATGTTTTGATTGCCGTTGTAAGTTTCATCAACCTGTGCCCGAAGTTCATAAGTGTTTTGTGAAGTTCGGATAATTGAAATGCTCTCGACACTTGGTCCGTTTGCCTCGCTGTAAGGCGTGCGTGCGATTCGCGCGGCGTAAAGCAATGCGGGCAAATTCTTTGTCCAAATCGCTCCACCCGTTCCGCCGTCGAGACAACTAAACGGCGGGAAAAAACCGCCGCATGTTCCGCCGCTTGGACCAATCTCGAAGGCAAAAGCCGCAACCCCAAGTTCGCCGTAAACCCAATCGTCAGTTGTGCCTGATGTTGGATATAACTGTATAGCTTGTTGCGGAGTGTAGCCGTTATAACTCGCCATCCTGCGCCCTATGAAAGAGAGTTCCGTTCCGTTAGGCGCAACATTGTTTGTATATCCCCAACCCCACAAAACCAAGTTGCCGTAAGAGTGTATGTCAATGAAAACTCCCGTTGTCGTTTGCGGGGCGGGGTCTGTGTCGTTTGTTCCGCGTTGGTCAGGAAAGAGAGAAATCAACAAATTTTGCAACGCTGATGTTTCGGGTTCTGATGCGGCTGTCGGTCCCGGATAGGTTTGATTGCAAGGATGCAAAGTTGGCAAATCAACCGTTCCCCATTTGAAATTGAAATTGCGGTTGAGGTCAACGCCAAACTGACTTCCGCTTGAAGGCGGGTTCGGACAACCACCGCCGTAAGTCGTGTTTGTATTTTTGCGTTGTGAAAAGCCTTGTTGTGCAATTATGCGCCCGTCGGGATTTGAAATCGGGATGATAACAATTCTGTGTTCATCCAAAAGCCAAGTTGCATCGGCGTCAACGCCGTAATTCGTCAAAAGATAATCAACAAAACGAAGCGCGACCTCTGTTGTTGCCAATTCGCGCGCGTGAATCGCCGACATAATAAATAGTGTCGGTTTTGTTCCCGTGCGCTGTCTGTTTGTGAGTTTGATACCGAAAAGGTCATGCCCTGCCGCGCCGTTGCTGTTTATCTTTTCCCAACTCGACCCATAAACAAAATACTCCGCAAGGTTTGGGTACTGTACGGTTTTGTCCTGTAAGAAAGCTTTTGCCTCAGCGACGGTTCGGTAACCGTCGCGGAATGTTTCCATCAATGCGGGATGTAAAAGCTTTGTTTGCTCTTCATCAACACGGACGCGCCACCCCTCTTTTTTCAAATATGAAATTTGTTCTTGTGTTGTAAGAATAAAAAGGTCTTTGCCGTCGCGTTGTTCAAGTAAATCGAAACCGAGTTTTACAAACCGCAAAGTCTCTTCGTCGTTTTTAACGGTGACACGCGCAACAACTGTGCGTTCAGTGATTTGTTGATGTGCCAATGTCGGATGTATGCCTGCAAACAACAAAGCGACTACAAACAGAAAAACAGAAAAAGCTTTTAATGTGTGTTTCATGTTCTTTTCGGATAATTCGGGTTGGGCGTTACGATAACAGAACTTTTCCCGCGTTTGAAGTAGCAGAAAAGAAAAAGGGAAAGAGAAACGACCAATCTCTCTTTCCCTTTTCAGCTTTCTTTCTTTCTTTTTTCAACCGCCTATTATGACTGTCATTTCACCTTTCATTATTTTATTCGGTGGTCCCAGCGGTTCAAGTATTGTATCGCCCATGCGACAAGCAGGTAAATTATTGATTAAAACCGTTTGCGACCCGTCAATGACAACACCGGGTCCGTGTGGCGGAACAGGCGATGGAGTCATACAAGCGTGTATGTCAGCACCAGCAGCCGCGCTTGTAATCATGCTGCCTAATGAAGCGGCGGCTGTTGTTTTGGCTGTTTGTTCTGCGGCGTAAGCGGCTGGCGCGCCCGGCGTTCCGGCGGCGGCAACAGTTGCGGCTTCCGCCGTTTGAATTGCAATATCAGATGTCTGTTTCGCGGCTTGTATCGCGGCGGCGGCGGCGGCAAGAACACCGCGCCACGCCGGAAGCATTCCAATCATAACATTCGTGCTTCCCGGTCCCGGCGTCAGTACCGGTGGCAATGGATGCATTACATTATCTGTAATTCTCGCGGCTGGTCCTGTCGGCATAATTTATCTCCTTTTAGTTTTAGGAAGGTTTCGGCAACATTGTGCCTTCATTGGATAAAATATCCGTTTGCTCTCCTGTAAATTGATTCAAAAATTCTCTTTCTTCTTCAGTCACTTTTCCGTTAAAGAAAAGTATAGCGCGTAAAGAACGTATTCGCGCTGTTTCTTTCTCTCCGGCACGTGTAATAAATTGCCCTAGTATTTCAAGTATGCGTCGAAATGCTTTAACTACACCCTCGTTAAGAGGTGGTTGATCCACGCGGGTCAATTGCTGTTGAACTTCTGCTGAATACGTTTCGCGGCGAATACGTCTCGCCGCCCAAGGCTGAAGAAATTCGAGATAACCGTATCCGATGCTCAAATACATTTTTACCTCTTCATCAATTCGTTGATTGCGGTCGGCAAGCTTCAAAATGTTATCTTTAGTTTTGTTTGCTTGCTCCGCACGCACAAGTTTATATCCTCTTATTTCTTCAAATTCGTTATATTCAACCGAAGCTTGATAATCATCTTTAATTCGCGGCTCCAATGCTTTCATCTTTATAACAATTCTGTCCCGCAGAATGTTTGCGTCGCCTCCGTCAAGCGCGTCATAGAGTTTCAATAAATCCTCAAACTCTGGTTTTGTGTTAGCTTGTTTCACAAGATGAGCATAGTATTGTCGTGCAAAATCTCGGTCTTCCGGTTTACCCACTTTGGCTATAATTCTTGCAAACACGGTCGAACGGCGCACATCTTCTTCGTTCGCCTCTTTTCCGTCTAAGAATTGTTTGAACTTTTCCGTAACTTCAAATGTGTCGTAGAAATCCGTAACCTTTTCGACTTGATAGGCAGACTTTAACTTAATTGTTTTCTCAACCTTGTCGGTTAAGAACCGTGCCACATCCGGCGGAGAGAGTTTGCGTGGAACTATTTCAGCGGAGAAAATATCCGGATTAAAAATAAATTTTTCCAATGCAGGTATTGACGGCGGCGAAGATGATGACGGTTGTTGTGGTGGTGTATTATCTGACATAACTTTAACTCCTCTGCATCCAAAAGCAATTAACAAGACTGTGATTGTTATCAGCAATTGGCTGATAATAATTCTTTTTGCCCTGAAATGTCTTTTCATATAGCTTGTGTTACCAGTTTTCCAATAAAGCCGCTCCTTCTGTCCGCATACGTGAAACAAGATTAAAGCTGCCAGCAGGTGCGTCGTAAGCAACAAGTCCGTCGCGTATTCGCTTGCCGTCTGCTCCGGCGTTATTATTTACCACCGCTGTGCCAGCCCCTTCCATCAACTGCGGCGTATTGTTAGCGGCATGGATAACTTCACCAACAACGTGACCGACTTCGTGCGAAAGAACAAAAGGATTATTGTTTGTTGAATCCATTGTTATAAGTACCAAAAAGGCTGAAAACTTTATCGGGTCTTTCGCCGCTTTGGTAGGACTTACGCGATGACCGGACATCATTGCCTCCGCACGGTTACCGGCTGAAACCTGATTTACAACAAAAAGGTCAATCCTGTCGTGTCCCGTGTCATAGTTTTTGAGTGCCGTTCGCTGTTGAAGCGACCCGACTAAAAAGTTATTGCCGTTCCAAGATTCAAGATTCATTACATTAACACGCCCGACATTCAATGTTTGCCTTGCCTCGGTTCTGACAAGTTGTGCTTCGGGAATTGTGATGGCGGCTCCGGTTTCTTCTGTGATCAGAATATCCACTGAAAAAACATCAACGGCGTCGGGACGTCGAGGCGCGTTGTCTGAAACGGCAGCACGATATGGAGGTTGTACCAATGCCGCTAAAGCATCTGCGGTCTGTCGCGGTGTATTTCCGGCAGGTATATTAATTGGCCCGACTACTTGCGAGGGTCTTCCTGCCGCATCAATGCGAAATCCGAACTGCCCGCCACCTATGGCAGTCAACCCGTTATCGTTGGAAATGGAAACCAGATTTTCTACAGGGTCAACAACACGAATAGGTTGCATCATCTTTGGACCAATCGCAGCCTGTGCGAAAACTCTTCTAAACCATGTTTTCACTCTCTTTTCGGCATCGGGAATTGTAACAACCGGATTATTTAAGTTGGCAGGGGGAATCGGCGCGGCAACGCCACCTCTTATTGGTGACTGTCGGAAAATATGCACAGCGAACCGCATACGTCGTCGGTCTGTTCCAATCGGTGCGGTGACCTGAGCTTTGCATTTCGGATTTGCAGGACATGTCGGTATCGTGTATGAAGCCTTTACTAGTTGGTCTAATATCTCCACTTGAGAATCTCCCGCAGCGTGCATGTCTGAAGTCAAAAGCGTTTGCGTTGGCACGGCATTCTTATCCACATCATCAACTACCAACCTCAAATAACAAGTACGAAATCTTTGCGTAGCACCTTGCTTCTTCGCCGTAACACCTTTGAGTTCACGCGATGCCCGAATCGCAGCCGGAAATTGAGTGTGTCCCGTCACTGCTCCCGCCGCGTTGTAGGTTGGACGCAACGCTTCCAAATCTACTTTCAAATCACCGCTCGCTTTAATGTCCATCACCTCAACCTTAAATGTATCAATATCCTGATGCGCTGCCGCATCGAAACCCGTAACCCCCACGCCCGGAAATGCCGCATCACCATCAGGGTTGCGTGCCTGGTTTGTTATGTAGTTGCTCACATTTAGTTCTGTGATTGTAGGGTCATTATCAACGGTTAGATTCGGCGTCCCATGTACAAATCGAATCGAAGCCAATCTTCCGCGTCGAACAAAATTATGGCGTTGGTCCGTGCTTCCCTGCTCCGTTTTCATTTGCTTGTCGGGTATTGTCACTACGTCTCCCGGAAGAAGTTGCGCAGGGTCTTGTGCTCGATTCAGGATGAATGCATTCGCAGGTTCGCTTCGTAGTGGTTGACAATCACCAAAGCCGTTTTGGTAAGCAATGCTACACAACGAATCTCCTGCTTGGGCTGTGTGGGTTGTTGGCATTATCTTTCTTCTCTCTCCTTCTTATCTGTGTTTTCAGTAGTTGGAGTTACTACTCCAATAGAAAACCTTCATTGGCTAAAATGTCCACCTGTTTTCTTTTATAACCATTCAAAAATTCTCGTTCTTCACTTGATACTTTTCCGTTAAAAAATAAGACCGCACGTAATAACCGCACTTTAGCCGCTTCTTTTTCATTTGTTTGCAAACCGGACAGCCCGCTCAATTTATCCAAAAACGCCCGAAGTGATTTAACTACATCCTCTTTTAACATCGGCTCTTCGTTACGCTTTATTTGCCCGGCAAGTTGCGCCGCCCAAGTTTCGCGCCGAATCCGACGTGCTGACCACTTTTGCAAGTATTCGGGATACCTGTACTCGTTCGTCACATACATTTTTATCTCTTCTTCGAGCCGTTGCCTGCGCTCATTGTTACGCAAAACTTTGTCTTTGATTGGCTGGACATCTTCCGCGCTGGTTAGTTTTTGTGGGATTGTTTCCTGAAATTTCAGATACTCTAATCTGGCTTGATAACTGCTATCTTTTTTAGCTTCCAAAGAGGCTAATTTAGATTGAATTTTTTGTTTTAGCGCACCGGAATCGCCGCCAAGCCCGAGAGTTTCGTGAAGTAAAATTATCTGTTGAAAGTCTTGAATTGAATCAACTTTTTCGATCAGGTATTTGTAATACTCTTTGGCAAACTGTACATCGGCAGGGTTTCCCAAAAAAGCAATTATTCTGTCAATAACAATTGAGCGGCGAACTTCCTCCGAGCCCGATTCTGTTTTGCCTAAGAACTGTTTATATTTTTCAACTATCTCGGTTGTATCATAAAAGTCCGCCACCTTTTCGACCTGAATAAAGTCTTTAAGTTTTGTGTCCTTATTAATTTTCTGCAATAAAAATTTTGCGACCTCCGGTGCAGAAAGTTTGCGCGGAACTATTTCCTCTCTAAATTCATCAGGGTCAAAAATGAACATTTCCAATTCGGGAATCGAAACCGTTTCCGATGCAGATTCCGTTTCCGACCCATTTTCCCGATTTGTGTTTTCTTCCGACATAATTCTTACTTCCCTACACCCGACAATTATTAGCAACAATGATACAAAGAACACACGACGATAAAAATGTGTGACTTCGGCAGTTTTTCGCATAACATTTCACTACCAATTTTCTAACAATGCGGCACTTTCGGCGCGTATCCTGTCAATCAAATTAAAATTACCTGCTACCAAATCATATGTAACTGCCGAGTCGCGTATTCTCTTTGTACCTGCAACCGCATTATTCCCGGTTGTGCCGCTTGTCATCAATTGTGCAGGTGCAGCTTGTGCGTGTCCGGTTTCCCCGGCAACATGACCGAATTCGTGCGGAAACGTAAAAGGATTATTATTGGTCGAATCAATTGTCAGTTGGGTCATTAAAACCGAACACTTCACTTTACTAACCGCCGCCCGGTTGGCGTTAACACGATGACCGGATATTGTAGCCGTGCCGCGAACACCGTTACCATCTTCAGCTCTTGTAACCGTTTGGGCAACGAATACATCAACTGTATCGTCGTCGTTGTTGAGTTTGGTGTCGAAGTTTTTGAACAATGCACGTTGTTCGATAGTGCCGATAAGCCCGCTAAAGTTAAAACTTGCACGTGGGACATTCAGGGCATTAACACGCCCGACAGTCAATGTATGACCTGCCGCGGGACTGAGTACCTGGTCAATGGTTACCCTTGTCCCGTCCGTTGCTGTTATCACAATATCGCAGGATTTGGTGTTGTCTGAGAGTGCATCTAAACGGGCAGCATTCTCGCTCACAGCGGCTTGGTACGGAGCGGTAATCAACGCCGCAAGTGCGTTTGCTGTGGTTACAGGTGTATCGCCCGCATTTGGAGTGATCGGACCAATAACTTGAGAAGGATGTCCTGCGGCATTGATGCGAAATCTTAGTCGCTCTGTGCCAACTGCAACTGCTCCCTGATCGTCCGAGATAGCCACCAAATTTTCAGGCGGGTCAATTGCTTGAACTACTACCAGTTTGGGTGCAATGCCAGCTTGTGCATATACACGCCGAAACCAGGTGAAAACTCTTCTTCTTACATCTGCCAAATTAACAATCAACGCGCCGCCGGGTGCGTTTCTAAGGACGTGAACTGATAAACGAATTCGTCTTCTGTCATGTCCAATCGGAGCTTTGACTTGAGCTTTGCATTTCGGATTCGCAGGACAAGTCGGAATTGTATAAGAAGCTTTCACTAGCTGGTCTAAAATTTCAACCTGTGAATCTCCCGCATCATGCATATCCGATGCTAAAAGCGTCTGCGTCGGCGCGGCGGCTTTATCCTGATCGTCATCAACAACTAATCTCAAATAGCAGGAGCGAAAGCGTTTTGTGCTACCTTGCTTTTCTACAACCACATTCTTTAATTCACGGTTAGCCCGAATCGCAGATGGAAATTGAGTGTGTCCCGTCACTGCTCCCGCCGCGTTGTAGGTTGGACGCAACATCTCCAAATCAACCTGCAAGTTACCACTAGCCTTGATGTCCATCACTTCAACTTTGAATGTATCAATATCCTGGTTCGCGGCGGCATTAAAACCACGAACACCGTCTCCCGGAAAGGCTGCACTACCATCAGGGTTTGCCGCTCTGTTCGTAATATAGTTGCTTACATTGAGTTCTGTTATCGTCGGATCATTTTCAACACTGAGATTCGGCGTCCCATGTACAAATCGAATGGAAGCTAATCTCCCGCGCCTCACAAAATTGTGTCGCTGATCTGTACTTCCTTGTTCCACTTTGCTCTGTTTATCGGGAATTGTTACTACATCACCCGGAAGTAGTTGTGCAGGGTCTTGTGCCCGATTCAGGATGAATGCATTCGCAGGTTCGCTTCGTAGTGGTTGACAATCACCAAAGCCGTTTGAGTAGGCAATGCTACACAACGAATCTCCTGCCTGTGCTGTATGCGTTGTTGGCATTGCGCTACGCTTCTCTCCTTCTCTTCTAAATCACAAGTTAGGCGGGCGATAGCCCGCCTCTAAACAAATAACAAAGTTGTAAACAACTACCGGCTACGATTTTTTCCAAGCTCTGCCGTCCAAATTCGGGAACGTAATCTGGCAGTTGCCCGGATCAATCTTGTCAACACGTGCCAATCCCTTTTCATCGAGGGTGCCTGATTCAACGGTTTCATTGTCGGGCAAAATAACTTGATAAGACTCGCCAACTGCTGGTTTGCCTTCCTCATCAACCATCTTGACTTCAATCCAATGTGTCTTGTCTTTATTCTTCTTATCTTCGGGCTTATGCCACGGACGTTTGGATTTCTTCTTGCCCTTTACCACAGCCGACAGTTTGCCGGGTTCTGCTACGTCTGCAACATCCGCTTCTTTGACTTTCGCAGGCGGGACGATGTTCGCAGGTGTGCCCGGAAGTGCGGCACCACCACTGTTTATCATCACCATTGTGCCCTGAATGTAAATACCGCTAGAGTCAATTGTTATAAAGTTTCCTCCAACATTCAGAGTCAGTCCTGCTGTCGCTTCAATTACAATTTGTTGTGCCTTTAAGTAATAACTGCTTCCGGCATCTTCGCTGTGACATCCGAAACTTTCCCCGACACCGCCCTTAACTTTTACTGAAAGCGATTTATCAATCTCTATCTGAGTCTTGCCGCCGATTTTTAAATTATAATCGCGCTTAGTTTCTTCAATATAATCGCGTTCAATAAGAACATATTCGTCGCGTTTTACCCGCTCGTATTTGTCGCGGGTCACGATTAAGTGTCGGTCGTTGCCGATGATTTCGCGTCTGTCGTTTTTAATTCTTACGTCAAGATCGCGCTCGCCGTGCATGAAGACTTGTTCTTCGCCTTTTTTGTCCTCAAAGCGAAGCTCGTTAAAACCTTTTCCGCCTTTTGACGAACTGCTCTTGATGTAACTCTTTGTCTTTTCATCAGGCAGTTTGTAATGCGGCATATTGGCGGCGTTATAGACGCTGCCGATGATGATTGGCTGATCGGGGTCGCCCTCCAAAAAATCAACAATGACTTCGTGTCCGATGCGCGGAATATACATCGCGCCCCACTGATTGCCAGCCCAGATTTGAGCGACACGAACCCAGCAAGAATCGTTCTCGCCTTGAGCTTCTCTATCCCAATGGAACTGAACTTTTACACGTCCGTATTTGTCCGTAAAAATTTCTTCACCTGCCGGACCAACGACGGTTGCCGTTTGAGAACCCAACACGGTTGGCTTTCTGGTCTTTCTTTGTGGTCGAAACGGCGTCTGTCCCGCTCCATGTGCTATGCAGGTAAATGTGTTTCCGTAAGCACGCAAAACCTCATCGTTTGAAACATAATCGGGACTTTGAACGGCTTCATGCTGAACCGAAGTCAGCGCGTAAGGCTGGTTGTATTGATTGATTTTGTGCTTTGTTAATCGAAAACGATAACCGGCTGTAAACGTACAGCAATCGCTGACGCCCACAGCGACGCGATACTGTGCATCGAGTTCCTGCATTCTTATTTGGACGGTTCGTCGTCCGTCTTCAAAAATTTTCTGCAAATCACCGGCGCGGTCTCCGCCATCGGGAGCAATTCCGTCAAATCTTTGCGCGTAAATGCCGGGATAATCGTAAACTTCCAAATCTTCGTTGCCGCCTCTTGAAAAGCGTGTTGGTTGTTGTGATTCAAGATTTTTTCCTGGTAGTTCAAAACAATGATCCCAAAGCGTAACTTTGCCCGGTTGAAGACGACGGTTTATTTCAAACGAAGCAACCGAACTGAAAAAATCTTCGTCTTCCGTAACTTCTACTTTGTAAGGAATATCTGCCTTTACCGGACAATCACGGTGCGATTGCGCCGTGTTGGCTAAAATCATCTTGTGGGCATTATCCGTGTGTTCAAAGTAATAATAAATTCCCTCTTCTTCCATTATGCGGGACATGAAATCGAAATCGCTTTCACGATATTGAACACAATAATCCCTAGGGTGAAAATCGCCTTGAATTTCAAATTTTACGTTGAAACCTTCTAAAACTTTTTTCAAAATTTCAGGTACGGGAAGTTGTTGAAAAATTCTGCTTTGGATATTTTGCGTGAGAACCCAAATTTCGGGAACGAGGATGGCTTTGTAATGAGAGAAACGTTCGTCACGCCCGCCTTGCGAAAACTCTATTACAATTCCGTTGAAAAACCTTGCGGCTTTGTCACGGTGTTCAATTTTGACTGTCATCGAATGACCGAGCACATCAACGGCTTCGATTTGAGTGTGTTTGTAATCTGTTTTTGTTTCTTCGTGAACTAAGTCTAATTCAAACCGAAACAAGTTTGAGATGGCTTCGTCGGCACGCAGACGACGCATCAATAAATGATTCTCCTCGAAAGGAGTGAACACCTGCAATAATCTTTTGGCTTGTTTAATAGCCATCTTTTCCCCTCACAACGTAAAAAAGCAACGGGGAGTTTGAAACACTAAAGTACTTAAAAACTGTGATTTTTAATTTCTTCAACCGCTTCAAACTCCCCAAATCAATTTAGTCAAAATACCTTCTTCGATTAAACAGACACTTTCGAGAAGTTTTTTTGCCTTTTGTTTGTTAGGTGATTTTGTACGTGAACTTGCTGTCTTCGACGCCGACGTGCGCGTGTGTGACGCCTTCGCCCGAAGCCATACGCGTTAAAAACTCGCCGGACATTTCAGGCAGAAGTGTTCCCGTCAAGATGTTATAGACATTACGTGCGCCGCTTTCGACCTCTTTACAACGATTGGCGACCTCGGTAATAACAGCCTCATCGTAGCTAAACGTCGCGCCGTGATTGTCTCTGATGCGTTTTTCAATCTTGCCGAGTTGAAGTTTGATAATTACACGCATTACGTCGTCCGCAATCGGATAAAAGACCACCGTAACCATGCGTCCGAGCAACGCGGGCTTAAAGGCTTTAACCAATTCGGGGCGAATTGCTTCGATAAGAGGGTCAGGGTCAGGGCGTGTATCGGGGTCAGCACAGAGTTTATGAATCGTGTCCGTGCCGACATTCGATGTAAGCAAAATCACGCAATTTTTGAAATCAATCTCGCGTCCTTCGCCGTCTTCCAGAACACCTTTATCAAATACTTGGAAGAAAAGTTCCATAACATCGGGGTGCGCTTTTTCGACTTCGTCTAATAGCACAACCGAATAAGGTTTGCGACGAACGGCTTCCGTCAAAACACCGCCTTCACCATAACCGACATATCCCGGAGGCGACCCCTTCAAAGAAGAAACCGTATGAGCCTCTTGATATTCGCTCATGTTAATTGAGACAAGATTTCTTTCGCCACCGTAAAGCGTATCAGCCAATGCCAGAGCAGTTTCGGTCTTACCGACGCCGCTTGTACCTACAAGTAAGAAAACACCAATCGGACGTTTTGGGTCTGTAAGCCCGGCGCGTGATGTGCGTATGCGTTGAGCAATTGCGTCAAGCGCATGGTCTTGACCTATGACGCGCTGTGCCAGGGTGTCGCGCAAATTCAAAACAGCATGAATCTCGTCTGCAACCATCTTGCCGACGGGAATTCCCGTCCAACCTGAAATAATTTCCGCGATTGTCTGACCGTTCACGACGGCTTGCATCAAAGGCGTTTCGCCCTGAATAGTTTCAAGTTCTGTATTGAGTTTATCCAAGTCGGCACGCAAACTCTCAACATCAATTGTTGGAATGGCAGGTGCGGGCGCAGTTCCTGCCGCCGCCGCAACCGACGATGTCGCCATCGCGTGTTCCTCAAGTTGTGAACGAATATCACGTATCTTTCCGATAAGCTCTTTTTCTTTCTCCCATTGTTCGTTGAACTTTGCGAGTTTTTGCTCTTCCGCCTCTTTTTCAGCCTTCAGTTCTGCGATGCGGTCTTCGTGTTTCGCGCCCGTGATAAGTTCACGTTCAAGCGAACTTATCTCAACGGTCAGGCGTGTGATTTTACGGTTTGCATCTTCGATTGCCGCCGGAGTCGCGCCTTGTCCGATAGCAACTTTTGCACAAGCCGTATCAAGAACGCTGACGCTTTTATCAGGCAATTGACGACCTGCTATATAACGATGTGAAAGCTTAACCGAGTCAACAATCGCCTCATCCAGAATGCGAACTTTGTGGTGATTCTCCATCATGTCAACAAGTCCGCGCATCATACCGACGGCTTTCTCTTCGTCAGGTTCATCAATTTTTACGACTTGGAAACGGCGGGCGAGTGCGGCATCTTTTTCAAAATACTTCTTGTATTCAGCCCAAGTTGTTGCGGCAATAGTTCTAAGTTCACCGCGTGCCAACGCCGGTTTCAACAGGTTTGCGGCGTCGCCTTGTCCCGCTTGACCTCCCGCACCAATCATTGTGTGTGCTTCGTCAATAAACATGATGATAGGTTGCGGCGAGCCTTTTACTTCTTCTATGACAGATTTCAAACGATTTTCAAACTCGCCTTTCACGCCCGCACCTGCTTGAAGTAAACCTAAATCTAATGTGCGAACAGCTACGTTCTTCAAAGGCTCAGGAACATCGCCTTCGGCAATCCTCAGGGCAAATCCTTCAACAACAGCTGTTTTACCAACACCGGCTTCGCCCGTCAGAATCGGATTGTTTTGGCGTCGGCGCGTTAAGATGTCAACGATTTGCCGAACTTCAAAATCGCGTCCAAGAACCGGGTCAATTTTTCCTTCGCGTGCGCGAGCTGTTAAGTCAATTGTAAATTGGTCAAGTGCTTTTTGTTTTCCGGGAGCAACGGCAGGACCCGCAGATGAACCGCCGCCCATAGATGAAGTTGCGGCTAAACTCATAGCTTCTTTTTCTTCTTCGGAACCGCGTGTAATTTCGCTAAAAGCTTTTCTCAATGTCTCAACATTTATTTTTTCAAAGTCTGTTGAAATGCTGCGAATCGCACCTGTAAGTTCATCGTTTGTCAATAAAGCAATCAGAACATGCCCTGAACGAATACGTTGCTCTGCGTAATCAACTGATGCTGTTATCCAAGCATCTTGAAGGGCAATCATTATGTGCGGATGAATCGAAGGACCTTTGTCATTGCCGCGCTTTATTCTGCCAAGCGATTCGGTCAAAGACTTGCTGAGGCGCGACGCATCTATCTCAAAATGGCGCAAAACGCGCGAGATGTCCGTGTTATCTATCTCATGCAAGCTTATGAGCAGATGCTCAATGTCAATGTTGTAATTGGTTTGTGTGTAACAAAGATTTGTCGCCTGCGATAAAGCTTGACGGCAAGTTTGGTTGAGCCTGTCAACCAATGGTCTCATACGGCTGGAATCAATTGCGCTCATAATGTTTTCCTCTCTTATTCATGGAGCACGGGCTGTTACACCCGCACGTCGAATTCAATTGTTTTCATTAGCTAACCGTTGAAAGATTATCGAATCCATCAACGGGATTTTAAGGTTTCACAAATGTGGACAGATTGCCCGCTTTTAACTACTCGTTTGCTTGTAGAACTACTTGGTCATCATCTTTGATAAACGGCTTTGTTTTAAGCCATGATGTCCATCCCAGCATCGGCTTACGTTTCGCTTTCGTCGTCAAAATTGTGCTTGGGACTTCCCGCGCTTTCAATGTAAGTTTCATGTCAAAATCAAACTCGATGCCGGATATAAAGCGCGTTAACTTGTTTGCGGCTTTATATGCTGTTCCATTGGGCAAAAAGGCTTTGAACTGATTAAATGTAAGTGGTCCGAAATTAACCCTGACTTTTGATTGGTCATCCCAGACACGAGTTCCCACGACTGTACTTACACCAAGCTGACTGTTCTGTTTTCCAATATAGGTGATGCTTTCGGTATCAAGTTTTAGCCATTGCCCGGCAAACTGTTTTATTCTTACGGGGACGCCAAAATGATCACTCAAAACCGATTCAACCGCCACAGCCGAATGTGGTTTTTGTGCAACGATGCCACCATAAAAAATTAGAATTTGATCTTCTATGTCAAGTTTGTTGCCGCGTAGTCCACGCGTTCCCATTCCAACTGTATCAAACAGATATTCGGTTATCTGGTCGTTTGAACCGCGTTCATATGCTATTGGAAAATTATATTTCTCCCATGCACGATAGAAGAAGGAAATCATGCGATGGGTGAATATGTCTAAAAAGCTCGCCAAAGCAGAGTCCTTATAGCGCATACGCTCCATTACAAGTTCCGTATATTGCTGAGGCAACACTCCCTGTGGTCCGATTAAACCCATGAAGTTTACTATCATCTCCGACGGCGGTTCTCTTTCCGGGTCAGGTTCATAAGGCAGTTTTAGTTCGTGAATCTGGCTTGGCGGAAATTTGAGCGCAACACGGGAACGAAAACGAATGACCTCGCGCACGGGCAGGCTACTACGCCCGACGGAGGCGCGTTCTGGAAACATCCTTTCGAGAAGACGTACCGCTTGAAAGAATTCAAAGCCGTACGGTTCTTCAAAAAGCTGTTTGTCTAAAGGAGTATTTGCTCGCCCGCTCTTGGGGGCCATCTCTTAAAGTCTCCTTCTCGTTGTTTTGTCTTAACGACAAGCTGATTAAACGAATTCAGTGATGCGTAAAGCCCTAAAAATCTTTCAAGTACGGATGTAAACAGATAAAGCCCGCTTCCCACATATTGGTCTTCATCAAACTCAAGCGTGGTTTCTATGCCGCGCACAAATCCGGCTCCGACACGTTGCCCCATCTGTCTTGTAACGCGACGGCTTTTAATACCTGTCATTCCCAAAATCTGTTTTCGCGTAGCCGACGAACCTACGAAATCATAAAGCATCAAAATTTCTTGCAGGGCTTCCGGCGTCTGGCTTTTCGGGTTTTCTACCAATGAAAGATGATTTAAGCCCAAGTGCGAAATCAAACGCCATTGCGCCGCACGACGTTGTGGCGGACGCACGGTATCCGTCGGTTTTGTCAAACAACGCACCCGCGAAAAAAGTGCCGTACCTTCGATTTCAAAATCACCTTCACGTCCGCCAAATGGTAATCGTGCAGGTAAGTCACGATTTGAGCATGTCACACGCACATTCAAAACTTCGACGGGTGGAACGCGAGGGTTAAAATTCAAATCAACAAGCGAAAGATTCACCTCAGTACCATTGTCCTCTTGTCTTTGTGACGCACGGCGCGTCATGTACCAGAAACTCTTGTCTTGTTCCTTTTCGTAAGAGTGGCGGAACGAATAAAACGGATGATATTCCCGCGTTTCGTTATGGCGCGGGTCGTTTGTCGAAACAGTGTCAATAGAATAAATCTCTGTCGTCATTTGCCTTTCTACATCGGCGACAACGTGATACTCATATTTTTTTTGTGAGAGATAAATCGGCTCTGCAATTTGAGAGAAAAGGTTTATGACAGGCGTACATCCCAAACGAAATGTATTTGCGTCAACCGGCGCACGCGGCGGCGTTACGTCTTTCATGTAAATCAAAATGTCGAAATGGCTTCCGAATCTTTTGCGAACCGCTTCGTCAAATCCCGTTACATCGAAGAACAATAATTTTTGCGGAAAGGTGAAGTATTCAGTCAACAACCGATAACCGGGAAATGAACGCGGAGAATAAGGTAATATACCCTCTTCAAGGTCAAATCCTACAGACTTAATAGATGAAGGCGGTCTTACAACAGGTGATGGTGGTCCCGAAAGCGACATGCGTGTCATTGTTGCAAATGTTGCCATATTGAGGGGGCGTTCTTTTGGCGCAATCTCGACACGAGTTGCGTTGTTAAAAATCATTTCGTAAATCGGATAGACAATCTGCGGTTCGCCGTGTAGATAAAAGCGCAAACTCTCAATTGGTTTATCTGTATCACCGAGTTTTAATTCATGAAGATTTACATTACCGAAACAGTGTGCGCTGATGCGTATTACAGCCTCAGACCACTTGCCGCGTGTATCAACAGGGTCAAGCGATTCCAATGACGCCGATTCAATCGTAATGGGCCACAGTGTTACAGGATAGTTTGTCTGAAAGCGGCATGGTGAACCTTGAACCGGACGTGAAAAAAGTTTTGTTCCCTTTCCCACAAATTGTCCCGTAGTAAGTTTGTCTTGTTCAGAACCATGTGAGAATTGAACAATCGCCATTGAAGGAATAGGTGCCAGATAGTGCGGATAGAGAACATTCAAAAATGCTTCCGTGAGTTCAGGAAACTCGTCGTCAAGTTTTAAGTGAACGCGCCCAGCCAAAAATGCAAAAGCTTCGAGAAGACGTTCGACGTGCGGGTCTTCGCAGGTTTCCGCTTCCAACAAAAGCCGTGTGGCAATTTTTGGATATTTCTGAGCGAACTCCGCACCCATCTGTCGCAAGAAAATAAGTTCGCGTTCGTAATAGCCAAGCAATTCGTCGCGCATAGAAAGCCTTAAAAGATAATCTGATTCCTGATTATCAGTTTGAAATGAAAGCGAGTTTTATAAAATCAAAACTTAAAATTAAAGAGCCTATTTTTCCTGAATCTGATACTGACCGTTTCCAAGTTGCAAAACGGTATCAAACATTACAGGCTCTGGCACAGGGTCTGTTTTCAGACGCGCTTCTATACGAAAACGCATCACACGCTGAAGCGTATCAAGCGGTTCAGCCGTAACAGCTACATCTTGAAGTCGGGGTTCAAAATTTCTTATAACTCTTTCGATTGCCCGTCGCAAAACCTTGTGGTCGCCGTAGTGTTTGTCGCTCAAATCGGAGAAATCCGGCAACCCGTAAGTGAAAAGCGATTCGCTGAGTTCTTTTAAACCGTCGGCTAAATCTTCTGTGTGACACCTCGTATTCAATAACCACTCAAGGTCGCGCCGAACCGATTGTTTCAATTCCTTTAATGTCTTTGACCTTGATTTCAAAGGCTCGCGGGTTATTTCCGGCTCGTAATCAATCAGACGGTCAAGCACAGAAGGTTTTATCCTAATTTCGTTATCAATGCGTGCCATAAAAGCTAAAATCCTAAATTTGTTTGTAGGGACAATTTAGTCCTGCTTTTTTTCAGAAGCCGTTTTACTTTAAAGCTAGTTATGCGGCAAGAGTGTTTTCTGCGTCAAGTTGTTTTTTCGTTACGAGCCTGAGAAGTTAGAATAAAAGGTTTTTGTCTTATCTGTAAATGCGAGCGAGGCACTCGCTACGAGTATTTTTATAACTCGTAGCGTAGTGCCTTCGCTCAAATCGTTGAATCCGAAGAATAAGGTTATTAGACCTTGACTGCTTTCTTCTGATCCCATCCGGCGCGACCACCGAGAACGACGCCACCATCCGGTTTTTGTTCGTAGTACTCAAATTCAATCTTTGAGAAGTTGAGCGAAATCTGATCCATAGGAACAACGTCGCTTCCACCTGAACCACCTGTTTGATAAGAAGAAACCAAACAATCCGAGAATTTAATTTTCAAGAATTCTTCTTGGTTTCCACCAGCCTTGCGGCAAATCAAGTGTGCAAAGGGTAAGTGCTTACCGATGGCGCAGAGTTCAAGTAATTTCGGTGTTGCACGGTTCAACTTCATAACGAAGTGGAAGTCTTGCATTTGAACTTTACCGGCACCACCACCACCACCGTATGCGAATGAACCACCTTGGGTTGCGCCAAATGACCATGATTCGATTTGAATCCATTTTGCATATTTAGCGTCTTGGCTTTCACCATCAATACCATCAAGTTTCAAGAAATAATCAACAGCTGCCATAATTTTTTATTCTCCTTTTCGAGTTAAAGAAAACCAACTTAATCAAAGCTGATTTCCGCAAATAATCACGAAGTCCTTTTCAAAGTTTTATTGCAAGTCTCGGGTGACTCAGCAATTTATTATTTTCAATCTGATTGCTGTATGCCGTTTCTAATTGAACGTGTTTATCAGCCAATCGTTCGCAAGACGCCTGCTCTGAAAATAATTTGCATATTGTTTTGCGGAAAATTGATGTTTTTTTTGAAGGGCTGAAATATCTTAAAATCAGCCCTCTACAAAAGGCTATTTATTTAGCCGGTTTCGGAAGTTCTGCGACAAGACGTAACGAAACTGTCAGCTCATCAAGTTGGAAGTGCGGGCGCAAAAACGCAACTGCTTTATACACGCCCGGTTTGCCCGGAACTTCTACAACGTCAACACGAGCCTCACGAAGCGGGAATTTTGCTTTCGTTTCTTGCCCAGCCGTGTCGTCTTCGACAACATAGTTGCGAATCCAACGATTCAAGAAGCTTTCGCAATCCGAACGCGACATAAAACTTCCAACCTTGTCTCGCATCATTGACTTCAGATAGTGTGCGAAACGTGCAACTGCAAAAATGTACTGCATCTGTGTCGAAAGACGCGCATTTGCGTTTGCTGAATCGGTGTCGTATTTTTTCGCTTTGTTAGCTGATTGCGCTCCAAAAAAAGCGGCGTAATCTGTATTCTTACAGTGTACAAGCGGAATAAAGCCCAAATCCGAAAATTCTTTCTCACGCCTGTCCGTGATAGCGATTTCCGTAGGACATTTGTAAGCAACTTCGCCTTCATCTGTTGAGAATGTGTGATAAGGCAAGCCTTCGACAAGACCACCGCCCTCAACACCGCGAATTGCAACACACCAACCGTGCATTGCAAATGCCTCAGTAAGACGTGCGCCAAATGCGTAGGCAGCATTTCCCCACAAGTATTTCTTGTGGTCAGTGCCGTCAACATCTTCTTCAAAGTTAAAGGTTTCAGTCGGGACATTATCCGCACCATATGGTGTACGCATCAAGACGTGCGGAAGTGTCAACCCCACATAACGCGAATCTTCCGATTCACGGAAACTACGCCATTTCAGATACTCGGCACGGTCAAAAATCTTCGCAAGGTCACGAACTTCTGTTAAATCCGAAAACTCGCCCCAACCAAACAGGCTTGATGCTGCCGCCGAAATAAACGGAGCGTGTGCCGCCGCCGCTACCTGCGAAATTTTTTCCAGCAAAGCCATGTCTTGCGGGTTGTTACCAAATTCGTAATCGCCAAGTAATGCTCCGAAAGGCGCACCACCAAATGTGCCGAACTCGTCTTCGTACACTTTCTTAAATAATGCCGATTGGTCAAACTCAGCCGCTTTTTCGAGGTCTTTCAAAAGTTCTTTCTTGTTTGCGTTCATCACACGGATTTTCAATTGTGCACTTGTCTCCGAGTTCATAACCAAGTAATTAAGTCCGCGCCAGGAACCTTCGAGTTTTTGAAATTCTTCGTGGTGCATTATGTCGTTGAGCTGTGCCGAAAGAAGGCGGTCAATCGCGGCGATGCGTGCGTTTATTGCCGAATCCATATCCCGCGACATCACAAGTTCGCCCGCCATTACTTGTGAGACAAACTCTCCAAGCATATCTTTCGCCTGCTCTTTTTGATAATCGTCAAGCGCGAGTCTTCCTTCGGACAAAATCTTTCCAAGTAGATCATCCTGTTGTAACTCGGTCGCCGAAGCCGCGGCATCAGCTTGCTGTTCGTTCTTAGCCATATCTTAATTCTCCTTCTTATCTTCAAGACCTAAAGCCTTGCTCAACTCTGTTTGCTGACCGGTGTTTTGAATGACATCGTTAAGCAACTCTTCAAGTTTCGCATTGCCGTCCATCTTCGACATCAAATCCGAAAGTTTACGCCGCGCTTCGACTAACTTTCTGAGCGGTTCGACCTGCTGTACAAGACGGTCTGGTTCAAAATCGTCAAGACTGCTGAAATTCAACTCGACACCGATTTTGCTTCCGTCATCTTGAAGTTTGTTTTCGACGTTAAAAGCAAGGCGCGGCTTCATACCTGCCATGACTTGATTGAAGTTGTCGCGGTCAATTTCGATGAACTTACGGTTCTTAATCGCCGGAAGCGGTTGGTCGGGTTTGCCTGTAAAATCACCCAACACGCCAACCACAAATGGCAACTCCTTTAGTTCCATCGCTCCGCCGACTTCGACATCATATGTGATATGCACGCGAGGCGGACGAATGCGTGCTATCTTCTGTTGTACGCTCTCTCTTTTAGCCATTTCAGTTACTCCTTATTTATTTTCTGCTGACGTATTTTCGGTTGGAGACCAACCGACTTCTTAAACTTTTGTTAGATGGCGTTTAGTTTTTTGTTCATAAAACGCTAACTATGAAAAATCGTCAAGAACTTTTGCTTTAACTTTAGGACCAAACTTTAGTACCAACTGCTGCCACTACCATCACCACCACCACTACCATCATCGCTACTGCTATACAGATTGATTCCGAGCAGTTCGCGTAGATTTCCCAATGTGGTTTCGTCTTTAATGACTTCTGCCAACCAGGAATCAAGCGGCATCTGTCCCCATTTAACTGCGCGATTTACAAGATATGCAACGGGGCTATGTGGCTCTGTTCGACGGAAATATTCCGCGACTTCGCCCAGGCGTTTCAACGCATCTTGGCGTGACCGCAATGGTCCGCCGCCGCCGCCGCCGCCCATAACGCCGCCGCCTTCGTAAGAAATTATCCCGTCTTCGCCAACTTCGCCCCCACCTGCAACAGCGTCCGAGGGGTCAGGTTCTTGTATTCGCTTCTCTTTTACAAATCTCTCAACCGCTGTTTTGATGTCATCAAGGGTCTTTCTTATTTCGCCAAGTCCGGGAGTTTGATTCCCGAACTTTTCATCCATTATGCGGTCAAGTTCCTGGTAAGACTCCCAGCATTCGTTTAAGGTGAGAATCGTATCTTCGTAAAATGCACGGCGCGTAGTGTTGTAAGACTTTCGCCACATATCGCCCATAACCCTGTGTTCTGTTTCTGCCTGTCGTTTCAGGATGTTATATTTTTCTTGTTCGTCGCTTCCCAACATATCGAAATTCTCGGGAATGTCGAACTTTTTTGAATCCTCGTATTGAATGAAATTGTAAGACTGTCCCGGAACATTTGTGATAGGAGTTTCTTTAAGCGCGAGTGCCATTTGTCTATCCATCCAAGCCAGAGCGTTACCGCGTGCCTCCATATCGCCTTCGTCAATTTCGGGATAGAGATAGTCCCAAAAGTATTCGTGAAAGCCTTTGAGCAAACGCATAACGTCGCGGGCGCCCGCAAAACCGTACTGTTTTGCCAACGCTTCGCCAAGCCAAGCACCAATCTGTATATCTTTTGACTGATTGGTCAGAGCCGGAACGGATAAGTCAATAACTTTGCGCCAATCCGCAACCTTTAGGTTTGTCTGCCAATCACCTAACGCTAAATTATCATCCGCACGACGTGCCTCGCGTATCTCGTCATAAAGACCGATGTATTGCAGACTTTCGCCCGCAGGATTATCACCTTCAATCGGCTGTAACATAGCATCAAGGTCAATGACCTGAGCCGCGCTTTCCGCCATGCTTTAATCAGTCTCCTTAAAACTATTTAGTAAGCCATCTGTCTTTGTACTCCAAAAGAATTGCCCAAACGCGAAAACTGTTTTGTAACGGTTTTATTTCGTTCCATAAAACGAGCGATGTCCTCTTTCGAGCCGACTTTTGAAACTTTTCCGATTACGTTGCAAACTGCTATCTCTAAACCACCGCTTGTTCCGGTAATATCAAAAAAGCTAAAAGTCTCTTCTTTCGGATTGCAACCTGAAGCTGTCATTAAAATCTTTGCCCAATTTGTCCAATCTTCCTGCGTTGAACAAGCATCACCAAATGTTTCAATCGCTTTCAAACCGCTTGCAAGTTTCGGCATGTTTGATAAAAGCTCTGTCTGTTTCGGGCAGTCTTTCAAAAACTTCAAAAACGAATTCCACTTTTCGCCCAATGAGATAGAAGCGTCGGGTCCGCCGACCTCAAAACCTTCTAACTTAGCCAAATCACGAAAACCCGTCGCAACCACTAAAACCGAACCCGATGTAGTGCCAAACTCACGTCCCCAACGTTCACTGCTAACAACAAAATATCGAATACTGCCCGTAGTTACATTAACTAAAAAGCCTACCGTCGCTTCGCGTCCGTTCACTGTAAACTGACTGCCGCCTTTGAAAGCCATGCCTGCCCAAACCTGTGACAAATCCGGCGCAATCGGAAAAACCTGGAAGACCATTGGCGAAGAATAGAAACTCAAATCTATAAGAGCATTCGGGTCATTAACAAAAAATCTGTTTGTGTGAATCAAACCATGTCCGACAAGATTCGCCTGCAATCCTTTTCCGATATAAAGCGTCATCATCGGCTGTTCGTTATAGTAGTAAAACTCAATAACAGGGACAGAAAACGCACTTTTTGGCATTCCTTTCGGAGTTTTTTCCGCGAACTTAAAATAGCCGGTCGCACCTTTAAGCATTCTGTGATTATAAGGTGCAATCTGATGCCAACGTCCGTCATACCCTTCAACATGAACTGTTTCGGTTACGATTGTTGTTTGTTCATATCCATCGGAAACGACTATCTGATAATTGGTATTCACTGCTCTTTACCTCGCTTTATTAAGTGGCTCTCACTTAATAAAGCGGATTTCGTTTCCGAAAAGTGCCAAAGAATTTAGAGCAGTGTCAAAAAAATATTTTAACCGTTGGCGGCTTCGCCTGTTTCGCCTTCTGCCTGCGAATCTGATGATGCAGTTTCTTCAGAAGAATCCGTTTCCTCTTCTTGCTCAACAGTAAACTCAATGTTGCGAACCTGAAGCATCGGTTTATCTTCGCCGTTAATGAAAAAGAGTCGCAGTCCGATACCTGTAAAAATCTCTTCGGGCAGTTCGTTCCAATCCGTCGCTCTACCTAAACGTGCCTGGTCGTTTTCGCTTTGTGTTGTTCCTGCATAAAGAGCCGGAATATAAACCTCGCCGACTGTTCCGTCTTTTGCTTCGACACGCGCTTGAGTCCAGACCAAATCTCGTAAATTTGTCGGTGCGGCAATCTCTAAACTTGCTATCTGTTCAATGGGCATCCAGACATATTGACCTTTGACGATTAACTCAAGAACAGAGCTTGTCAGGTCGTTATAATCACGAAAATCTTCAAAATCCAACTCGCCGTTTAGATTTCCTGAAAAAGCAGGGCGGAGGTCTTCGGCTTCATCAAGCGTTACGCGGGCTTCCGCGTAATTGCCTTCGCGTATGCGGTTGATGGCGTCGAGCAACAAATCAACGTAAGCGGGTGGCTCATTTAAGAAATGCGGAGCGAGCCCGTCCGTGAAAAGCTTTTGTCTGTCACGTTCCGCCTGCAAATTTCCCCGATATGCAAGAACACTGATTGCAGCATTTGCGTCTTGCATTCCTACAACATCAAGTTGCTTTTCCGCTCTGTCCCATTGACCTGCCAAACAACACAGTTCAAAAAGAAATATGCGGCGTGTTATGTCCGAGGGATTGGCTTTTACTTCTTTGAGCAATGATTCGATTGCAGCATTCAACTGCCCCGATTCTAATAATGCTTTTGCTTCTTGCATGGAAAATTCTCCTGCGATTAAAAGAAAGAAATAAGTAAAACTCGGACGTTTTCAAAACTTACACCGTCTTTGTTTCACTTTATCTCTTTAGATCTTTAATTTTCAGTGACCGTTTAGTTGATTTCTGTTATTGCCTTTTCGCTGACGCCCTTACTGCAAACATTTTGCAAACTTATTTTTGTATGTTCTGCGGCGCACGGAAATCAAACAGGGCTTTATCAAACGGATTATTCTTGTTATCGGGTGTAATTGTCGCCGTAACAACTATTCCTCCTGTCCCGCCGACAGTCCATGTCAAATCATATTTGTTGGTTTCACCCACCTTCTTAGCTCCGCCTTGGCGGAACATATCGAACACGCCCCAAACCTCAGGGAATGGCAAGTCTTTAGGTGCTCCATCTGTGGTTTGAACACTAATCTTCGCTCCCTGTGATGTTCCCGAACTTGCGGGCCATGTAAAGCCTTTTGAATCCGCCGTTCCGCCTAAAGGTACTTGTGCCGTAACGCCGTCTATAACAATTATTACCGTCCCTTCTGCAACAGGATTCAAAGTAAGATTGTATTTGACCTGCGGGGTCTGCGAATTATTCGGATATAAAGCCTCGCGCAGTTTTCGCACGTTGTTCAAATAAGTGACAAAATCTGGCGAGAATTTATCTTTGAATGGACCCTCTTTCAGTTTCCATTTTCCTTCACCCGCTTCTTCAAAATAATTGGCGAGTCTTTGATTAAAGAACTCTGTGAACTTACCGTTAACGGGATTCAAAAAGTCATTCAAAGTACCTAACGGCAATTTGCCCTGTCCTTCAAACGGGGAACCGCCTTTTTCAAGATTTTGCGCCAGTGGACGTATTACATTAACCCACTGATCTTGAATCTGATTGAAGCCGCCGCCCATCAACATATCTCTGAAATTTCCGAGCGGTTGTTTAAGTAATGCGGCGATTTCAGCCTCTGCTGCCCCTTTGAACGGGTCAAGTTGACCTTTGATTTTTTGTTCGCTTTCGGACAAAAAGACCTTGTCTTTCTTTCCGGCAACCACATCGGCTTGAACCTGAGTAAGGCTCACATTTGGAAAGTCTAAAGCGTTTTTAACTTGCCCTATGAACCCCCGATATTCGGAAACTTGTCCTTTGTTGTCCTTACCGTCACCGGCAAAATTATAGAAATTGCGAAATTCGTCTTCAACTTTTGTTTCGCCCGATAACGGCGGAGTGTCACTGCTTGGCAAGAAACTCTTAATCCATTCCCATATCCCTGCGCCAGGAGTCGGTTTGGCTGAGAATTGTGTTTGCCTTTGAAGTTCTTTCACAAAAAGTTCCATTGGAGAGTCATCAGCAGAAAAAATTCCCAACAGTCTTACAGCTTCTTCTTTATTATTCTTAGGATATTCAATAACGCTGGTTTTCCTAACCATCTCACGCCACTGATTTGTATAGTCTCCAAAATAAAGTTTGCTGAGGTTTTCAATATCCTGTGCGTTTCCGCCGCCGCCTGTGTTGCAGACCCAATCTTCCTTACTCATTGCGGGTCCCGCCTGTTCAATTGCGGCTTTCATAAATGCCCGATAACCTTCGATTGTGTAAGCACCCGGAACTTCGTGAGTGGAAGCCATCGCGCCGCCGGCTTTTCCTTTGGTCATCAAATCCATTGTTACTTTTGTGGTTTTTGCACTTACTTCTGTGAGTATGTTCTTGTAGTAGCGTCTGTAAACCGGAAAGGCTTGCAGTTTTTTACAAGAATTTGCTGTTAACTCTGTGTATTCGCTCTCTTTCCCTCCGGTTACGCGCGGAACCGCCGCGTCATCACGGCTGACGTTTTCAGCAAAAAATTTGAGTTGTGCTAAAGCCAAAGCCTCATTTCCCGGTGCAGATTTATTCCAGTACGGTTCAAGTTTTTTGGTTAAAAATGTAGCTTCTGCCTTGTCTCTGACTTTTTCCTCGCCGGTTAATATCATGTAGGCTTTCAGCAAATCGTAGTAATGTCCGAGAATATCGTCTTGTGTCGGCGGTTTGCCGGGTTCGGCAACTTCCGTTGGCGGAATCGGTGGAGGATTGCCCGCTGTAAAAGCTTTCAAATCTTTTTTGACTGCATCGAAAGCAGGCATAGTGAAACGACGCTTCAAGGCTTCAAAATACTGCGTGCGAAGAACATTATTTACTTCTCCGCTTCCTGAATATAAGCCGAAACGCATATAAATCGGCGGGCGTTTTTGTACAGCATAATCAAGTTCTACGAGTTTTCTGCGAAGCTCATCCAAGTCTCTGAGTTCAACACCAACCGCGTTGTTGTCTTTCTTTAACGGGTCTTTGTCCGCATCGCTTTTTGTGTTGGCACTTACTCTTGTTCCAACCGTTTTTGCCTCGTCCAAAAGCTTTCTGTTCTGAATATACGAAAGTGCCGTGCCGCCAAGCCAAAGAAATCCCAGCATCATCGTTATCAATAGAAAGAAGGCTGAGAAAATCGGCGGGCGGGAGACTTGTGACTGAAAAGACGCGACCATGTCTTTGTCGCGCAAAAGCACATCTCTGAAAAATTTCTCTGTAAACCAACCCTGCCCGACGGCTTTCGGCGCATCCGATTCAAGGTCTTGTACGCCGGCTGTGCGCGGATGCCCCGAAGATTGCACGTTCGCCGTAAAGTAAAAACCTCTAAGCAAAGGACTTTCGCTAAACGGATTCGGACGGAAAAGAACCGAAGTAAAAAGCCCCAGTTTTCGGCGCGAATCTGCAAACCTTTGCGGGAAATTGAAGATACGCAGAAGCCGGACGGGCGGAAACGGGTTAGCAAGGCGAAACAGTCTGCGTTTCATCAACGCGCTGTAAAGCAAATCGTACTCAACATCAAAAAGGGCGTGTGCGTTCGCGCTTTTTTCCAATGGAATTGTTGCGCCCCAAACATAACGCTTGTTCTCTTTCTGCGATATTGAAAAGTAATCCTTAAAACCTTCGACAGCGTCCGCGTGTGTGAAAATTAAGTAAACAGGAAATCTTAGCTTCGTGCGTTGCATTGTTTCATCAATTCTTGCACGCAAATTTTTCGCCTGTTGTTCAATATCATTTTCGCTCATTCGCAAGACGCGCTCTGTGCTGACGGGAATTAAAAGCCCGTCAATCGGGCGCGAACCGCGAACTTTCTTTATTGCTTCAAGAAGACCTGCCCACTCTTCGCCTTCTTCCCCTTCGTTTTGATAGCGTCCCGCTGTGTCAACAAATACAGCCGAAGCTGTCACGCGCCATTCCGCATTATTTGTCGGGCGAACGATTTGCTGTTCTGTTTGCCTTTGGCTTGGAAGAGTTTGAAAATCAAGAGATGACGAGAGAACTAAAGAGGTCTTTCCGCTTCTTTGCGGACCTGCCGTAACGTACCAAGGCAAAGCGTAAACAGCATCACCACCACCTAATTTTGTGGTTCGCAACCACTGAACAGCCTCTTGCGCGTTTGCGGAAATATCACCCGAAGCCGTCGCCGCACCCTTTGCTTTTTTCTCTTCTTCTTTTTGTTTATCGGTCTTTGCGTCTGCTTGATCTTCCGGCTTTGCCTCACCTTCTTCGCCCGACCCCATCAGTTTCTTCTGAGTGAAGTAACCGATAACCAAAGAAAACGGTAGCGTTATCAAAATGACTGCAATGATAACAATGCGCCATGTCCAGTCGTTATACCCCATGACGCTACCCGCATAGAGAGTAGCTATGGCAACAATTCCGTAAAACGAAAATATCGTCGAAAAACCCAGTGCATATTTAATGTTGTCTTTTTGCCAACTCATCTTTGTTTATTGCGGATTGCAGATTTGTTTTTTTAGACAGGAAACCGGCAATCGAAATCCTTTTAGTCTCTCAAAACGAATGTAACTTTCAGGGTGACACGATACTCTTTTATCTCGCCATCTCTGACGACTATTTTCTGATCTTTAACCCAAGCACCTCTGACGTTTTCCAAAGTTTTATTTGCCCGCTCAACCCCCACGCGAATCGCATCGTCAAATCCTTTGTCGGATGAAGCTATAATTTCCGTGACTCTTGCGACCGACATGATTGGTAGCTCCTTGCAAATTTAATTCTTACGTTTCAGCTTTTTGTTAGAGCGTCAATCGCCGCAACTACATCTCGTCTGTTCAGTAAGAAAAAGATGATATAGATGAGAAACATTACCAACAAAATGAATCCTGTACCGACCTTGAACCAAGTCGGCAATCTTTTTTTCTTTGTCGGTACGGGTTGGTCTTCGACCAGCCAATGCGGTGAAAGGTCAACGGCTTGTAATCTTCCGGCTTTTCTCAGGTAATCGGCGGTTGTTTCCATTACGCCTTTAAGCTCATGTTCAAGATAAATTTTATATTTGCCTTTGAAACCAAGAAGTAAGCAGAGGTAATAAACTTCTATAGCATCAGCCATCGTGTCCAGATTGTTTTGGCACATATCTTTCAAACGCTCAAAGAATGTGATGCCTGCGAGGTGTTCGCCAAAATATTCAAGCTGAAGCGGGTATTTTTCCCACTCTTCTTTTAGCGGAAAGTCATTTGTCAAAACAGTTTCGTCAACAAACGCGGCGAGGGCGAATTTAACTTGCTTCATCACTTTTTCACTAAAACGAAGCACTTCCGCACGCTCATCCATCTCTTTTAGCATCCCTGCTACGGTCGGTCGCAAATCGTTTGAAGCCGCAACTAACCCTGCTTTCAAACGCAAGACCAAATCAAGCGTCGGAGTCGCAAGGCTTACAACATCTTTCGCACTACTGCCACCACCACTTCCGCCTGCGCCTCTGCGACGGCTTACGTTCGATCCTTGTTTTCTTTCAACATTCGCGCTCATTGTTTTATGGTTTTACTGCGTACATTTCTATCGTTTCATCCGGTATCTCTTCCGGCACATAAACGGCTAAAACTTTTGACCCTTTGATACCGTCCCAATACGGTCCGATGGTGTCCAGCATAAAATAATTAAATCCCACACGCGAAGGAATCGGAGCCGGCGGCGGATTTACATGCCGCAAGACAACCCCCGGTAATGCCGAACCGATTACCGCGTCAATTACGTCACGCGAGGCAATTTTGATGACTTTTGGAACGGTATCCATTATACGGCTTTCAGGTATTTGCGCCTTAACAGCTAGATAAAATCCGGCTTCGCTGAGCAAACGGTCATCCTGTACGCGCCCCACATACAGAGCTTCGCGTGTGCGTTCAAGCGGAATCGGAACGCAACGGGTCGGAATAACCGTTTCAAGCAAATCGCGTATCAGTAAAGAAAGATTGCTGAATGTGTAATAGAGGTCATTGTGTTCGTAACGAACAATATCTTTCGGATGATAATTCAATGCAAAAGTCATCAAACGACCTGCGAGTTCCGCCATAACGACATAAAGCCTTTCCGGATGAACAAGGTGCGTGCGGAAAAGATGCATCATTGCCGGGACAGAGGCGTTGACAGTATTTAACAACCAGAAGACTGCGACCTCTGATGTCGTGAAATCTGCAAGCGAAGCTCCGCGTTGACGACGCTGTTCGGAAAGCGAACTGCTCTTTGTTATCAAGATTTCTACAAGCTGTTTGAGCATATTCATCAGCCATTGAGAGGCAGTGATATTCAGCGCGGGCGGAATAAATTTTTCAGAAAGGACATACTGCCCCGTTGCTGTGCGTTCGATTTCAGCAATTTTGATTGATGCATAACCGTCGCGCAGTTCGTCATCAAAAATAAGCCGAAGATTCGGACGTGCGTAAGCAAGCGGTTGGTCGTTTGTTCCGCTTGTTTCGTCAACAGCCAAAGCCCCTTCCTGCCAAAACCTCAACAGAGGGTCAGCCGTCCCACCGTTTGACTGAAAATTCATCGCGCCAAAACGCTTTGCGGGAATAGCCAAGTGAACTCCCAGCGTTTCGGCTTCCGGATGAAAATGTCCTTCAATCGGACGCGGGTCAGGACCTGCGTCTTTGGTCGGCACATCAAGAAGCAAACCGTCCGGCATGACGGCACGGCAACGTATTAAATCAAAGTTGCCATTTGCAATTGATTCACGATTCGCCTGTAAATCAAGCACTCCCCACTCGTAAGCTACAAGCGATGAAAGACGTGAATTATTAAGTTCTTCGTAGTAATTATCCCATTGTTGGAAGTGATGAGGGGTCAGGAGCATCCCCTCGTTCCAAACGATTTTGCGATAGCGGCTCATTCCGTTGAATGTCTCCTGCTCAGACCCGATTTAGTGTTTGATTTTTCAGCGGTTGAGAAGAAAAAAGAGAACTTTCGTTCTCAGAAAAACTGCGGGGACACCGAAACTTTAGGTTATAAGCTAACCAAGAAGTTCTCTAACTCAACTGCGTGCGCTGATTTTGTTCTTTGAAGTCTGATTTGTCAACACACATATTTAGGTAGGTAGCGGTTTTTTTCTTACAAATGTATTAATATAACCCTTCCCTTAACGCTTACTTTGCAATTAAACGGGTAGTCTGAATAAAAAATCAATAAGCCGGAGTCTTTTAGCCCCGAAGTTTTTTCAAAGTCTCCACCAGATTATGACCGAGTCTTTCAGCCCAAGCGTGTTGTTTTTCGTCTTTGATTGAACCATCTTCGTTAAAAGCCTCGTGTGCTTTTGCCAGAGCCAATTGGTCTGGCAGAACAATCACATCCATCGTTCCCAAAATCATTCTCACATGAACAAGACCGCGCAAACCACCAAGTCCGCCCGGTGAAGCCGCCATTAAAGAAACCACGCGTCCTGAATAACAGGCACCCGCTTTTTCTCCCTGTGCCGCCCGCGATGTCCAATCAATAAAATTTTTCAAAACGCCGCTGATACCGCTGTTATATTCAGGCGAAGAAATTAAAAACCCGTCGTGTGCAGACATGATTTCTTTTACTTTTGTGACGATTTCCGGAATCCCTTTCGTCGCCTCTAAATCCCCGTCGTAAAGCGAAAAAGGGTAATCACGCAAATCAATATAAGTAACTTCCGCTCCAGCCTTTTCAGCCCCTTGAGCGGCAACTTTAACAAGTTTTTTGTTGAATGAATCTGTTCTGAGACTTCCTGCGAACGCCAGAATTTTAGGTGTATATGACATTTTATTTTCCTTTTGCTTTTGAATTGAGGGTAAAGATTGCCATGAGTAGGCGCGATGCGTACAGTCTTCAAAATAAAAAAATCAATCCCGTCTGTGTTTAAGGCTGGCTCACGATGAAAACCTCCTTACTGTCACAGACGGGAAAGATATTTTAGAAATTTTAACTATGGACGTTTTGTTTTTTGAGTTTTCTTTACCGGCACTTTGGTGCGGGTCTGAACTGTACGCTTAACCTTAGACTCTTTCTCAGGCGTTTTTATAATCGCCTTTTCAACCTCGGTCACATCCGTCTTTTGTTCTGTTTCGTTTTTTGCTTCGGTTGATTCGGGCGTTGTACCTTGGTAAACAGCAAGTTTGCGGCGAATATCATCTGCCTTGGTTTGCGCTTCAACCAGCGCGACTTCTGCCTGTTCAACTTCTCGCTTTGAAAGAATGCCGTCCGCAAAAAGCTGTTTTGTTTTCTCTAAACTATCTTTCGATGATTTGACTTCACGTTCACGAATCGCTAACTGCTCTTGCAGGCTCTGAACATAAACATTTGACGACTTGGCGGAAGCTGATGTTTTGTCTTCACTGCTTGTAGAAGAATTCGGATTCGCTTCTGAAATAACTACAGGCTTTTGCGGTTCGGTATGAGCCGAAGATTTTTTCTTTTGCGCCGATGCGGAAAATGAAATCGCCGCGATAAATACAACCGCTAAAAACAGCTTTGAAATTTTATTAGAACCTAATTTAATCATTTTTATAACCGTCAACTTTCGACGTATGTATCTACGCAGTAAACGACCAATTGGTTCAGATTATTTCAGTTTTGAATGTTGAATCCTGATTTTAGTTGAGCTTTAGTTCGATTTTTTCAGACAACTTATCAATCTTCAAAACCAAACTTTGCGGCTTTTCAACAGGCTTTTTGTCAGGTGTTTGGAAGAATAAAACCCCCTGCCGTTTGTCGTTTGGATTTAATGGTACATCCACATTCAGGACATAAGATTTTAGCCCGTCTGTAAACTCTTGTTTTGACGCGGGCGTGTATGCATAAACACCGTTGGCTTTTAAGATTCTTTTTGCTGTTTCTTTAGCCGAAAGATTTTTCCACTCTTTGCCGTTTGTATCACGCAGACTGAACCTAGCCTTTTTCAAATCCACAAAAGCCCCGCTTTTGTTTTCAACTTCGACACGAACGGGCAGAACACCTGCAAGCAGAAAGTTCGCGCCAAACAAATCCTGACTCTCTTCGTCACTAAACAAAGGTACGGCGCGAACCGAAATCAAATTCGCCGAAACATTCTTCGCATCATCAGGCAAAGGCGCGGTTACTACAGGCTTCACTTTATAAAGCGAACCACAACCTGAAAGCAAAAGACAAAAGCCTAACAACAACTGACAACTATATTTTTTCATTCGTTTATATTGTCAACGCCGCTAAGTTTCCATACACCTTTTGTTGAAGTGAAATAGAAAAGCACTACATCATTACACGCCACATAATATCTGCTCGACCCTTCTTCTTTTTCCGGCTTTGCACTGGCAAAACACTTCTTTGCCGTATTAACAGGAAAGCCTTTCAATTGTCCGTCGAAAATCTGATTGTAACGATTGATGAAATCTGCTTTGTTCTTTACACTTCGCACGCCGTAAGGCATCGAAAGCGGATATTTCGCCATATCCGAAAGTGCTTGCTTGTCATTTTTCATCACGGCAGTTTTGAATTTCGTCCAGAAAGAGCCGATTGATTCTTTCTTTGAAGTTCTTGCTTCAATAGCAAAACCGCTTAAAAGAAAAGAACAAAGAATCAGGATTGAAAATAGTTTTCTCATAAAGAAATCGTCTGATCTAAGTTTGAAAAACTTTTGTCCGTATCCTAGCACGACTAAACAATCAAATCACACTGCTTTCTGCTCACAGGTTGCTTATGCTACTATGTCGGGCTTTTTGTTTGAGGAAATTTTTAGCTGGCTTAATACAAGATGAAATTACGAGTTCTTTATCACGGACATTGTTTTGACGGAGTCGCTTCGGCGGCTGTTTTTACGAGATTTTATAAAACCTGCGTTAATAAAAATGTTACTGTTGAATACACAGGATTGATGCATCGTGCGGGCGATTTATTTGACGCAGAAATGTTTGACGGCGACGAAAACGCCATTGTTGATTTCAAGTATTCGCAAAATGAAAAACTTACATGGTGGTTCGACCATCATCAATCCGCTTTTCTAACGCCCGAGGACGAGGCACATTTCAAAGCTGAAAATTCCGATAAGAAATTTTTAGACGCAACGAAAAAATCCTGCACTGAATTTATAGCCGAAACTGCAAAAGAAAAATTTGGTTTCAACGATTCGCTTTTAGAACCCCTTGTTCATTGGGCGCATATTATTGATGGCGCACTTTATGAATCACCCGCGCAGTGTGTGGAACTTGCCGCGCCCGCTTTACAACTCATGCAGGTTATTGAAAGCGACAAAGACGAAAAATTTATAGAACAAATTATTCGCGATTTAACCGCGAAAACATTGGACGAAGTGGCAAACTGCGAAGAAGTCCAAAGACGCTTCAAACCCATTTGGGAACAACATCAACGAACGCTCGCTCTTGTAAAAGAAAAAGCCTCTTATTCGCGTGGCGTGGTTCAGTTCGATTTGGCAGACGAAGGCGTAGAAGGCTTTAACAAATTCATTCCTTATTATCTATTTCCCGAAGCCACATACACAGTCGCGCTCACACACGGACCAAAACGCACCAAAATTTCAATCGGCTCAAACCCTTGGGCTATGCGTCCGCGCCGTCACAATATAGCCACAATTTGCGAACGCTACGGCGGAGGCGGTCATGCTGTTGTCGGCGCAATATCCTACGCAACCGACGAAATCGAAAGAGGCAGAGTAGCAGTGAAAGAAATTGTCGAAGAACTTTCATTTGAAAACTGAAAATAAGGCTGGAACTAGTACAAGAGGATGAAGTATTCTTAAATGCAAGCAATGATATCTTTCGATAAACAACTTGCACCGCGTAACAGAAGCATCACATTGTCTGACGATGAAGTTGAAAAATATCGTCAGCGTGTTATCTGTCTGCAAACGCCAAAAACAAGAGATGAGCTTATAGACAAAACTATCTGCCAAGATTCCTTTGATGCCTTTCGGTTTTTGCCCGACAACTTTGTTGATTTACTTTTCGCAGACCCGCCTTATAACTTGTCGAAATCTTTTAACGGACGTGATTTCAAAAAGACATCGCTTGATGATTACGAAGCATGGCTTGATTCTTGGGTAAGCAAAACTTTGAGATTCTTAAAACCAACTGCTTCTGTTTACATCTGCGGCGATTGGCGTTCGTCTGCGGCTATTCAGAGAATCGGAGAAAAATACTTTCGTGTTCAAAACCGAATCACTTGGGAACGCGAAAAAGGCAGGGGCGCAAAAACGAATTGGAAAAACTGCTCGGAAGATATTTGGTTTTTCACGATGTCGGATGAATACATTTTCAACGTCGAAGACGTAATGCTCAAACGCAAAGTCATTGCGCCTTATACGAATGAAAACGGCGCACCCAAAGATTGGGATGATTCATCGGACGGACGGTTTAGAATTACGCATCCGTCAAACCTTTGGACAGACATTTCAGTTCCCTTTTGGTCTATGCCCGAAAACACGGAACACCCGACGCAAAAGCCCGAAAAACTTCTTGCAAAACTTATTCTTGCAAGTTCAAACGAAAATGATGTTGTCTTTGACCCTTTTCTTGGAGTAGGGACAACTTCCGTCGTAGCAAAGAAACTCAACAGACATTTTTTGGGAATTGAGATTGACGAAAAGTATGCCTGCCTCGCAGAAAAACGTCTGGAAAGTGCTGATGAAGACAAAACCATTCAAGGTTATTCCGACGGCGTGTTTTGGGAACGGAATACTTTAGCTTTGCAAAACAAAACAAAGTCTCAAAAAGCATTTACCGTAATTGCATGAAACCATTACTAAACACACAAGCTCTTGAAGCCTCATCAATCCCCGCAAATTCTTTGATGAACCGTGAAAGAAATTGTATAGGCGGGAACAGTTACACGAAAGAACTTTTCTTTAATCCGATTGACTATTTAAAAGAGCGTTTGCAAACAAAAGAGCAAGTGGCTTGGCTTGATTTATGTTGCGGAAGCGGACGCGCTCTGATTGAAGCCGCTAGGATTTTCGCAGGTGAAAATCTCGGCACAAAAATCAAAATTGTTGGTGTTGACCTTGTGTCAATGTTTGATTTGTGCCCTTCTGAATTTAGCTTTTTGCAGTTGCTTGAATCTTCGGTCGTTGATTATCAACCAACGACTTCTTTCGATTTAATAACATGCGTTCACGGACTTCATTATGTCGGCGACAAATTGCAGTTGATTCAAAATGCAAGCGGGTGGCTGAAAGATGATGGACTTTTTCTCTCCCATTTAGATTTGAATAATTTGAATTTTGAAAACGGACAAGCGGCGGGAAAACTTATTGTGCGCGAACTGAGAAAGAACGGTTTTGAGTACGACGCAAAGAAACATTTGCTCAGACGTGAGGGAAGAAAAGTTTTCAATCTCAATTACAAATTCATTGGCGCAGACGATAAAGCAGGTGCAAACTACACACGACAAGCGGCTGTTGATTCTTATTACAAAAAACAGTTCTTCGTGCCTTTACGCTAAAGACATTTAGTTAAGCGGCTATGCCGCCTGATGTGCGGTTGTGGCTTTGCCCAACCGTTGAGCTACTTCTCAAATTCCTTCGGGGCTATGCCCCAAACAGCGGCGTAGCCGCATAAAATAACGGTGACAATCGCTTCGGAAAGTCAGAGACTTTCCGCACAACAGACGGCATAGCCGAAGAATTTCTACTCAAAGTTTCAATTCACCCTTAATCTCATGCCCTTCATTTAGAACTATGAAAACTATTAAGCTTCAATCACAACCTGAGCGATGGCGTGTTCGCTTGTGTGTGAGAGCGAAAGATGAATTGCGCTTGCATTCATCGAATCAAAAATCTCTTTTGCTTTTCCCGTTAAAATCAAAAATGGTGCGCCCGAGTCTTTTGAAAAAATTTCCACGTCGTGCCAGGTTATTCCGTCACGCCATCCCGTTCCCAAAGCTTTTAATGCAGCTTCTTTTGCGGCGAATCGTGCGGCGAACGAGGCGGCTTTACCCGCCCCCTTTGATTCACAATAAACACGTTCCCTTTCGGTAAAAACCCGTTCGACAAAACGGGGCGTGCGTTCGACGGTTTGTCGAATGCGGTCAACTTCGATTAAATCTATTCCGATGGAAAGAATCACAAACGAATTAGCACACTTGAAAAATTTCGGTTTCGCTTGGCGCGAAATTGACGGTGTAAAAGCCTTGGTCTGTCTGCCGCTTGAACACGATGGTTTCGCAAACGGCTTTTCAACGCGTTCTGGCGGCGTCAGTCCGTTTCCGCAAAACAATTTGAACCTTGCGGGTTTTGACGAAGACACCGAAGAGAACATACACGAAAACCGTCGTCGTTTCCTAACGCTTTTTGAAAACGAATGGACATTAGCAACCGTATGGCAAATACACAGTGCCGATGTTCGCGTTATACGTGATTTTGAAGACGCCAAACAGAACAACGACAAAGACAAATGCGATGCGATTGTTTCAAATGTTCCGAATGTTTTGGTCGGAGTCAAAACCGCCGATTGCGTTCCCGTTTTGTTGGGTGATGTGCGAACAAAAACTTTCTCGGCAGTTCATGCAGGTTGGCGCGGAACTCTTAATTCAATTGTCATCAATGCCGTTAACAAAATGCGTGAAGAATTTGGAACACGCGCCGAAGACATTCGCGCCTCCATAGGTCCCGCCGCAAGCGGCAAATGCTATGAAGTCGGCGCAGATGTTATTGATGCGTTCACAAATAATTTTTCAAACGCCGAAACGCTTTTTACTGCGACAAAAGAAGGTCACGCTTTTATTGACCTTCACAAAGCAAACCGCGACCAGCTAATTTCTGCGGGCGTCAACCCTGAAAAAATTCACGTTGCCCCGTATTGCACAATGACACGCACAGACCTTTTCTTTTCTTATCGTGTTGAGAAAAAACTTTACGGGAAAACAGGACGCTTGTTGTCTGTTATTGGGAAACGATAATCAGTAGCAGAAGCAGTGAGCAGTGAGCGGTGAGCGGTGAGCAGTGAGCAGTGAGCGGTGAGCAGTGGCAGTGAGCAGTGGCAGTAATTCAGTGAAACTCTTTGATATTCATTGTTTCTGCAACTCCTTCTGCTTCTGCTTCTGCAACTCCTTCTGCTTCTGCTTCTGCTTCTGCTTCTGCTTCTGCTTCTGCTTCTGCTCACTGCTCACTGCTCACTGCTACTGCACACCTGCCTTCAGCCAGACTTCTTTTGATACGGGCGCGTAACATTCGCGGTCACTGCAAGCCTGATAGCGTAGTTTCGCTTTGAGTGCGATTTCTCCGCCGTTGTAATTTGCGGGAACTGTGACATTAAATTTCAAAGTAGTACGCCCTTCGTAAACGGATAGTTTATTATTGGAAAAACCTAGTTTGACGACCTTGCCCACAGGATAAACTATCGCGCCGATACGCACACCGTTTGGCGGAAAGACTTCTAATTTTGTCGGTATCAGATATTTGTCGTAAGGCTTGTTTGAATGTGTGTGCAAACCACCCGGAATATCAATTATCACTTTGCCTTGAATACTTCTGCCGCGTTTTACATTGCCCGAAGCAAATTCACCCCAAGCGTTTATATTCGGCTGTTTCGTTTTTGCCTTCGCACTCGCACTCAGGGTGGCGGGTGCGGATAAAATTAACATTGCAATCGTCAGAAAAATAAAACTCGTACTAAAAAACTTCTTCATCTTTATCCTCTCAAATTTGATAGGGAGACCTTGGCATTTTACAAACTCTGTCGAAAAAACTGAAATCAACAAATGCCTTGGCGCACTTTCAATTTCTACATACCATTTCAAATTGTGATTATTCCGCCCGGTTTGTGTCAGATTCTTGTTTGTATCTGAGCCAGAAGATTTGGCGTTTGTTTTGCTGCCAATTGCCCGCAAGCGGCATAGATGTCGCGACCGCGCGGGCGACGAATAAACGCGCTGATCCCCTTTGATTCCAAGACCCTTTGAAAATTTTCGATTTGCTCAAACGATGAAGGACGATATGGCAAAGGGTCTGCCACGTTGTGCGGGATTAAGTTGACTTTTACTCTCTGCAATCCATGTCGGTTCAAAAGATTTGCGAGTTGTCTTGCGTGGCTTTCCGAATCATTTACGCCTTCAAGCATCACATATTCAAATGTGAATCTTTCGTTTGGTCTGAGGGATTTTTCAAACTCTTTACAGGCGGTCATCAATTCTTTCAAGTTCCACTTTTTATTTATGGGCATCAACACATCTCTGAGTTTATCTGTTGCCGCGCTCAATGAAATCGCCAGATGAGGACGCAATGTTTCTTTCGCAAAGTCGTAAATCTTCGGGACAATTCCGGCAGTTGAAACCGTTATTCGATTGGGCACAATATGAAGCCCGTCTTCGTCAGCCATTACGCGCACAGCCTTTATTAATTCTTCGTAATTCAAAAACGGTTCGCCCGCGCCCATTGCTACCAGGTTTGTTCCCCGCGGCGTTTTCACACCGACGCCGTAAGCATCATTCAAAGCTATGATGAGTTGCTCAACCATCTCGCCCGCTGTCAAATTTCTGAGTAATCCCAATTTCGCTGTCAGACAAAAATCACATTTCAGGGGACAACCCGATTGCGAAGAGAAACAAATCGTATCGCGGCGTTCTTCAGGAATAAAGACCGTTTCAACGGGAAAGTTGTCATGCGTTTTCATTAAATATCTTCGCGTGCCGTCCGTTGAAATGTAACGCGATTCGATTTTAAGAGTCGAAACAGTTCCCCTCTCTGACAACGCTTCACGAAAGGCTTTTGGCAAATCTGTCATCTCGTCAAAAGAGCGTAATCGGCGTTTGTGAAGTGAGCGAAAAATCTGTCGCCCGCGAAAAGCAGGTTGGTTTAAGTCACCTGCCAATTTAACGAGTGCGTCCTTTTCAAGTGATGTTAAATGCATTTCTTCTGTCATTCTACTCACAATGTTATCACAAAGAAAAACGCGCCCCCGAACCGAGAGCGCGTCTTTCTTATTTAGACTTAACCTTCCAAATTAGAATTGGAAACGAACGGCAAATTGAATCTGACGTTCACGGTAAAGAGTACTGCTTGCTTCATTGACTACTTGGAAGTTTGAATTGAAAGTTAAAGTCGGTACTGCTGCGGTACCACCTACTGTATAGAACGTCGTATTGAAAGACGAGGCTTGAGTGCGGTTGAAGATATTGAATGCTTCAGCCAAAAATTCAAGCTTATATCTTTCCGAGAAAGAAAAACGACGTGACAATCTCAAATCCATATTCCACAAGTTTGGCTCGCGGAAACTATTGCGTGGTGCTAAAGGTAATCTGCTTGCACCAGCCGAACCGTTTATACCGCCTGCTGTTGTGGCAATAGGTGAATTACCGGACGTAAACCCTGTAAGAGGACGTCCTGTGTAATAAACATAAATAGGAGCTATCGTCCAATCGCTCAACACACTGTCAGCAAATTTATTTTCCAACTTAACGTCAGGACTATACACTGCGCTGGCAACAAACTTGTGTCGAACATCAAAGTTTGATGTTCCGCGTTCAGTGCTTTGGTCAAAAACGTTAAACGGGCTGTTGTTTACACTGAAAGTTATTGAAGCTTGGTTTGTATCTCTTGCCTCTGCCAAAGTGTAGCTTGCTTGAACTTGCAGTCCGTTTGTCAAACGACGATTGGCTTGAAGTACAAAAGCTTGATAGCTGGATTTAACGCTGCTCGAAATTTCTGTTAACTGTGCAAACCCAGTAGCAGGACGTGCACCTGTAAACAATGCAGTTGTGAACGACCGACCGCCAAATGGTCCGCCGCTAATCCCATATGTGATTGTTGATGTCGGCGCGTTCAAATTTCTGTCAAGGAAGGTTGGTAACTTGCGACCTTCACTAAATAAGAATGAAGCTGAAACGATAGTGTTTCGTGCAATTTCACGCTCAATGATTAAGTCGCCCTGATGAATTTCAGGCATAGCGAAGTTTGGAGCGAAAAACTGAATCGCACCTGTACCCGCCGGAGCTGAAGGCAAAGTATTCGGGAAAATCGGACCCGATGCCGGAGCAACTGACGATTGAGTCTGTCCACCCGGCGCACCCGTGTTGACCAATGCATTGTAAATGGTCGAATTGATGATGCGACCATAGTAGATTCCATAACCACCGCGAACTGAAGTTTTGCCGTCGCCTGTCAGGTCATATGCAAGACCGATGCGCGGACCAAAATTATTTTTGTCGGACGGCATGGTGGACGTAACTTGATTAAGTGTGTAGTTGGTGTTCGGAACAGTTATAGTGCTTGAATTAGGAATCTGTGCATCAGGTAACTGCTCATATTCCCAACGAAAGCCCAGATTAACCGTTAGTCGCGGCGAAACGCGCCAGTCATCCTGAATAAATAAAGCAAAGTCATATGTTTTCAACTCTGCTGCAACCACACCAAAACCTTGCACGTAATTGCTTGTGTAACAACGCCCTGCCGTGCGCGTACTGTTTACACAAGTAACGCCTGCGGGTAAAGGGGTGCGCCAATTTGTATAATCAATGATGAAATCATTGATGTTGTTATAGCTATACGCACCGCTTTCGTTGCGAAGATTGCTAAGAACATCTTTTGTTTGAACTATATCCGTACCAAACTTGATTGTGTGCGCTCCGCGTAAAAGAGTTATTGTATCGGCGAATTGAAATTTCTTTTCATCAGGATATTGTGCGCGTTCAAGGAATGTCGGTTTCCCGAACTCCAAACCATTGGTCAAAAAGACACTTGGTGCGCTGCTGTTAATACCTGTGGTCGGTTCGCCGGTGGCAGGTGTTTGAGATACTTGATACTCCAGGTCACGGGCATATTGAAATCGGAACTCATTCAATATGTTTGTATAGTTCGTGTTAAGACGAATGTTAAGCGTATCAATATCAACAAAGTCATCGCCAAAGCTAGCTTTACCGCGGGTATTTGTTGCCTGTGTTTGAATACCGGCGGGTGAATCCCAGCGCAGATAATTATAGGAAACTGCCAAAGAATTGTTGTTGTTGATTTGCCAGTCAATCTTAGGAAAGATAATACGCTGGTCACCTTTGCGTGGAACGGGACCGGATAAAGAGTTCAGGAACGAAAGAACTGAGTCTATTTGAGCGTTAGTTAAATTTCGCGGTGCGGCAGTTAATGCTGTACGGTTGACATTATTCAGATAGTTAGGGTCGGTAAAAATACCCAATCCAGGGAAATTGCGGCGTTGTTCGTCATATGTGAAAAAGAAAAAAAGTTTGTCTTTAACAATAGGACCGCCGATTCCGCCGCCAAATTGATGGCGAACATCTTCCGGTTTGATGCCAACTCTGGTGGCAACACCGTTTTGTAAAACTGATTGAAACGCCAATGGGTTTCGTGCGCCCCATTTGTTGTTGCGTTGATAATAGAAAAGATCTCCATGAATATCGTTTGTGCCGCTCTTGGTAACAGCATTGACAACACCGCCTGCCGCACGTCCGTATTCGGCTGAGTAATTCGACGTATTTACCTGAAATTCACGAATAGCGGATTGGCTGGTGCTGTAGCTAAGTCGTGTGCGTCCACGTTCTTCAGAGAAAAAAGCTTGGTTATTGTCACCACCATCAACCGTGCTGTTATTTAGCAAACCGGAAATACCGCGGAAACTGATAAGACCAAAATTTCCGTCCGGTGTTGTGCCCGGTGTCAAAACAGCGAAGTTTGACCAACGGCGACCGTTAATAGGAAGTTCGTTGATTGATGTCTGATTGATGTTAGTTGAAAAATCTTTTGATTCAAGGTTTAGAACCGGGGCATCCGCAGAAATATCCACCTCTGCCTTTTGATCACCGATTGTAAGGTTCACATCAAGAGTTGTAACCTGACCGACTTCGACAATAACGCGCTCAATCTTAAATTCACCGAAGCCCGTTGCTGTTACTGTTAATGAGTAGGTTCCCGGTTGTAGGTTTGTAATACGAAAACGTCCTTCACTATCTGATGTGCCGTTAAATTCTTGATTCGTGCCGATATTAACTGCTTTAATCGCAGCACCGAGGACAACAGATTTTTGCGGGTCGTTTACGATGCCACCAATTGCTCCGGTTACAGTTGATTGAGCAAAGGAGACTACGCTCATCAATATAAACAGAGTGGTGACCACGCAGAACCGTATAAATTTCGACATATTTTAACTCCTCAAATTTTGTTTATTACTTTGATGGATATTCGCAGACAGATTTTGCAAAGTCCACAAATCATCAAACTGATGTACTGCTTTTGCCCACTATTACTCGAACCAAAGTTTAATAACTGACTATGATTGCACGAGTCTTACAGCCAAATGAACAGCAAGTTAAATACTACACTCTTATAAGGTGCAGGCAAGCCATAAGGCAAGCAAAGTTCCACCATGTTACAAAAAACCCGAGTTGGGGAAAATGTTTAGTATCATGTTAGGCTTTACTATGAATTTTCAATAATTTGTGGATTGTGGCTTGAGGTTTATTAACAGGCATTTAAGCGTAAAACAAAGTGACAGAACCTTAATATGTCGGGAGATATCCAAAAAACGCAACACAAATCCGAAAAAACGTATTGTCGGTTGTAGGTCGTCAGTTATCAGTTGTTCGTTTTACTAGCTTGAAGATTGTTTTATAAAGCCGGACTTTAGCAAGTTTGCAACTGACAACAGGCAACTGACAACAGGCAACTGACAACAGGCTATTGACAAAGATATGCACGTTACAAAAGTTCAACTCGAAAATATCAAATCATATGGTGCGGCTGAGTTTCAATTCGGGCGCGGCACAATTGCCATCATGGGCGAAAACGGGGCGGGCAAAACTACAATTATCGAAGCAATTGCCTTTGCTCTTTTCGATGTCCTTGATTACAAAAAGGACGATTTCGTAAAGCGTGGAGCTAAAAAAGGGAGCGTTCGTGTTACGTTCATCAGCGATTTGGACGAACGTCCTTACATGATTTACCGCGACACGGGACAAGGTTATTACGCCTACGACGTAAAAGAGAATATTCGCCTTGTTGAAAAAAAAGAAGTTGCCGTTTTCCTACAAAAACATCTCGGTATAGAAGCGGGAACAGATTTAAAAGCCTTGTACACATCTGCAATTGGCGTCCCGCAAGGGACTTTCACAGCAGATTTTCTGCGAACCGCGACTGAAAGAAAAAAGTCTTTTGATAAACTTTTGAAGGTCGAAGAATACCGCGACAGTGCGGACAAACTGCGCGACACTGTTACGTTGATTAAAGAAAAAATCAATGACGTGAATCAACGAATCGCAAAAGCTGAAGGTCAGCTTTCACGTTATGACGAGTTGGAAGAAGAACATAAAACCGTTACGGCAAGTTTGAAAGAATTAAATGAATCAGTCACATCATTGCAAAAGGATATTGAAGACCGTGTGCTTGTTGTTGACGAACTTGATAAAGCGGAAGCGAAAGTCACCAAAACCAGCAAACTCAAAGAACGGCTTGCAAGCGAAAGTGAATCTGCTTTGCGTTGGTTAAAAGCAAAACAAGATGAACGCGACAAATCACAAACTGCCTCCGACAGATTGAAATCTATTGAAGGCGATTACAAAACACATATTGGTTCGCTCGAAGAATTAACGCGTTTAGACATAAAAAGAAACGAACGGGATGCTCTAAGGGATGAGGCAACAAAAATCGAATCATCAATCACCGCAATCGAAAATGAAATTTCACGATTGGAAAAAGATATTGCACGAGCCGTTCAGGCAGGCGCGGACGCAATTCAATTAAAACCGAAAATCGAAGAACAAGAAACTTTTGAGAAGAAACGCGAAACTTTGATTGCCAAACGCGCACAATCACAGAGCGCGAAAGAGGTTTTGAATAACTTGGTGACCGAAAGGAAAGTCCTGCGCGAACAATACAAACAGATTAGCTCGCAAATCAAAGAAGCGGAAAAACACAAAGACGCAGAAAAGCGTTTTCAATCTCTGCAAAGCGAACGAACGGAAACAGAAACCGAACTTAGCCGAAACGAAAAAGCCCTTACAAGTCTCGGTCATCTGCATTCACAACAACAAACAACGAAGCGCGAAATTGAGCGGCTGAAAACGGAGGCTGCAACTCACGAAAAAGAGGTTGCTGAATTTGAAACGCTCTCTTTGTTAGCCTTGAAAGCCCCGTCTTTGCTTGCGCGTGAGAATGAACTGACAGAAACCTTAGCGAGATTTCGCGCAAGTCTTGAGCGTGACGAAAAGTTTCAAATCGAAGTTAAAAACGGATTGTGCCCGATTCTTTCAGAAAAATGTTTGAACTTAAAAGAAGGCGAAACGCTTGAGACATTTTTCAAAGACCAATTCTCCAATTACAAAACTCAAATTGCTTTGCTTGAAACCGAAAAGAAAGAATTAAGTATTGCCGTCCGCGACGCAAGAGAGGCTGAAAAAACTGTGTCGAAACTTGAGCGCGTTAAGAATCAACTCAATGACGAAAAGAAACTCTTGGGTGAAAGAGAAGCCACGTCGGCACAAATTGAAAAAGAGATTTCCGCCTTGCCTGCAAATGCAAAAGAACGTGTAAAAGATTTAGGACAAAAGCTTGTTTTGATTGACGCCGAATTGAAAAATTTGCTGGAGGCGTCGAATAAATACGCAGGGCTTGAACCATTAAGACAGCGTTTGAAAGAAATTGAAAACGACGGAAAAAACAAAGCCGCCGAAAGCGAGAAAGTCGAGAAAACAGCAAATCAATTAGAAACAATTGAAAAAGAAATTTCCGAAACAGAAAACGCTTTGCGTGAATTGAAAGATCCGCGCTCGCGTGCCGTCGCATTGCAAAACGAAGCAGGCAAAGAAACGAGTTTGAAAGTTGAGATAGAAATTGCAAACAAGAAACACGAAGAACATAAAGCACAATTTCAATCTTTCACCGAACATCTAAAACAGTTTTCAAATCTTGATATTGAATTAAACGACGCACGCCTGCGACGCGATAAAACCGCGTCGGCTTACCGTGAATATCTGGCTGCTGAATCTTTAGCAAACGAACTCACGCAAAAACAAAACGAATTTGAAAAAGCCGAGCAGGAACATAAACGAAAAGAAAAAGAAGCAATGGAAGCCGCACAAAATTACGATGAAGCATTAAAGGTTTATGACCGCGAACTCCATTCAAAAGAGCGTGTTTCTCTTTCATCTTCGCGCGAACGTCTTGCAGAGACGCAAGCCAACTATAAAAATGCACAGACGCGCGAAACATCCCTAATCATACAACTAAAACAGCTTTCGGAAATACGCGACGCGATGCGAGATGAATTTAACAAACGCGAGAAACTCAACGATGTTTTCGAGGCTACTGAATTCATACGCGATAAGCTAAAAGAGGCTAGTTCGTTTGTGATGGAGACATATCTTTACAGCATCAACATTGAAGCGAACCAACTCTTTCGTGAAATCACAGGCGACGCAACGCGCACGCTGAAATGGACACGCGATTACGAAATCATGCTGGAAGAATCGGGCTATGACAGACCGTTTCAGAATCTATCGGGTGGCGAACAGATGGTTGCGGCTCTCAGCGTTCGGCTTGCGTTGCTAAAACAGCTTTCAGACATTCGCATTGCATTCTTTGACGAACCGACGGTCAACATGGATGCGGAACGGCGCGAACGCCTCGCACAACAAATCGGACAGATAACAAATTTTGACCAACTCTTTGTTATCTCGCACGACGACACTTTTGAACACAACGTCCAACACACTATTCACGTTACGCGGGAAAAAGATGATAACGAGGTTCGGACAATCGGGGATGAATAACATGAGCGATAAAAACTCACTTAAATCGGTAACAATTGTGTGCGACGGTTCCAGTTTGGGAAACGGCAAAGGTGTAACAAAAGCGGCGGCTGTTGCTCTGCTAGGCTACAAGGGTTTTTGGCGTGCAGTTGGCGAATATCTCGGAAATGCCACAAATCAACAGGCTGAAATCGCGGCGGCAACGCTTGGCTTAAAAGCTTTGCGCGAACCTTGTCGCGTGCGCGTGTTGTCAGATTCCCGTTATGTCGTTGAAACCATGAAAGGAAATTTTCGACGTAAAACAAACCACGAATGGTGGGAGCAACTTGATAAAGTCATAAAACAACACGAAATTACATGGGAATGGACAGAAGGACACGCAGGGCACATTGTCCAAGAAGCTGTTGATAAAGCCGCACGTAAAATTGCATCACTTGAAAGGGTTGACCAAATTGTTTTACGCGACGCAGTTGATACAGTCGGGGTAATAGAGATTTAATTAAACCAAGCAGTAACTGATTAAGCAGTTGAGCAAAAGTAATGAAATATGTTCGGTTTAGTTTTGAGTTTCGTCTAAAGGGCAACCGCCAGCGAAGTGCGGCGGTCTGCGTCGCCTAAAGGCGGGACTCAAAACTTTCAAAATACCTGATTATTTATGCTCACCTGCTTAGGTCATCAATCAGCCGTTGAAAAGGGCGTTCATATTTGTAGCCCACAATGCTAATCGCGGGACTGAGGATTCGCGGCATCGGAGTTATCGAAGATAACGACATACTTTTTCAGTTTGATTTTTATGTCGCCATTTT